>Ga0224527_1000348_pt1 | contig 32024 bp, 30 predicted proteins | sample CBST0metaG_FD_179882 | JGI IMG/M metagenome (GOLD analysis project Ga0224527, IMG submission 179882) | Peat soil microbial communities from Stordalen Mire, Sweden - C.B.S.T0 | ecosystem: Environmental > Terrestrial > Soil > Wetlands > Peat | place: Sweden: Norrbotten County, Stordalen Mire... | reverse complement strand
CGCGGAGCTGACGTACACACTTCATGCGACCGGTCGTGTCCATTTGAATCGATCATGGACACATACGGTCCTATCACTCATGAAACCCCGCCTATCGTCCAGACGGCCAGAACGTCACGCTTACGTTTGTGTCTTGAGCCGGCCAGATATGAATTGCGTGTCGGCGGACTGACCGCATTGATGTACGTGGTCCCAAGCCATATTCAAGACGTTCCGAGATACAGGGAGAGGGGAATGAAAATGCTTCAGCACCCTCGGAGGTTCTGGAGGCTGGCGGGTGATGATGCTGACCGATTGGTCTTGTAAGGTTTATTGGTAGACATGGTCGGGATCGAGCCGACGACCTCTCCCATGCCATAGACCCAACATTAAGCATTTCAACAACTTACAAGACCCAGGTGGCTCCCTAAGTCCTTGTAAGCACATACATCCCGGTGAACCAGCGTATTGCAAAGCGTATCGCGTTCGCCAATTCGATCACCGAATGCGAACTCATCCGGTACCACGGGAAGAGACTAGCGAGGTTAGTGTGGCGCCGGCGTGGAGAGCTGCCAAGAAGCTGTGGCCATGAAAGCGACAATGGGCAATGGATGTCTCTGGGAGCCATAGAACTTCCAACCAGCACTTTGAATTCGCCACCAGTGTCAATGTTGAGTCCTACCCCCTTTCGGTAAGTCTCACTTGATTGGGAGCACCGGGAATGCTCGATTCTGCGGTACACCGGGAAACCTCGCGAAATTGACTCTCGCCCCTGAGGTAACGGTGTCTCCGTAGAAGCTGTCCCGATGAAAAAAGACCTGCGTGCCGTCGTCGGAAGCAATAAAACCCCATTTCCCTCGACGCTGTCCACCATAAGAGTCAATCTTGCCCAGGTGCCTCTCGGCCGTTGAATAGCACAGCTTAGCGCACATCTCTACTAGTCCGTCTGCTGAAGGTCGCTGTGCCGGGTCCTTTTGGAGACAGCTCATAACGATGTTCCACAAGTGCCCGGTAAGGGGTTGAAACTGATCCTTTGCAACGAAGAGCGCAGGCTGCGGAGGCAGCACTGCAGCAACGATTGCAGGCACCGCTCTCAGGCCCTGGCCGAATGGTAGGTTTCCACTGACCAGCTGATACAGAATTGCTCCTAGTGCCCAAATATCTGCGGGGAGTGCTGCACCCCGTGGATCAAGAACCATCTCGGGAGCCATGTACGGTAAAGCGCCCATCACGGTCTGTGACCCTGTGATGGAATCGTTGTCTTTAAATGCATCGGCAATCTCCTCCTCAGCCATCTTTGCAATCCCGAAGTCAGTGATCTTCACGGATGTCAGACCGGGATCGGCGCTCACCATGATATTGCTTGGTTTCAAATCCCGATGAAACACACCGGCGCGATGCGATGCAGCGACCCCTTTAGACAGATGATGGAAGAGGTGCGCTGCCAGATGCGGATCGAGCAGCCCAAATTGTTTGTCAAGGCGCTCCGAAAGCGTGCCACCCTCGATAAATTCTTCGATTAAGTAGCCCCTGCTTTCGAGATCGAAGTAGTCGAAGGTTGCAGCAACGTTTGCATGCGTTATTCGGGCGCTCACTTGAGCACTTCGTTCAAATCTCTTTTCCGCCGAAGCAGTCTTTGGAACTTTGAGGGCCACTTGGCGGTTGAAGACTGAATCCTCAGCGAGGTAAACCTGCTGCATACCACCCTCATTGAGATACCGAATGATTTTGTATCGGTCAATGAGCTTGTTGTCGGGCGACAGAAGATGTGTACTCATAAAACGACCCCAGGGTGAGAAACATTGAATGGCGCGAATGTACGGCTCGCGCCCAAAGCTTGCGCACCGATGGTAATAACACATGAATCGGGCAATTCTTCGCCAACTACCGCACGCATATTGTTGATGTACACATCCCCGACCACTGATCCGATCTTGAATCGCAACCCATCGTATTTGATAGAAGTCGCTCCGATTCCGGGTATACTCAGGCTGATCGATTTCCCCGGTGTGGAAAGTTCATGCATTTGACCGTAGGTCACAACCGCTCGATGCTTTCCGTATAAGAGCCGTCTACCGAGCAAATCGCGTATCTCGCTCATAAGTGGTCTATCCGACGGAGAGACACTAAGAGTTCTGTCTAGGAGTGCCACTACGTCACTTGGAAGCGTGAGCGAACAGCTAGAAAAACTCGGAAAGGCATCTTTGTAGGGAGGTGTTTGGCGAAACACCGGCAGCATAGCGCCGCCTTCTGCAATAACTCGTGCTGTTACGCCAAATGAAAAAATATCAATTGCGGGCGATAGTTTTATGGGTGCTGTGGCGTAGAGTTCTGGTGCGAGATAGCACATCGTCCCGCGCGCGTCGATTGTAACTGAGTCAGCTCCGGCCTTGGAGGTCAGTCCAAAGTCAAGAATCTTCACCACGCCTTCCCCATCTAACCGAATGTTGCTTGGCTTAATATCTCGATGAATCTTACGCGCCTTGTGGATATCAGCAATTCCGCATGCCATTTGATAGAGAACCCGGATGAAATCGTGAGTTGGATCGGGGCCTCTTGGGTAGTCTTTGACAGTTGGTCCAGGCACGAATTCTTGGACCAAGCCGATTCCGGCTCCCCTTGGTGGCCGAACGGTGTCATACAACTGCGCTACGTGCCTTGAATGTACGCTCTGGATCGCAGTCAGTTCGTTGCGAAGGGCAGCCGTATCTCCCCAGTCAACTAGTACTTTTATCGCTACCTGGCGATTGAGGTAGGTGTCGCGGCATACATACACATCCCCCTGCCCCCCTGGGAGCGTTGGTCCTTCGTAAACGTATCTTGGCGGCAGCTTGAAAGGGAAAGCCATCCACTACTCACGTTTCTCCTGCTGACGTTCGGTCGCGGCGTTCTGTTCTTGGTTTATATCTTTTGGTGCCGTCGTGTTTTCTGAGGCGCCCGGAGATACTTCAATCCGATCCGAATGAGGTTCCTCTACGCCAATCTGGGTCGGAGTTACTTCACTGGGAGGGACACTCAGGAATTGCTTTTCGCGGGGCTCTTGGTCCACGATTTCGATCTTCAGGCTGCCCTGAACGGCTGCTGAGTTCTTTGACAACTGCGAGGATACTTGTGGATTGGATCGGGATTGTCCTTTTGATCGCCCCGATTTTGATCGCCGTGTTCGGGACTCATCTGTGAAGCTAGGTGGAGTGCGTTGTACAACCGGGATGTACGCCAATTCCTTTTGCTGGATAGGAATTTCGAGTTTTCCAGCTGAGTCCCAGACTTCGAGGTAATCACCAGAACTCCAGGCCGCAGGCTTCAGATGTTCTGGGTGGAATGGTGAAGTAGAGATGGCGGAGGCATTATCTGTTCCACCACGCCAGCGCGCCAGTTGCAAAAGGCGAGAGACAAGAGCTTGCGAAGTTGGTGCAGAGACTGCGATTTGCTTCAAAGTACCCGGGTTTAGCCCGTAGCCGTGCACACCGTCGGAGGTGAGTAGGTAAATTGAATCGCGATTGATCTTAATTAGTCGGGGTTCGATTTCGACCCCAATGCCCACGAATTGCGCCAATTGAGAAGCAAATGTGTCCCATCCGGAGCGTGTGGGTGCCAGTTCCCTGAGTTTGTCGAGTTCACCTGCAATCGTGTCATCTGTTGTTACCTGTTTGAATTCCTTGCCGCGAGCTAATTCATAAATTCTGCTATCCCCAACATTTACGGCCCAGGATTCGTGCAAAAACTCAACGATTGCTGTTAGCGTGGTACCGCCCCGCTCGCGATACCGGGTGTTCACGCTTGAATTTGCGGCAAGCGCAGCTGAACGGACCCGGTCTTCTGGGGAAGCGACCGAAGGCTGGACAAGCTGATGAAGGAATGCTGACGCAGCGATTTCAGCACATCGCGATCCGTCTGCCATCCCTCCCATTCCATCGCAAATGAGGCAGCAAGTAAACGAACGCTCTGGCCCATCTAATGCGGTAAACCGAGCAACAATCGCTCGATCCTGATTTTCGGATCGCACGTCCCCGATAGTTGTTCCGACCGAAGCCCCCAGTTCGGGAACATCCGCGACGGCGAACGGCTTGAGTGGCCTCTCAAGCCACCTTGCTAAGAATTCTGGAGACAATGCACCCTCGGAACTTGCACTAGACTGCTCGCGGATCGCGAAGTGACAGAAAACCGCGGCTTTGTTCCAGCCCGCTTCGTTTTGAGCAATTTTACAGCAAAGTGCTGGTTGTCCATCTCTTGTGTTCCCTCGAACAGGACAGATCCATCCACGAAACCAGACGACCAACTCCACACCCGGTATTTCTGCCGTTCATTTCGCCGGTTTGGACTGACGGCTCCTTACCGTACGATTTCTCAGGATGGCCAACCGGCCAGCCCTCCAAACTAGGAGGCGCATAGCCTCGTTTGCGGCATAGTCGAGACGTGAGTGCGCATCACAATGAGGAGAATCAGCATAGTGAACACCCCCTCTTGCATCTACTGGTCCATATGTGCATAATGGACAACATGGAACGCATAGGACCGCAGGACTGGAGAATCAAATGGAACATTTTGACATAGTCCTGACCCTGGCTCGCATCGCGCTCGATGCAGAAGAACCACGGGCGAAGCAGCAAATTGAGCGGCTTAGGGACGTGCTGATGAAAGCTGACACGGACCAAGCGGGGAAACTTGCTCGGCTTCTGTCTCGTGCAGGGCGGCGTCAAACGATGGCCCCGCTGGCAATCGAAGAGATGCGTGTCATGGCAGAAGCCGCTCGCCGTCAACTCCCTGGGGAAACCCTGTCACCCTCAACCCCCTTTCCTACAGATCGGGAAACCGGCACACCGCTTGCGCGGGTAATTTTCCCGTCCAGCAGCATCGTGCAAGCGCCGATACTGAACGCCACTCTCCAGGCGGCAATCACTGATCTCCTGGCGGAATGGCAAAGGGGCGAGGATTTGGCCCGTGTCGGCGCGAAACCGCATATGCGCTGTCTGATTTACGGTCCGCCAGGCGTCGGGAAGACCAAGCTCGCCCGCTACTTGGCGCAACAGCTCAGTCTTCCTTGCGTCGAGGCGCGCCTGGACGGCTTGGTGTCATCATTTCTGGGGACGACGGCCCGGAACATCGGAGCGTTGTTCGAGTACGCAAATCGCTATCGCTGTGTGCTCTTTCTCGACGAGTTCGACGCCGTGGCAAAGGCCCGTGACGACGCTCAAGAAATAGGGGAAATCAAGCGTGTGGTGAACACGCTTTTGCAATCACTAGACGCTCGTAATGGCACGGGTATCACACTAGCTGCGACCAACCATGAACATCTGCTCGATACAGCGGTATGGCGCCGCTTCGACGCACGGATAGAGATGCTGAAGCCAGACGAGGAAGCTCGCGAACAGTTGCTGAAATTCTTTCTCAAGCCCATGCGGCTCAAACCTAGTGAACTACGTTTTCTTCTCTGGGCAACTGACGGCATGAGCGGCGCTGATATTGAAATGCTGGTCGATGCCGGTAAGCGATTCTTTGTACTGCATAGTTCCGCGGACCGCCCTTCGACAGTTCTTGAAGGGTTGCGCCGTCAGGCTGCTCTCAATGCACGGCTCTTTTCAGCCGATCGCGCGGCCCTGCTGACCGGCCCGGCTGAAGCACTCGACGGCGCACTGGAGCAAGTTGGAATGACACAGGCCGACCGTGGAGCAGTTCTCGGTCTTTCACAAAGCGCCGTTTCACGGCTTAGAAAGCGCGGCGAAGCGGGCGAGGCGCAAAAGGACGCCGTGACGTATGCCTGAGAAGACGCTTGATTTGCGCCCTATCCAAGTGTTCCTGGACACGAAGCGCTTTATTGAAAAAGAGGAGCCACAACCGTTTGGTGGTGGCTCGAAAGACTTTTTTCAAGGCAACAACAGAGGCTTCGCGGCACACAAGGCGCAGATTAAGAAACGTGTCGAAAGCGTTGCCGAAAGCCTTCGGCGAACTAAGCAACCGGGCGGCTTTATCAAAGTACAACAACGTGAAGAAGCACTGGCCAAGAGTCATCGTCCGCTAGGAAGCCTGTTCACTGAATCCAACAGATTTGCTTTGGTCGGTACTGAGAGCGTTGGCGAACTATTGTTTCAGACAACGCCATCGGCACTAGATCGCCTTGCCAACATCATCGAAACCAAGGCCGAACTAACGCCGCGCCTCGCGCTGAACAAAAGGACTGGTCAGGAAGAGCCGCGTGTCAGCGGCTACCGCAGCGAATTGGGCGGAATTGAGGACGTTCGGTTACATGGGGCCACGGATAGAGTGAAGTTCTCCAGCGACGAAGCCGTCCGCTGGATGCAGCAGCCAAACGTCATTGGTGGCTATATTGTCGAATTGTTTCGTCCAGATCGAAGCGTCAACTCTGCTGAGATAGACGCCCTTGTCAAGAATTTCCAGCAAGGCCTTCAACGCCTGCAGGGTGGTCTTCTGATTAGGCCGTTCCTGCCGTCAACGTCAACTACCCAGTTTGGAGAGCCGAGCCTCGCTCTTTCCATCCAATTGCTTGCCGACAGAACGCAACGGTTTATTGACTTGCCGTTTTTAGTTGATGGACGCGCAGCGGAAATGTCTGAAGCGTCCCTACCATCGGAGATGCGAGGCGGACGCGGTGACTTGACGCCTGACCGACACACCGAGTTGCTGGCATTCCTTGCCGAGCAAGCCCTCGTGAGATCGGTCGAGCTGCCGCCGGTTCTCGAAACCACACCCATGATCGGGGGTGCCACGATTGGGTCAGTTGGCATACCCGAGCCTGCACCGGGTGTAGATTACCCAGTGGTGGCCATCATAGATGGTGGCGTAACGGACATTGAATCGCTGGAAAAATGGAGGATCGGCGACGCAGGCCTTGTGCCGGAAGACGATCGGGATGAAGCTCATGGTACTTTCATTGCCGGACTTATTAGCGCCGGAAGCGCGCTCAATCCCACATTGAGTCCGGCGCTCGAACCGAGTGGGTGCAAGTTCTACGACCTCGACTTATTTCCGCGCCGTGAGCTACGCAGCAGTTATTACCCGGATATTGAGGACCTCTTCGACACTTTAGATGAGAAGGTGAAGGTTGCAAAACGCGACTACGGAGTGCGCGTCTTCAACCTCAGTTTCTCGATTGGACAACGATCTTCTCGCCTAGCCTACTCGCTGGCTGCCGACAGACTCGACCGAATCGCAAGGACAAACGACGTAATTTTTGTGGTTGCCGCAGGGAATCTTGCGTCGACAGCCAGCAGGCCGCCTTGGCCAGAAAAAGCCGAAAATGCGGCCTTAATGCTTGCCGGATTTGGAACGCAGGATCAGCAAATCACCGCACCATCCGAACATATTCTTGGAATCACCGTCGGGGCCGTAAATCCTCCAGGCATAACCGGGCATGGGCATTTGCTTCCTACCACGTACACGAGGCGAGGACCCGGTGTAGGGGGTGCACGAAAACCTGATATTGCACACTACGGCGGGGTGGATGCGGCCAGAAACAGTCAGACCGGCCTCATCTCACTAACGCCCAGCGGAGATGCCTTCCACAATTGCGGGACCAGCTTTGCCACTCCACTTGCCGCCACGACACTTGCCACTCTGGACCAGCGGCTCGAACGACAATCGTCACGGGAAACGCTTCTCGCACTGCCTGTACATCGGGCAATTCGGCCCCCATCGCTCAACAGCAAGGCACTACGACATATCTCCCGTGAGTTCGTGGGGTTCGGTGTGACACCAATTGCGGATGCTATCCTGAACGACGCACCTCATTCCGTGACACTGGTGTTCAGCGAAAAGTTACTTGCCAAGCAGCGACTCGAATTTGGCTTTGCATGGCCAAAGTCTTTGGTCGAAACCGACGGTTCGTGTTGCGGTCGCGCTGAGGTTACGCTCTGCTATACCCCTCCAATTAACCCTGACTACAGGGAGGAGGCCATTCTGGTGCAGTTGGAAGCCCATCTGCATCAGGAAAAGCTCGACGAAGCAACGGGGGAACTTACCTGGGAGAGCCGCCTGAATCACGACGCGGCCGACGTGCCGCAAGGCATGAAAAAGAGCGAGAGTTATCTGATTAAAACGGGACTGAAATGGTCTCCGATCAAACGCTATCAGGTGTCGATGCCGCAGGGTCGTGGCAACACATCGAACTGGCGCCTATCACTGGAGAGCTTAGTACGAGCTGGCGTGCAGTTCCCAAAGGATGGGGTAAACTTCACGTTGCTGCTGACAATTTCCGACCTGGAGGCCAAGGAACAGATACGCGAAGAGATGCGCCTTGATCTCCAGAGCCGTGGCTTTGCACTGGCGGAAATCACTGTCGCTCACCGGCTGCGTCCGCGGTCCTAACAGACCTGCTGGACGCTGTCATAGGTCGCACTAGTGAAAAGGAGGAACTCACATGGCAGTCAGTTTTCTTACGGACACCCCAAAGACTCTTCTCAACAAGTTCGATACTAAGATTGACCAGCATGAAGCTAAAGGGAAAATCACAACATGGGAAAGAAGTGAGGATGGTGAGTACTACACCCACACGTCTGATGAGTGGAAAAAAAAAGCATGGATGAAGCCGCAGACAAAATCTGATCGACTTGTTTTCAATATCATTAAACCAAAAAGCTCCACCGTTACAGCCACCGTATATGGTTACTATCACGGCCATCTGATCGAGACTTTTCTCAACCATTTCGACACGGATTTTACCGAAGCAAAAGCCACCGCGAAAGCCGCGTCAGACGATTATTGTGGCTGATCTAAGTCTCAACAGTTTGTCATAAACGGTTTCCTGCAGGTCCTCCGCCGCTGGGAACCAGCGAAGCTCTGGGGGCAACGGTTCGTAGGGGGGGGTGCGGGCATTCCGGATGCAGTGCTATCGATCAGCCTGTCTTGCCTTCGTGTGAATTTTGCAAGGCGCGGCATGGCTGGCGCTGAGTGATTCTAGCCCAGCAAAGATACAGGTGCCAGTCATACAAGAATGCTTACGATAACCGGCTCTGCTTCCGCAATGCACATTCCAGCGTGAATCCCGCGAGTTTTCCACGCATAAACGGTGTACCTGTTTACGCATAAACGGTGTACCTGTTTACGCATAAACGGCGTATCCAGGGCAGTTTTCCGCGCATAAACGGTGTACATTTACGCATAAACGGTGTACAAAGTATCCGTACCGCATTGATTAACAAAGACTTCCGCGACGCCCTGTAGTACCTTTATGTGAACCTATATGGATAGCCTGTAGTAGCGCCCGTGCTCTGTGGAAATGTGCGGGCGTGCGAACGGGACAAGACGAGGACCTCCGCCCCCTCAGCGGGGGAAAGGGCGCTACGTGCCACCGACGACTAGCGCAGAATTTTCGGGATGTGTGGACCAGAAGGGCGAAGCAGCAAGCCATTCTCATGGTTTTCTATCTTCAATTCCGGGTAGACCATGACGATCCTTCGGAATGCTTCGATAACTTTCACTCGAAAGCAGGATCGGCCTTGCGGTGTATCGGCGTACCCGGCTCCGAAGCTCCGGCGCAGCGACTCCCAGGCAATCAGCGTGGGCCGCGGTAGATAGCTGACCCGGCGCGTCGCCCAGGCGTAGAGATCGAGCGCAAGAGGCGACTTCTTGAGAGCCCTCACGGCCCTCAAGTCGAGCGGCACCGGGGCGGCAACGAGTTGCTCGAGGAAGTTCGCCGACAGGGTCACAGAGGATTTCGTCAGATTTTCGTTTGGAAGTTTTTGCGGCATCCACCAAAGATGGAACCTGTCCGCCACGAGGAGATTCTCTCCGCTGGAGTGATTCTGCCCGTTGGCTTCACTCGACCAGCGGGTCGAGATGGAGGCGCCGACCAGGCGTTGCATCTGGTCGCGGAAGCGCGTGATGGTTCCCCAGTGGCCGCCTGTTGCTTGGAGTCCCAATTGCGTCATGAAGCTCGAAAGCGAAGAGCCAAGTTCCAGTTCTCGATTCCCGGTTCGGACGGCTTCGGTTGTCATCCAGATAAGAATCAGCCGTGGATAGCTGCCATAGGGCAAGCCGGCCCCGCCGACATCCGTGATGCGGAGCGTGAAATTGCCGTCGGTGCGGACGTATCGTGTGCCGGGCTGCTCGCTGTGCGGAAGAGTGGTTTGGACAAGGGACTTTGCCATGAAGCCGAGCGCGCCGGCATCGACGGCGCTCTCCTCGGGGATGGCTTGCACGATGGATAGCAGGTGCTGTGACTGCCTGGAGAGGATGGAACCTTTTCGCGAATGCGCTGATGAGCCAGCCGCGTTCGACCGCGGGAGTGACGCACGCTTGTCGGCAGCCGAAATCGAATTCAGGCCGAGTATCGCGCTTACGGAGGTGAGTTCGGAACTCACTCGACTGTCTACCGGATTCCAAGAACATCGGCAACTTTGATCGTGCGGAAATACAAACCGCCGCCCAGTCTCAAGTGGGTTACGTCGATCTTGTTGACCCACTCGCCGAAGGATCGAGGTATTGTACGCAAACCGTCTGGGGAACGATCGTGGATGGCTGTTAATTGGTTGATACTGAGCAGCGGTCCGTACTGCTCAATCAGAGTCTCCTCTGCCGCCATTGTCATCGGTCCTTAGGTCCCCTCTGTGCCGCTCCTATCACCTTTCAAATGCACTTGCTTTTCAATAAGCGGTTCCACATCTCCATCGTATCGCAATGTACATTTCAATACTAGCATCTTCTTTTCTTGTAGCTGCCCAGACAAACGTAATTTCGCTTTCCTCCCGGTTTTCTATTCACGGTTCGTTTCTGTCGAACTACCCGCATACGACGATTTCGGTTTACGAAGAGCCGTTTTTGGCGGGAGGCGTATCCTCCCTGTCTGCGGCCTGCCTTGCAGTCCTCCGCCACCCTCCTCAGCGGGGCCGGTTCCCTCCCCGCAACGCCCCTCCCTGACGTGCGCACGGGCGCAAAGCCATTCGGAAGAAGACCCAATTTCTTTCTTCGTTAAGTGCCCCCGCTTCAGGCGGCTTTATGGCAGAGGCGGTCGGAACCCCTCAAGGGTCTCCGCTGCGCTGCGATGAACGCGAAAAGCCGCGCCCTTGACAGAACCCTCCCCGCCTCTGCTGCGCCGCAAGAGCCATGAAGCGGGGGCCCTCAACGAAAAAAATTTGGTTGAGGCAGACGCCCTCCTTCAAATTCCGCCCCACGCGGGCACAGGAGAGCAGACACCATGCCTTACACCAGCAGCAACGCCAACAGCACCGCGCCGCACAGCAAAAATGCGGCGCTCGGCAACCGGAGCGAATCGCCCTACCAGCAGCGCACCAGTCAGAAAGACAACCCCACACAGCAACTCATCAAGCAAGCCGTTGACTTTTTGCTTAAGCAGCTTGAAGCGGGCAAGAGCGAGACTTTGACCGCGTATCTCGCGGCAATGGCCCGGTTTCATGCCTATTCCTTCGGTAATATTTTGCAGATCGCCAGACAACGCCCCTCAGCGACAAGAGTAGCCGGGTTCTACGCATGGAAGGAGTTGGGCCGTTTCGTGAAACGTGGCGAGAAGGGGATTCAGATTCTCGCCCCGATGGTGGGCCATCGGCGCAGAAAGGACGACACCGACCGGAACAGCAGCCCGGACGACAACGCCAAGCCCGCGCCCGTGCTGATTGGCTTTCGTGCTGTATACGTCTTCGATGTGGCGCAGACCGAGGGCGCGGACCTGCCCGAGTTCGAGAACAACATCACCGGCGACGTGGGCGAACACCGCGACCGGCTGATTGCGTTTCTCGGTTCGCAGAATATCGCCCTCGAATACAGCGAGAACATCGCGCCCGCGCTCGGCGTGAGCTATGGCGGAAAGATTGCCTTGCTGCCGGGCCAGTCGAAGGCCGAGGAATTTGTGACTTTGGTCCATGAGGCAGGTCACGAACTTTTGCACAAGACTGACCGGCGCACCATGACCACTGCCACCGTGCGCGAAACCGAGGCGGAAGCCGTGGCATTCATCGTGGGCCAGGCCATCGGTCTTGAGATGGGGCGGGCTTCGAGTGACTACATTCAGATGTACGCCGGAAACGCGGCGCTTTTGGCCGAAAGCCTTGAAGTCGTTCAGCGCACCTCTGCTGTCATTCTCGGCGCAATTACGGTCGAGTCATCCGTTGCGCAGGATGCGTCCACGGAGTTCGCCCAGGAAACGACGGAAACAGCAGCGCAGCCAGCGTCCGAACCCAAACGGGCGCGGCGCTCCCGCCAGCAGCCAATGGAAGCAATTGCGGAGGTAGCGTAATGCAGACGCTTCTCCGCATCCTTGAGCGGGCCGGAGGCTACCGGCCTGCGCTCTACCTCAAGATCGAGAACCCGCCCTATATGGCCCTTGTCATCGAAGCCACGCCGGAGCCGGGGCCGCTCAACCTGCCCTCGATTTCCGTGGCGCACTACGGCGAGCAGAACGGCGACCTGATGCGCGACCCGGAGATGTGCTTCGAGTTGTCGAAGCCGCCGCTCTGCGGTCTGGGATTGTCCAGTTTCTATTTCAGAAATGACTATCTCGGCGTCGAGCAATATTCGCGCTATCGGGACGGAGAGAACTACGTTTTCCTGCCCGACCGGTACGAGCAGCACGAAGCGTTTGCACGGCAGTGGGACAGGAACATCCGCGACCAAGGTTTTCTCGAAGCCTTCACGGACAAGTCGATTCGCGGCTAGTCCGCTCCCTGCGGAGCGTAACCGGCCCCATGTGTCTCCGCTCCGTGCGCCTTCACCCTTCAACCGCTCGAAAGGAGCATACGAAAATGACCACGACTGTTATCAATGCCACTGAGTACCGCGACCTTCCACTCTCTCAACTCACCGAATCAAAGACCAATCCGCGCCGCGTCTTTGACGATGCGGCTCTCAAAGAACTGGCATCCTCAATTCGCAGCCAGGGCGTGCTGTCGCCCTTGCTGGTTCGGCCACTGACCGAGAACGGCTTCGAGATCGTGGCCGGAGCGCGGCGTTACCGCGCCGCGCAGATGGCCGAATCTGCCACCGTGCCGGTGCGCATCGTCCACCTGTCCGATGCGGAGGCCCTGGCCGCACAATTGGTTGAGAACCTGATTCGCGCCGAAATTCACCCGATGGAAGAGGCCGAGGGGTTCGCCCGGCTTTTGGCGCTGGGGGAACCGAAATACAGCATCGAGCAGATCGGCGCACGAGTTGGAAAATCACCCGCATTCGTCGCTTCGAGGATGAAATTGATTGACCTTGTGCCCGTAGCGGTCGATGCCTTCTATGCCAACGAAATCGGCGTGGGCCACGCGCTGTTACTTGCGAAATTGCCGGCTGACGTGCAGCAACAGGCCCTTTCGGCTTGCTTCAAGGAAGTCTATAACGGCAGCCAGAACCCGGCGCGAATTCTCTTGCCGGTGCGCAACCTGCAATTCTGGATTGAATCGAATGTGTTGCTTGTTCTGAAAGACGCGCCCTTTGACAAGCGCGATGCGCAGTTGGTTCCAGCGGCGGGCAGTTGCGCCGACTGCCCCAAGCGCACCGGGCACAACAAATTGCTTTTCTCGGATGATCTCGGAAAGCAGGGAGACCGGTGCGTTGACCCAAAATGCTACCAAGCGAAAGTCTCAGCGCACGTGGCAAAGACCGTTGCCGCAAAGCCCGAGCTTGTGCAGATCAGCACCGCCTACGGAACACAGAAAGAAGGCAGCCCCGTATTGCCGCGCAACAAGTACACCGCGATCCGCGACGACAAGCCAAAGTCCAACGACGAGGCCAAGCGCCCGGAGTTCAAGGTGTGCAAGTTCACCACCGACGCCATCGTCACCGAGGGGAGCGAGATTGGCACGGTGCAGAAATTATGGATAGATTTCCATAATTTGTGTTATGTCGAGCTATTGATTATGGGCAGTGCCACGTAACGGAGACTGATTGCGCAAACGAACAAGCGGTTGTTCTCTCTAATGGTTTTATTCGTACTACACATAATTTCAGTGGTCTTCTGGTGTGGGCGTTTCTGACGCCCCAGGAGAGCATCATGAAAAACGAAGTCGTTATTCCCGTTCAGGCGCGAACGTGGTTGGAAAACAGCGTTCTTGCTCCCTATATTCCACAGTTTTCTTCTGACCTACAGCATAAGGGCTACACAGTAGAGACCATGTGCGGTCTCTTGTCTTGTGTTGGGCACTTTGCGGCTTGGATCACGCAGCAGAGAGTCAGCTTGGCTGAGGTAGACGAACGATGCATTGCTCGCTTTATCACCGAGCATCTGCCGCATTGCACCTGTGCTTCACCGGTGCGCCGCAGCCGCGACAGCATTAGAGTATCCCTGCCACATCTGCTCGAAACACTCCGCGCATGTGGCGTGGCCACAACGAAAAGTACTCGTCCCGCACCACTTCAACAGGAATTGAATCGTTTTGATCGCTATTTGGACGAGATCAAGGGGCTTACTCAAAAGACTCGTCGAGCCCGCATCGATGTAATCCACCGCTTTCTACGCCAGTTGGGCGTTTCAAAATCTCCGCGTTTAACCACGACCCAGCCTGCGGAAGTTCGAAAATTCGTATTGGGGGAATCGAAGACATATACTCCAGGAACGATTCGTTCCCTCGCGGACACACTCCGCAGTTATTTTCATTTTTGCGCATTCAGCGGAAGACCTGCGCAGAGGTTACTCGACGCGATTCCGAGGGTTGCTCGTTGGCGTTTGGCGCCATTGCCCGAGACACTTTCCGATCAAGAGGTGCAGCAGCTACTCGATTCCTTTGATCAAAAGACGCCGATGGGCATGAGAGGCTACGCTATGGTACGTTGCATGACTGATCTCGGCTTGCGTGGCAGTGAAGTTGTGCAGTTGCAATTCTCAGATATTGATTGGCGTAACGGCGTGATCCGCCTGGTTCGAAACAAGTCACGCCGCACAGATGTTCTTCCTTTGCCTGAAGCAACAGGAAAGGCCATTGCGCAGTATCTCCGGGCAGGACGTCCCCAGACTTCCAACCGCGCAATCTTCGTGCGTCATCATGCTCCCTTGGACCAACCCGTCACGATTCGTGTAGTGCAAAAAGCTGTGGCGCAGGGATATCGAAGATGCGGGCTTCCATACACACGATCCCACATTCTTAGGCATAGCCTGGCAAGCCGGCTGCTTCGTGCCGGAAGTCCGCTCAAGGAAATCTCTGACATCCTTCGGCATCGCAGCTTTGATACTTCGATGATTTACGCCAAGGTCGACATAAACGGACTTCGCACAGTGGCCATGCCTTGGCCAGGGAGGTTGCTATGACATCTCAGTACTCGATGCAGTCTTTGGTTCAAGAGTATCTCGAAGAACGACGCCGCTGTGGCTTTGCGCTCGCGAGCCCCGGATTCCAGTTGATGGCTTTCGCGCGTTTTGCAGATCAGTCGGGCCATCGCGGCCCATTGACGCAGCGCCTCATATTGGATTGGGTTCAGGGACAGAGGCCATCGGCTCCCCATGCAGCCTGGGCCGCCCGACTGAAGATCATCGGTCCATTTGCAAAGTATCGCGCGCGTTTCGATTCTCGAACAGAGATTCCGGACCTTTGCACGTTCGGCAAGGCCCCAGTGCGGATTACGCCGCATGTCTTCACAGAGCAGGAGATCGCCGATCTCTTGGCTGCGGCCCGTGCAATGAGGCCACGAGGGAAACTGCGCCCCGTACTCTACGAAACACTGTTCGGCCTGCTTGCCGCCACAGGATTGCGCATTTCCGAAGCATTGCGATTACGATATGCGGACATCGATGCTGCGCAAGGAACTCTGACGGTACGGCAGACCAAATTCGCCAAGTCGAGGCTCGTGCCGCTCCATACGACGGTATGCGAAGCATTGCAGCGTTACACTGCCGTTCGGCAGTTATTTGCGCCGGTATCACAGGAAGCATTTCTTTTCGTTTCTCGATCCGGCGCAAGGTTATCTCGGAGTACGGCTCTGAACGTCTTCAAGCGATTACGCGCGGATCTCAAGTGGACTGCTCGCGGCGACCGCGCCTTGCCCCGCATACACGATCTGAGGCATACGTTCATCTGCCGGCGCATCCTGCGCTGGTACCAGCAGGGCGCCGATGTGGATAACAGGATGCCCGCCTTATCGACTTACGTCGGGCACGCCTGCGTGTCCTGCACTTATTGGTACTTGACGGGCATCCCCGAACTGATGGCTGTTGCAGCAAAGAACTTCGAGCAATTCGCAGATAAGTCTCGAAAGGAGCGCCATGCCTAAGGAAGCTCTGCACAGGTCGTCGTTTTTTGTAGGCGATGAAGTGTTGAAACCATTGCGGCAGAGCAGCCGAGGCAAATGCCCCGGAACATGTGATTTTTCCAGATGATTTTGCATCTCCAGAGGCCGATTTGCGGCCTCCGAAGACACTACGCCCCCAGCATGACCAGCCGCTTGCGGTGTTGGTAGAGATTGACCAGCGCAAAGGCTGCCAGCAGCCACTCGTGATTCTTCTTCAGGCCGCGATAACGCACTTTGGTAAATCCGAAGATGCGCTTCAGGATGCGGAAGGGCCACTCCACCTTGGAACGCACCCTGGCCTTGGTGCGGTTCTTGCGCCGTTCCACTTCATCGACGCCGTCCTTGTACTTTGCACGCCGCGAAGTCATGTCCTGGGCTTCGGGAGCAGCGGCGTGGATGGCCTCTGTTTGCCCCTGATAGCCGGCGTCGCCCCACACCTTCTTCTCCGCGCCATGCAGTAAGTCGGGTAACATGTGCACGTCCGACACCGAGGCGGCTGAGGTGCATACCGAGTGCACGATGCCTTCCTTGCTATCGACGCCGATGTGCGCCTTGGCGCCGAAAAACCACTGGTTCCCTTTCCGGGTCTGATGCATCTCCGGATCGCGCTCTTTCTGCTTGTTCTTGGTCGATGACGGGGCCGCGATGATCGTGGCATCGACGATGGTGCCGGTAGCGATGCGCAGACCTTTGCTCGCCAAGTAATGGTTCACCGTATCCAGAATCCTGCCGCACAGTTCGTGCTCTTCCAGCAGGCGGCGGAAGCGGAGAATCGTGGTCTCATCCGGTGCCGCCGCGCGGCCAAGATCAACACCAGCAAAGCGCCGCAGCACCGGCGACTCGTAGAGAGCGTCCTCGGCGCCGGGATCGGAGAGATTAAACCACTGCTGCAAAAAGTACACCCGCAGCATGATCGTCAACCCCACTGGCTGACGGCCGTTGCCGGCCTTTGGATAGTGAGGTTCAATCAGCGCTTCCAACTCCCGCCAAGGAACCACTGCTTCCATCACTCTCAAAAACTCTTCCCGACGACTCTTGCGCGCATACTTCTCAAAACCCGTCTGCATCGCCAATGTCCTCTGAAAATGCGCCTTCCCCTTCATGCTTCGATTTTATTCAAGCGGGCTGTGGATTAGACACTTAAGCAGAGGCTCCCTGATATGGAGTGACCCGTCAATCTCTGCACATCGATGGGGTTGGTTTTGTTGTTGTCTTTGCCTTTGTTCGAGGACAGGGCCAGCAGCAGCCGGGGCAGGTTTTAGCGACGATTGATCAGTCTGATATTCGCGGGTCGAAACCGCATAATCTTGATCCGTCGGGAGCTGCCTCTGACTAAAGTCGCGAGTCCGGCTGAGCCTGTCGCATAGGGAAGACGAGGATTCTCCTTCGTGCTTGCTCCGGCTGCGGCTGGCTCTGTCTTCGAATTGGGCAAGTCTTTTCATTCGTCAGGTTCTTGTTTTTTCATTCTTTGGAAAGTTCTTGCTTTTGCCTTTGCTTTTGTTCTTGCACTTCGTCAGGCTGCCATCTTCTGCATGGCTGCCGATTCTGCCTTGATCCCGATGGCCCAGATAAAACCCAGTAGTTCACGCCCCACGGCGGTGACGATTTTGCGTTGGTCCTTGCCTGCCGCAGCCAATCGGGCGTAGCGCTTCGTAAGCCGAATTTGCGCTTTCCAGGCAATCTCCTTGATCTCTTCCGGCACGTTCTCTTGTCGCTTGCGCAAGCGAGGGCCGATACCTGGCCTGAGCCGATAACTCCAGGCAGCTTCGATGGCGATACGCCGCAGATGCGCGTTGCCTGCCTTGGTGATGCTGCCGCGTTGCACTCGCTTGCCGCTGGAGTTCTCGCTGGGAACGGCTCCGCTGTAACCCATCAACTGCCGCGCGTTCTCGAAGCGAGATAACGTGCCTAACTCAGATACGATGGTGACCGCCGAGATCTCCGCGATGCCGCGCAATGCCTGCAGGCCTCTGATCACTTCCTGCATCTCGGGCGTGGACAGCTTGATCGCATCGGTGATCGCCTGCTCCAGCCGCAATACCCGCTCGGCCATGTGCTCGACCTCGTGCAGATAGTCCAGCCGTGTGGACTCCTGTGCGGGATGTTCGAAACGCAGTTGCCGCACCCACGTCATATGCACCCCGGTCCACAGCTTGATCTTCGTCTCTGGGCGCCGCCCTGTGCGCAGAAGAAACTTGCTCAACCGATGCCGTGCGCGCAACTGATCGGCCTTGGCCGCCTCGCGCGCTCGCACCAAATCGCGCAGCGCCTCGGAGCCTTCGTCGGGAACCCACACAGCCGTCAGATCGCCGGACCGGTGGCTGCGCGCCAACCGCTCCGCATCCCGGCGATCTGTCTTCACCCGGTCGCCTGCTTTCATCGGAACCAGCGTCGGCGCGATCACTTCGCAAGCCACGCCCAGCTCAGCCAACTGCCAGTAGAGAACATAACCTGTCGGACCGGCTTCATAGCAGGCCTTCAACTGCTCGACCGGCCCAAGCTTCTTCACCAGCTTGCGGATCGACTCAGCGCGGTTGGCAATCGTTCCCAGGCTGCGCACTTCGCCATCCCGCTCAGCAACGGCGACAACAATCGTTTCGGCATGGACATCCAGACCCAAAAATCGTACCTTTTCCTTCATGACCGGCTCCTCTCCGCTTGTGGCTCTGAACTGTGTTCCTCTTCGGCTCACAGACTAACCCACGACCAGCGCAGGGGGACCGGTCACTCCATGATGACTAAATCTTCATCGAATCCGACGTTCGCCACTTTACTGCAACGCTTTTTCGTCGATCATCTCCAGCAGGATCGAGCGCTTAGCCCTTGCACGATCTCTGCCTATCGAGACACGTTTAAGCTGCTGCTCTGTTTTGCCGAAAGACGTTTCGGAAAGAAGCCGGCTAATTTCACGCTTACCGACCTCGATCAAAAACTTGTGCTTGCCTTCCTCGATCACCTGGAGCACGATCGCAACAACACTGCGCGCAGCCGAAATGCCCGTCGCGCCGCGCTTCGTACTTTCTTGAAGTACGCAGCACATTACGATGTAACTGCACTTCCAGTGATCGAACGAACGCTGGAAATTCCGCTAAAACGCTACGACAGGCCCATGCTTGGCTTTCTCTCCAGACCGGAAATAGAAGCCATCCTTGCTGCGCCCAACCCTCACACTTGGATCGGACAGCGCGACGGTGTACTGCTAACTATGCTGTACAACACAGGGGCGCGTGTTTCGGAAATCATCGGAGTACGCTTCAAGGATTTGGTTCTGGAACATGCTCCTTCTGTTCATCTCTATGGAAAAGGGCGCAAGGACAGAGCTGTTCCTCTTTGGAACACTACCACTTCGATGCTACGCAAATGGAAACGGCACCTCACTCCCGCGGAAGACTCCGATTTTCTACTTCCCAATCGTAATCAAACCAAAATGACCCGTTCCAATGTAACGCAGCGCTTGCAGCTTGCCGTTCGATTGGCAGCTGAGAAGTGTCCCTCCTTACGCCAGCGGGTCGTCTCTCCACACACCATTCGTCACTATCTACCCTTCCTGACTATGTCGAGTGACGCTGCGGGAAACGCTCTTTTCCTAGAAGCCATCTCATAAATGTCTGAGTAGCATCAACAGGCAGGCAAGCTGCACAAAGCCGAGGAAGTTCTCGATGCGGTATTCCCATCGCGTAACCAGCCGACGGTAGTTCTGCATCCAGGCGAAGATGCGCTCGATCTTCCAGCGGCGACGATAGCGGCGCAACTGGCGTCCGTCCTGGGTTCTGCGTTTGCGGTTCACGCGATTGGGCGAGATCATCTCGATGCCGTACTCACTCATTTGCTCATCCAACGCATCCGAGTCGTAGGCCTTGTCGCCGATCAGTCTCTCAGGCAGCTCGTCGAGGAAGCATCCGGCCAGAACAGCCTCCACAAGCTTGCATTCGGCAGGCGAAGCGCTTTCGACAGATACGGCGAGGGGAAGACCGTCGCCAGAGGCGATAGCGACGATTTTGGTGCCTTTGCCGCGCTTGGTCGGGCCGACCGCGAGGCCCCCTTTTTGGCGCTCGCGAAGGTTGCATCCACGAACGCTTCATCCAGACGCAACTTGCCTCGCTCATGAAGATGCCGGGCCAGCAGACGTAGCGCCTCAACCAGCTTGCCATCGCGAATCCACTGCTGGAAACGCCGGTGAGAAGTTTGATACGGAGGATACTTCGGCGGCATTTCAGACCACTGTGCGCCGCTGCCAAGTATCCAGAGCACGCCATGCAGCACTGCTCGTGTATCGTGCCACGGACGTCCGCGGTTGTCCGCACGCCGAGCAGGACGCAGGATCGGCTCGACCAACTCCCACTGTTCGTCTGTCAGTTCCCAACGGCCTGCCATAGCGATCCGCAGAGACGCCTTGAGCAATACCAGTCTCGCAGATTTTCTGCCGCACAATGTTTATGAGATGGGTTCTAGTGAAATCTTGACACCATATAGACATATTCTGAACTCCTTCAACTAGCCCGCACAGTCGGGGGAAGGAGTTCACCATGAAGTGCATCATCGAGAACCAAGTGGTTCTATCGCAACCGCCGGAAGGCCCGTTCGCAGCACAGATCGGTTCGTTTGCAAAATCGATGAGTGAGCAGGGATACAGTCTGGTATCGATTCATCGACAGGTCTTTCTGGCTGCTTGCTTTAGCCGATGGCTTAAGCAAAAAGGGATCAGACTGCGCAGCATCTGCTCCGATCACCCTGCACAGTATTTGCGATATCGCGCTCGACATGCGCGACCTTGTCGGGGAGATGCTGCTGCTCTCAGGCATCTTATAGATTTCTTGCGCAGTAATGGCTTGATCCCATGTGAAAAGAAAGTTACATGCCGACCTACTTCGGCTGAACGTTGCGCACAGGCATTCGGGCGGTATTTGTTGGAAGAGCGCGCGCTGGCGCACGCGACGATTATCAACTACGTCCCGTTCATCCTCAGTTTCCTCGAAGACCGTTTTGGCCTTGGGCGAGTCGTGCTCTCGCGTCTCTGCGCAAGCGACGTTGTGAGGTTCGTACAGCGTCAAGCATCACGACTGCGCATGAAGCGAGCGAAGCTCATGACTACTGCACTGCGTTCCTTTCTGAACTATGGGCGATACCTTGGGGAAGTTTCGCTTGATCTGGCCGCCGCCGTTCCGATAGTCGCCAACTGGTCCATGACGTCGATCCCCCGGGCGATTTCCCCAGAGCACGTGCGTCAGCTCCTGGCCAGCATCGATCAACGCACTTCGGTCGGGCGTAGAGACTACGCTATCTTGCTCTTGCTGGCACGCTTGGGTTTGCGGTTAGGTGAAGTGGCATATCTCGAACTGGATGACATCGACTGGAACGCGGGACAAGTGAGCGTGCGCAGCAAAGGCGGCCGGCGCAACACCATGCCCTTGTCCAGAGAGGTTGGCAGAGCGATCGCCGCTTATCTGCGGAACGGACGGCCCGCAAGCAGCAGTCGGCGTGTATTCTTGCGTGCCAAAGCGCCGATCCGAGCCTTTCTCGGGACGAGTGGGGTTGGATCCGTCGTTCGACATTCGCTCGAACGTGCCGGCATTCACGCTACTACCAAAGGGGCGCACCAGTTTCGTCATGGATTGGCTACTGAGATGCTCCGCCAAGGCGCTTCGCTGGGCGAGATTGGAGAGTTGCTGGGGCATCGCCACCCACAGACTACGAAGATCTACACCAAAGTGGACATAAAGGCATTGCGCGCGCTGGCTCTGCCGTGGCCGGGAGGTGTGCGATGAAGACACTTCGAAAATCCGTTCAGGAGTATCTCAGTCTCCGTCGTAGTTTGGGATTCAAGCTGCTGGAAGCAGGCAAAGGGCTGCTCGATTTTGTCACGTTTATGGAGCGCCACCACGCTTCTTACATCACTAGCGCGTTGGCGCTTGATTGGGCTCAACAACCTGTAGGCGTTCAACCGGCGCACTGGGCTCAACGGCTGAGTTTCGTCCGCGGATTTGCGCGCCATCACAGTGCCACCGATCAACGAACCGAGATTCCGCCCTTTGGCTTGTTGCCATTTCGACCAAAGCGGGCTCGGCCGTACCTCTACTCGGACGGTGAAATTCGAAGCTTACTGCGCGCTGCGCTGGACATGCCCTGCCGTTATGAGTTCGGCAAGCTGCGACCTTGGACCTACCATTGTCTGTTTGGACTTCTCAGTGTCTCCGGCCTACGTCTCGGTGAAGCGCGCAATCTCGAACTCCAGGACGTGGACCTTAAGATGGCGCTGTTGACGATCCGCGATAGCAAATTCGGCAAGTCTCGCCTCGTGCCTTTACACGCATCGACATGCAAGGTTCTTGCCGATTACATCGCGCGGCGCGAACGCCACTGGGAAGGCCGGCAAGTCTCCTCTTACTTGTTCGTTTCCAGCCAGGGTAATCGTCTGGACGGCGGAGACATCCATCGAACTTTTTATGCATTGTCCCGGCAGATCGGCCTGCGTAGCATTTCCGATAATCACGGTCCACGTCTGCATGACATGAGGCACCTATTCGCTACGAACACTCTGGTCACATGGTATCGGTCTAACCAGGATCCGGAACGCCTCCTGCCGATTCTGTCCGCTTACCTCGGTCACGTCCACGTCGAGGACACGCAGTGGTATCTAAGCAGCTCTCCGGAACTGATGCGAGAAGCCATGGGGCGGCTCGAGCATCGCTGGGAGGGTCGGTCATGATCACTCCAACCAGCTTAGCTCCGCTCTTGCAGCGTTTCTTTACACAGCGCTTGATGCAGCAGCGTCAGGCGAGCCCACATACCATCAGTTCCTATCGCGACACCTTCCGCCAACTCTTGAAGTTCATTCAACAGCGATTGCGCAAGCCACCGTCACGCCTGACATTCGAAGAAATCGATGCGCCCTTAATCGTGGCTTTCTTGGATGAGTTGGAGAAGCGCCGAGGCGTAAGCGTTCGCAGTCGTAATCTGCGCCTCACGGCAATTCACTCCTTCTTTCGGTATGCGGCTTTTGAAGTGCCGGCCTATTCTGCGCAGATCCAGCGCGTGCTCGCCATCCCCAGCAAACGCTTCACCCGCACCTTGGTCCAGTTCCTCACTCGTCCCGAAGTCGATGCCTTGCTTGCTGCTCCGAATCAACTCACATGGTCTGGTCGGCGCGATCATGCCTTTCTGCTAGTGGCCGTGCAGACTGGACTGCGCTTATCTGAAATGACTGGCCTCAAACGCAAGGATCTAATCGTCGGATCCGGCGCTCACTTGCGTCTGATCGGCAAGGGCCGCAAAGAACGCTGTACCCCTCTTGCCAAATCGACGATTGCCGTGCTGAAAGCCTGGCTTCGAGAACCGCAACGCGGTGACGGCGATGTGCTCTTCCCTAACGCCAGGGGCAACCGTCTCAGCGTCCACGGCGTGCAGTACCTGTTGACCAAGCACCGCACTGCGGCATCCAAAGTTTGCCCTTCGTTGAAGGACAAGCGGGTTACTGTTCACCGCTTGAGGCACACGATGGCAATGGACCTTCTACAGGCTGGTGTGGATCGTTCTGTCATTGCATTGTGGCTAGGACATGAGTCGGTGGAGACCACCCAAATCTATCTCGAAGCAACTCTTGCAATGAAGGAACGTGCCCTTGAAAAGGCACGACCACCGAGCGGCAAACCCGGGCGTTATCAACCAGGAGACCAATTGCTTGGGTTCCTCAATGGTTTGTAACGCAGAAAAACGGAGGAAAACTATGTCGGGTGATTGCTCGATTCGATTGGCCCTACGTCTCGCATTATCAAGCGATCGTCAGCACTTCGCAAAATCACTCGACATAGTCAGGAAGGGTAGATAGTGTCGACTATGTACCCAGAGACATAGTCGCCACACCACGGCCATGCATCTCCTTCAGTCCGGTGTTGACATCACGGTGATTGCCTTGTGGCTTGGGCATGAAAGCCCATCCACCACTCACCTGTATATCGAAGCAGACCTCTCTATGAAACAACGTGCTCTCAATCGCCTACAACCCGCGAAGACAGGCGGGTTCCGCTACCGACCGCCTGAGCAGTTGCTGCGTTTCTTGGAGAGTCTATAAATTATGCGCAGTGTCCGATGGCGCTAAACGCGATAACAACTAGATCGGTTGGCAGTTTCCATGGGGCACTGCGCATAATCAACAGCTCGACATAACAGAAAGTCTGCGCCAATCCCGCTTGCCCCGTGCATCACCCGAAGAAGGCAAACGGCGCAAGCGCGAACGACGCGCAGTTCAAAGCAGAGCAGGAGAAGCGGCGTAGGGAGGAGGCCATCTCCAACGCAACCGGCTTGCGTGTTCTCTCTGCCATCAGCGCAGCGGTCCCGGTGCGGTTGATGAAACGCGACCTCTTGTTTGTGGCCGAGCGTCTGGTGAACCTGCTGGACGAGAACCGCGCCGCCATCCTTGCCAAACAGCATGGTATCAAGAAGGCCAAAGACAATGACTCCATTGGCAAGCTGTTTGTGGTCTTTCTTCGCCGCGCCGACGAAAGCACGTTGGGCCGCGCCGTGGTCGAGGCCACTGTCTTGCTCACCGCTTCGCGCGGAAACGCCTCGTACGTTCTGCGCGAAGCCGCCGAGTTTTACAAGGTGGACGTGGCCGCAATCACGACAACGGTCAAGCAGGAATTCGCCGCCAAGGAAAAAGCGAAAGCGGCGAAGAAGGCCGCGCCGAAACCGCCTGCCAAAGTGCAGCCGAAGGCAGCGAAGAGGCCCACGGCAGCGTAAATCATCAAGTAGTTGGAACATCGTGCGGAGTCTGCAAATCACGGGCTCCGCATTCTTCTGTTCGCGCGCCCGTCTTCCCACCCTTTGATGTGCTGCCGCTTCGCGCCAGGCTTGAATTGGCCCTCCCGACGGGCTTGAACCGACAATTTACTGACTCTCGCACGATTTACGATGCTCCATAATGGAGGAGTAGTACCAGCGAGATCATAGGTAGCAATCTTCGAAAGCATACTGGCTCGACGTAATAGTGTGTCACGATTTCACGCCGGTATAACGCGCAACTGCTACTGGAAGCAGCTCAGTTCGCGAGTCAGCAACATTTGGAGCCTGCACAGCTTAAACGCCTACTTAACGCCTGCAGGAGGATATTTCAATGTTCCTAGCCCAGCCGACTGCCCTTGCGCGACTCTGGTGCCGTTCTTCCGCCGAGATAGATACGCACCGATATCATCAATCTCTAAGAACGCGACAGACGCTTGTGGTTGCCCGTGCAGGTGAAATACTTGTTTCAAATATGGCTCTCTGTAAGGGATGTAGGCATTGCTTCCACCGTAAGTCCCATTGTTGGCCACAATCACGAGCTGGTACATGTGATAGTGCAGCGCTAGTGCCATCTGGTCAAATGTCCCAACATCTTGATTGAGTGCTGGAATGGCGAAGACGTCAGACTGGTTTCGCAGATCCGCCGCCAAGCTTATGTCAGTGGCGTCATAGCAAATAGAAGCCGTCAGCCATAATGGAGAATCGCCCTCCACCTGGGACCATTCGTACCCGACGAGCCATTGACATGGACGAAACCCCTGTACCTGAATATTCGTCGGTGTGTTGTGGCTCTCTTCCTCGAAGGCAAGATGTTTCTTGCCCTGTCTGCGGACCAACATTTGCACTCCGTGCGCGGCGGACCAGGTTGGGATTATCCAGATGGCTGAGTTGATCAGGGGCTCACCAGGGAATAGTCGCTCGTAGGTTAATCCGGCTAGAATGACAGTTTTGTGTGCACGTGCAAACGGAATCAAATGAGACTTGACATCCTGAGGATGTACAGAAAGTTCTGGCAAAATTAGCCAGTCGAGACGCCCATCCCGTCCTGTATGGGTTTCACGCAAATCGAGCATTCGCTCAACTGCGGCGAGCGCTGCCGACAGGTGGTTCCGATGTCTTTTCCGAAGAATAGGATCATCCGCCGTAAGCCCTGATGCCTTGAAGTCAGTTGGAGTTGGAACAACGGTCTGAATTACGCATACCCGCAACGGACGCGGGCATTGATCATCCAGGAATCTCGGGGCATTCAAGGGAAGCAGCAAGAGATTTGACCCGCTCCGCCTTGCTTTGAGCGCTACCAATCGAGCTTCAACGATACTCCTTGCCTCGTCAGGAGTCCTTCCACAATCAAGCTCCAATTGGGGCCGACATCCTGGCCAAGAGAGGAGCGATGCGATCCAGTGCTCAACCCACTCTGAAATCGGTAGCCAATCGTCGCCGAATCCAGAGTGTCCGTTATAGAACCCATACAAACGCAGGTACCAGTGACTTCTGGCGGGACGATATGAATGCCTTCTCTCTTCTTCCTCCCAGGAATACTTCTGCACCACGCAAGTAAAATCTTGGCTGGCAGTGAGAATAAACCTGAGCAAGTAGCCTAACTGGAAGCGCCAGTGCTCAGAAGAGTTTGCCCAGTTGGGCAAATTGTAAAGCGATCTTCCTGCCGTAATCCTGCTTGGAGTGATCTTTACTTTGATATCGTCGGTCGGCGTGCTTTGTCCCTGAAAAGCGACATAAACATCGGAAGGTGTGACAACCTGGCCAGCCAGAGCCGCCAGAAGAGTCAAGCACTGCGATGCAAACTGAAGCATCGCTATCTCGTTGCGAAGCATATTTCTGGACTTCTCTTGTAGAACAATTCCAGCAAGTGTTTTCAGATCAGAGCGATCCGCTACCGATTCTAGGCATAAATCAGACCGCAGTCGTGGCGAGAGCTTCGAATTGAATTTCGACTGTTGACTCAAAAGTTCAAGACCGAATGATGGATCCCACTCAGCAATCTGTTCAATGCGCGCTGTATTGAGTTTTGGCCCAACTCGCTCTACGGCTTCTGCGCAGGACAGAAAGGACCGCCGACTCAAAATTGCCAACGTAGAAAAGTTGGCAGTGTTCGTACTGATTCGCTTTCCATCAAGAAAGCGAATCAACTCAAGGTAATGCTTCGTCTCTGCCGTGCCATGTGCATGAGAGAAGGCGTCTGCAGTTTCACCATAGGTAGCAAGGAACAGCAGAACCTGTTGTTGGACGTACCATGGGATGGAGTTACGCTGTAGATTGATCAATCGGATGGCTTCAGCTTGGAGCGTCTGGCGATAAGCATTGAGATCGACAGAGCCTGGAAAGGCTTCTTCATCCTTGACCAAGCCTGTCTCAGTCGCTCCGGCGCGAAATAGTTCTGCCAAGCAGTACCACGCAATTCTGCGTTGAGCCGGGCCGCGTCCTCTCTCTGAGAGCACGGAACGAAGTAATCCAAGCACATTATCCAAAATATCTTTTCCCGGCCAAATATCTAATCCGATACGTAGCAGGCGAACATTTGATGGGTCTTCGATCCAGTTTTCAATCAACCCAAGAGCGAACGTCTTTGCTTCTTCATCGAGCTCTCTCTGGGTACGCCTTGCCCTAAAGTGTTGGCTTGCCTTGCCTCCAGCATTCTCTTCATCAAGCATCTCAATATCTGTGGAGTCACTTCGATCGTCGAGAAGCGGTCTTAACGATCGATAAGTGCTGCGAAACCGGCCTGCAGCAAAACGCGCAACCGTTTCGTCCCTCACATCTGGAATGGGCGCAAATGCCCAGTTACGTTGTTCCGAATCATCGGTTGAGTACCGCCGTTGAGACCTAATCAGCCCTTGAACAGCATCAAGTATTTCCTCGCCGGCAACGGCATCGAAACCGCCTGATACACCGCTCTGAATTCGTGCCATCTTTCGGCTCTGACGGACGACCGGCCGTTCATCACCGTAAAGGGTTGCGGCTGTCGTCTTTTCGGAAGAGATCTGTAAGCCATGGGCATGCCGCTCAATTAACCCAGCAAGCCAAGAAGTCACCGTTTGCTCGACATCTTGCAGGGTGAGCGTCCGATCAACTAACAAAACAATGCGAAGATCGTCCACGTATCTGCAACAATCTTCGAGGCGGATTCCGGGGGCAATGGCCTGCGAGAAGAGAGTTCTTAGGGCTTCGTCGAAATCAAGCAGTACAACATTCGCAAAGAACCCCGCAGAAACAAGGCCTTGCGGAAGTGCAATCGCGGAAAAATCCGAAATGCCAACAGTCTCTCCATATCTACGGACTTCATCTGAATCCTTGCGATTCCAGCCCCAGTTGAATAGCCGATCCGTGAATAAGAAAAATGAGTCATCATCTCCTGGCCTCTTGAGGTTCCGAAGTTTCTCTGCAAGAAGTTGTGGTCGCACTCTGTCATAGAAGCGACTCAGGTCAGAATGCACAACAAGCAATCGGTATGCTTTATCATTTTCTGCAGATTTGGCATAGGCTTCTGGGCGTGACAAGAAGATGCGATAGTCCTTGTAATACGCGCGATAGAGCTTTGCGGAACCCCAGCGATGAAGCAACTGGCCGTGCTGAAAATCGCAAAATAGACGGTTGCCGTACGAAAGAACCCGCCGCCTTGTTTCAGCGGACGACACGGAGCCTCGTGTGTCTCCCTGAATGGTTTCGACCCGATCTGCGAGGCATAACATGGCAGCAGTAGAAACTATCTGATCTCTTAGGCTTACGTGTGCCAGTGGACGAATCTTCTTTGCCGTTTGCTTGTTATCAAAGGGTTCCCATCGACCGGTCTTGGCTGTGACTTGCCACTTCTGCGTCTTGGGAGCAGGCACTATCCTAAGCAGATCACTGTTCCAATTATGTGGTTCTTTCAACTCCTGTGCGATTGTTGAAAGAAAATGAGGTAGGTTAACGGAAGATCGATCCAATTCCAGAGTGTCTGAGTACCAATTGTGTTGGCGAATATATGAAGCTGTCTTTTTCCATGCTTGCACCAGCACATATTCCGCCGACAGAAGTTCAAGTCGTGGTTGCAAAAAATCGGGAGCGACCATTATTCATCTTCTCCGCGAATCACTCAGTAAGGCGAGGTGCGACTTCCGTACTTGCCTGCTGATCAACTGAATGTGCTCAGTTTGGCAAGAATCCCCGGTGCGCACGAATCTCCAGCCGCAGTTCTTCCCTGAGCGCTTTGCTCTGCTTCAGGCGCTTGAAGAATTCATCGAGAACGCTGACAACGATGGCGTTGACGCTAACGCCTTCCGCTTCAGCCCATTCCCTGAGTTTGTTGCGTGCTTCTGCGCCGACATGGAGGAGCTGGGGGTTGGTGAGTTCCATGCCGGCCTTGCGGGTCTGCATGACTTCTACTTTTTCGCGTTCAACGTGGCTCAAAGCAAAAAGGACGATCCTGGCCAGATCGCCCTTTACGCGAGACTCTTCGGTGACTGCTTCGCGCAGGTCAATAGGGAGGCGCAGCGTCATTCCCGGACGGTCGTCCGTCCACCGCTGCCCCTCGCGGTTCACTTTCCGCGCTGCCTTCTTCGCCGTTTTCTTGACTGCCACTAGATACCCTTCCAAGACTGTATTCCGGTCTCTGTCGAGACCCATCCGCTGCTTTCATTGGTGAGTAAGGGCCGTTGAACGGAATATCCTTCTCAACCCTTACAAAGAACCTGTACCCCGGCCCGACAACAATTGTCGGCTGGATGTTCAGGTTCTGGCGCGTTACCTCGACTCCCAGTTGGCCGACCTGTTGACCGACCGCCTGTCCCGCAGTCTGGCCGACACTGGGCGATTGCAGCGCCGAGGAGTTTGTTCCTTGGCTGACCTCGATACCGGCAGCGAAAAGCGATGTGAGCAGCGCCCCGGAGAGAATCCGTCCCCAGTGATTGTTGACCTGGTCCCGAAATCCCGCCGTGCCGGCACTGTCATCGCCTTCAAAACCACCGAGAGCAAGGCTGCTGCCATCCGGGAAAACAACCCGTCTCCAGACAGCCTGCAACGCATTTTGCCCATAACCTATGTGGGAGTTGTAAATCCCTATCAGTGTACTCCCGGACGGTATTAGAATGTACCTCCCAGTAGCCGAATCATACACATTTTCACGAACAAGCGCCCGGATCAAGCCGGGAAGATCGGAATTAAGCTGTTGCTCCAGCACCGCCGGAATCAGCCAGCCGGCCTTGATTTCATACAGGCTCTGAGCGGGTTTGCGAGTGCTGGCAAGATATTCGGATTCTTGCTTACCGCGTTGCTGGCCGAAGGTGGCTTTTTGCTCCTGATCGTTCTGGCGCTCATAGTCAGTGCGCTGCTCCGGCTGCCCAGCCGCAGTGTACTGTGAGCTGGCGGATTGAGGAACGCCGCTTTGCGTTGGGTTGGCTCCCAGCGCAGCTCGGGCATTGATAAGAGCGGATTGAATCGCTTGCAGCGGATCGCTCTCTGCCGTTTGCTTTTCCTTGTCTTCGCTGGGCAGGTTGCCCTTGACGGAGGTTGCCGCTTCCATTGCCTCGCGTTCCCGGTTGTATTCCTCCAGCCGCCGCTGCTCGGCAAACGACAGCGAGCCGTTGACAGCGGTGGAAGCCGGGGACTGCCTGTATTCAAGAGGAGGGATGGAACTGGTTTGGCTTCCCGCTCCAGCTCCGGTCGTCAAGGTTGACCGGCCTGCCGAGGACTCTCCGGTTGCGATGGAAGAACGTTGAGCAGAATCCGGGACGTGAGTTTGGCCGATGTCCAGCCCGTTTCGAGCCTGGTCCGACAGCATCCCCTTTTCAACCGTGGTCGCAGGCCCCGAGCCAACCTGCGCTGTCTCTGTCTGTTTTTTGGCCTTATTGCTGCGGCTTGCGAGGCCATGCCGCATATAAGCCGCGGCCAGGACGACCAGGGCAATGAGGATGATCCCGGCCAGTGGGCGGAGCTTGCGCGCCTTTGGGGTGAGACTGCCATTGACGCCGCGCACGACCTTATCGGTCTGCGCTGCATCCCGGATCTCGTCTTGACTTGGCTCCTTTGAAGCGCTCTCAAGATCGAGCGGCTTGGAGTTTTCTCCTGCGATTGCCATGCTCGACTCCTTTTGCCGGTGCTACCGGAGTAGGGTTTCGCCCGCGTAATGGTCACGCGGGTTTGTTTTTTGCCGACGCCGACTACCAGAATTGCCTTGTCGAACAGCCGATCCACGATGTAGCGCGAGCCCCCTTCTGTGTTCTCGACGCGGAAGTTGACCAGCTCAGACTTGCCGTTTACCTGAATCAAGAGCGTCGGCAGTTCCCGGAACCGGCCATCGTTCGGATAGATCAAATAGGTGTGCTGGCCATCGTCAAAAATCTGCTCGGGACGATAGGCCGCGTCGCCATTGAGCTTGTAGTCGAAATAGAGGTTGTCGAATGCGTTCTCTGCCATCGGCACCACGCCGGCCCGCTTGTCTTTCTCGCGCGCCTGCTCCGCCACTGCCTCGGCATCGCGCTTTGCCGCGGCTTGGCGAATTTCAAACGCCGTCCACTTTGCCGCGTCTTCGCCGGGATACTGAAAGGCCAGCCGCGAGACAAAGCGCGTGGGATCGGAGATGAGCCGGAAAACGTAGGTTCGCCGGTCCGTGGAAACGATCAAGTCGGTTTCAAGACCCGCCTCAATCGGCTTCACGATCAGCAGCGGCGTTTCATCCAGGCCGGAGCCGGAGAGGACAGGGGTAATCTCCCAGCGGCGGGAATCGCCGATCTGGGGCTGGCTTTCGAGGTGTTCGCCAGCCTGCAACTCGATTGCGCAGACGCGCAGCGGAGCGCAGACCATGACAGGCATTCCCTGGCCGAAGATATAGACCACCCGGCCGTCCGCGCCGGGCGTGGGCGTGGCGACTCCGGTCTCCCATTGACGGGAGACCTCCGCCGCACTGACCGCGGCGGGATTCAGTTCCGCGTGAGGGGGTCTCCAGTTCTGCGGAACCTCCGCGCCTTTGTCCGCCGGAGCGCCGGCGGGTGAAGACTGAGCCGGTAGACTCCGGCTCGTGATCGGAGGAACCTTCAATGGCGGAATCGGAGTCAGCGCGCTTGGCTTTGATGCTGGCTCATTGGTCTGTGCCTCCAGAG
>Ga0224527_1000343_pt1 | contig 32674 bp, 29 predicted proteins | sample CBST0metaG_FD_179882 | JGI IMG/M metagenome (GOLD analysis project Ga0224527, IMG submission 179882) | Peat soil microbial communities from Stordalen Mire, Sweden - C.B.S.T0 | ecosystem: Environmental > Terrestrial > Soil > Wetlands > Peat | place: Sweden: Norrbotten County, Stordalen Mire... | reverse complement strand
GAAATCTGAGCGGAACCGGTGATCTGTGCTCCGGGAATAGAAACTGGCGGCGCTACGACGGGAGGCGTCAGGGCCGCTGCCACTGTCGCGGCGATTGACGGCGAAGGCTGACGGGGAGCCGATTGGCGCGGGGGTACGGGCACAGGTCCGGTAATACGCGACTGGCCCCCGTGACCGGCTCGAGCGGGCATGGGGCCACTGAAAATACTGCTTAATACGGCGGCAGCGCTCTCTTGAGTCTGGACTTGCGCCGGTTCGACTTCCACAACTGCCGAGAGCAGATGACGCACCCGTGCGATCAGATCCTGTGGTTGAAAGGGCTTTCTGATCAACTCATTGGCATGGACGGCAAAGGCACGCTCGGCCACTCCCTTGTTCACCACGCCTGACATTAGGATCACGGGCGTTTGTGCAAAGCGTGGATGCTGCTTGATGTATTGGCAGACCTCATAACCATCACGGCCGGGCATAATCACGTCGGTGATTACGACATCTGGGGCGCTGTGGTCCATTAAATCCATGGCGCTGCTGGCATCGTGGCAGGTGATAACGTCAAGTTCCTCACGTCGGAAGGCGATTTTGATCACCTCGCGCATGGTTGCGCTGTCGTCGATGAAGTACACCACCGGCTTTGCGCTCATTTGTAGCCTCCGTCGTTGGCTGCGCGTTCTTCGTCAATTTCGCGCAGAGCTTCCATCATCAATTCAGTCACGGAACGAAAAACGGTCCGTGTCGCAGCTGGCGAGCCGGGCACAAATTTGTACACGCCGCGGGCTACACCATTGCAGGTCTTAATGATACGAATTACAGCTTCATCTCCAATTGTCTCGCCTACCTCAGCGTGGAGAACGTCCCCGCGAGTAAAAAACAGCGTTCCATCTATTGATTCAGCATTGATATAAAGTACGCCTGCTTGCCGGGCATGACCGAGCATTTGAATGACGCCGGGGAGATCGAGATGAGAGAGACTACCTTCGAGCACAGTCTGTTCCGACTCCAGCATCTGCGTGGGATGGAAACCTTCCAGGCGGCTCAGCAAGAAAGTGCGCACCTGTGCGGCAATATTTTCTGGACCTCGGCGTCGGTCGATGTAATCGTCGCATCCGGCGCGGAATGCCTCCATCAGGGCCTGCTCTCCACCGTCTCCCATTGCCAGAATGGGAATCGAAGTGGTGGCGGCATCGTTGTGAAGGATTCGCGGAAGATCAAAAACACTCATTTCACGTAAATTGGTGGCGCATAGGATGGCCGTGGGAGCGTCCCATTCGAGCATGGTCAGCGCGTAGGTGGCCTGTGTGCTATGGACAACGTTGAACCCATGCACCTTGAGGGCATCCGTCAAGCGCCGTGCAAAAAACACGTTGCTGTCAATCACCAGTATTTTCTGGTTGATAGCCACGTTTGTGCTCATCGCTTCGCCTCCTTGGCCAATGCAATGGCGGGTTGAATGCAGTGTGCCACAACCTGATCCAAGTTCAGAAGAGGAAGCGTCCTGCCCCCGGTCCTCAATAGGCCAGCGACGAAAGTCACTTCTTCGGGCGCTTCGCTGCGTTCGCCTTGAACCAGTTCGCAATCGCCGCTTACCGGAATGGCAACCGTTGTGGCTCGCCCTGCGTAGTTGCAACGAGCCACAACGTACAGATTGCGCTCGATGCCCTGCCCAAAAGCGCCACGCAGGTCACAGACCGGGATTACCGTGCCACGACGGACCAGTACACCTTCGAGAGACTGCATGGTGTGCGGAAACGAGTAAACGCGGCTTGGCATGACAAGTTCCTTCACCTGCGCGGAGTCCAGCGCATAGCGCTCATCTCCGAGGGGAAACGTCACGAATCGCGTTGTATCGTTCATGCACCACTCCCAGTTTCTTTCTGTTTTGCTAGCGCAAGCGTGCGCCAGTACTCTGTTCTAACGAGCGGAATGACCTCGTTCTCCAGTAACAACAGGCCGCGATACCACTGCCGTTCCGCCCCGCGGAAGACACCCGGCAGCGGTACCACTTTGGGCAGAATTGTTATCCGCTCCACTTCTGTTACGCCGAGGGAGCACTCGCCCGGCTTCAACACCACAAAACGTTCCAGAATTCCGGGCCCGAGTCCAACCTGCAGCGCAAAATCGAACGACTCTGGACCTTTCAGTTTCCGAATCGCAGCGCGTTCATCGCGGTCGCGAATCTCTTCCACTTCATTGGCTTCGACAGCAAATCGCATATCACCAGCCGTAAACAGAATTACTGGTCCAGCAGTGGCAGCAACCGGTTTGACCGGACGCGAGATGAACAGGGGACGCCGTTCGTTCTCTCTCACCTTGTATGCTCGACACTATCAGTAATTTTCACCGTCCTGCCGCCCGCGCCGCTCCCAAGTGAAAAGCCAATCGGCGAGTCAACACCGCAGCCACTTGATCCAGCGGCAAAACCTGCTCCACTGCGCCTGTCTTGATAGCTTCGGCAGGCATTCCAAATATTACCGAGGTCGCTTCGTCTTGTGCGACTACCAGACCGCCATTTTCCTGAATTGCCATGACGCCGCGCGCGCCGTCGTTACCCATTCCCGTCAGTACGGCCACTACAGCATTGGATCCAGCCAGAGCTGCTACGGATTCAAGCGTCACATCGATACTGGGCCGATAACCAGCAATGCGTGGACCGTCGTCTAGCACAATGCGTCCGGGAGGTACCACCCGCAGGTGGCAGTCACCGGGGCAAACGTAGACGTGTCCGGCTAACAACGCCTCACCGTTTTGGGCCTGGGTCACAGGCAATTGCGAAACGGCTGCTAGTTGTTCGGCAAATTGCGCCGTAAAGGTTCCGGGCATGTGCTGTATCACCAACACCGATCCGGGGAATCCAACGCCAAACTCTGGTACCAGCCTCATCAGCGTCGCCGGGCCGCCAGTAGACGCCGCAAGCACCGCAATCGGCGGTCGAACTCCATTGGCAACGGGTACAGCCGGAAACTCTCTCTCTTTGGAAGCTTCATCGGTGCGGACAATTTTAGTGGGCACCGAGCGCGTCAGATTGCGTATGACTCGAACTTTGGAGGCAAGGCGCAGTTTGCGCACAAGTTCTTCGCGCACGCTGGACATATCCAAATCGATGCTGCTGCTGGGCTTGGCCACGAAGTCGATCGCTCCCAATTCGAGTGCGCGCAATGTGGCTTCGGCTCCGTCTCTAGATTCAGAGCTGACGATAAGGATGGGCCGCGGCTCGGTGGACATGATGACTTCCGTCGCCTGTAGGCCATCCATGTGAGGCATGTTGATATCCATGGTGATGACGTCGGGCTTGAGTTTCGCGGCTTTCTCCACTGTCTCTCGGCCATCCCGTGCTTCGCCCACAACCTCGAACGCACCGTCGGAATCGAGAATGCTGAGCAGCACCTTCCGCATGAATGCCGAATCATCGGCAACCAGCACTCGAATTTTTTCACCATTCATCATTGTCTTCTCTCAGTGGACCACGGGCGGAGCAGCGGCGGCCTGTCCTGACGTTCCAATCAACTCCACCACCTGGGCAATAAAAGATTCTTCTTGCACCGGCTTTACCATGAATGCAGCCGCGCCTTCTTTCAGCGCGCGATCGCGGTGCTTGGCTCCGGCTCGAGAGGTCACTACCATGACCGGAACTTTGCTTGTAGACGGCGTCTGTCGCAGATGCAACATCAATTCGTAACCGTTCGTGCGGGGCATCTCCAGATCGGTAATAACCAGGTCGCAGTCGTTGGAAGTGGCGATCTCCAAGGCTTCCAACCCGTCAGAGGCGAGTTTTACGCGATAGCCTGCCTTCTCCAACATGCGTCCCACGAACTTGCGCACGCTGATCGAGTCGTCGGCCAGAACCACGAGTTTTTCTTGCTCAATACGGTCCACAGCGGCATCGGGAATCTCACCCCGCGCTACGGCCGTTGCTCCGGGCAGGAACAGTCTCGCCGCGTTCATTGCGGTGGTCAGCGGACGGCGCTCAATGGATTCGCCCATGATCAACCGATTTATGTCGACGAGCAGAATTAAGCTTCCATCGGGGGCAATTGTCGCGCCGGGAAATAGCTTTACGTTATGCAGGTATTCGCCAAGATTCTTGATGACTATTTCGTCTTTGCGTAAAACTTCTTCCACGACCACGCCAACTTGTCGGCCACCCACGTTCACAAGAACCAGTCGGAAGTATCCATTGATTGGAACCAGACGAGGAAGCTGGAGCGCCTCGTCAAAGCGCACCACTTCGGTAAGCACATCGCGAACTTTCGTGATGAGTTTGCCGCCGACTTCTTCGATTTCGTTGGCACGAATGCGGCGAATCTCCTCCACAAAACCCAGCGGGAAGGCAAACGTCTGCTCACCACATTGTACGAACAATGCCTGCGAAATAATGAGGGTAAGCGGAACCTTGAGCGTAAAGCGTGCGCCAATTCCTTGCTCGGTCTCAACTTCGATTTCACCATTAAGGTTGGTAATGTTCGAGCGCACAACGTCGAGGCCGACGCCACGGCCCGCCAACTCCGTGCGACGTGGGGCCGTTGAGAATCCAGGACGGAAGAGCAGGTCAACGATTTCACGTCGGCTCAGGCGTTCGGAATCGTCGGCTGAGACGATTCCGCTCTCGATGGCGGTCGCCTTCACGCGTTCGAAATCTACACCGCGTCCATCATCTTCCACTTCGACGTAAATATGGTTGCCCTTGTGGTAGGCGCGTACTGCGATGTTTCCCTGATCAGGCTTGCCAGCCTCGTATCGCTCATCCACGCGCTCGATGCCATGGGCAACGGCGTTGCGAACTAAGTGCAGCAAGGGGTCTGCAATCTGCTGAATGATGTTGTTATCTAGTTCGGTTTCTGCGCCAGCGAGAGTCAGTTCGACTTGTTTGTTGCTGGCCTTGGCCGCGTCGCGCACGGTACGGGCAATGCGCGTGAACAGGTTACCGATTGGCACCATGCGCGCTTGCGTAATTTCATCCTGCAGACGATGTGCGAGTTTGGTGAACTCGTCAATGTCGCCGTCCACGCGGCGGACAAAGCCGTCCAACTGCGTGAGAACCTCCGTAATGTCGGCCGAAATTTCCGTAAGGGAGCGCGAGAGGATGCCGAAATCATCATATCGATCCATCTCCAGCTCACTGAACTCCGAAGCTCCCGACTCGTACGGCGCGCTGTAGTTAGGACTTGAGAAGCTTTGCGCAAACTGCTGGTTCCCGAAGTTCGGATTGCTAAAGTTCGAGCCACTGAAATCCCCATTCCCAAAGCCCGACCCGAAACCTGTTGCTCCGCCGTAGCCACCGTAAGATGGGGCTGCGCCGTACCCATTGGAATTGAGCATTTCCATCGACGAGCCCGGCCACTGCGAAGACGAAAGCACTGGGGTCGAATTGATGCGACTGAATTCGTACTTGTCCTGGAATTCGGTGACCTTATCACCCATGCGTCCCTTGGAGAAGTTCAGCACTTCCGCCAGTTTCTCCAACTCCGCAAGGCGGCCCAGCATGCGGGTACGATTGATCACGAGTTCGCCCACCGCATTCATCATGCGATCCAGGCGCTCCAGACCAATACGCACGGACTTCGATTGCGCCATGCCAACCAATGCACGCTGCGCAACGACTGGCTCCGGAACCCCAACCCTCGGTTCTTCCCGGCGTTCATCGCTGAGATTTTGCTCAGCTCCGACTTCTTGAACAAGATCGGCAAGCGGCGATTCAGGTGCAATCTCGGGAGCAGATTCTGCTGCGATGAGAGGCTGCGCAGCGAGCGGTTCCGCGGCGTTGACACTTTCTCCCGAGGCGGGAGCTTCGTCTACCTCGGCGGGCGCGATTTGGTCGAGCTTTGCCAGCAACGTGCGGGCGGCAAGTTGGAAGCTCGCTTCATCCTCCCACTGTCGGTAGATCAGTTTCTTCAGTACATCAACCGTCTCCAAGCAAAGGTCGATAATTGTTGCGCTCGGCTTCAGTTCCCCGTCACGAAGCCTTCCCACTAAGTCTTCGGCGCGATGGGCAATGGTGGCAATACGCTGCCAGCCGACCTGGGCGGCCGAACCCTTGATCGTATGCATTGAACGGAAGAGGCGGTGAATGTCCTCTTCATTGGGATTAGCCTCCAAGGCCAACAGACAATCGGTAATTGTCTGCAGGTGCTCCTCTACCTCGGGAATAAAGAACTCAAGCACCTCGTCCGGAATCTCTCCATCGGGCTCTAACTCCGAAATGCTCGCGATCGAAATCTTGGCAGCGGCGGGAGGCTTCGGAATCGCCGCAATCTGCTGAGGTACGGGAGTGGTAGATTGGGCCATCGGCTGGGAAGCAGGCGGCGCGGCGTTCGCAGCAGAGGGAGTGATTGAAGCAGGTGTGCTGGCCTCCGTCGCAAGTGGTGCTGCGGGCTCAGGTAATATCTCAGGTTCGGGAGCGTGCGGCTGTTCGGTGGGGGCATCGGGGGCAACGGGCGCACCTTGGAACGCGAACGGATAGCGCAACTTGAACGCAGCGATATCCTCAACAGACTCCGCGGAGTTGGCGCCGATCATGATGAGATCGCTCTCCAGAACCGCAATCGCTTCGTAGATAAACTCCACCAGCGGGGCAGTGGCCTCAGCGCTGATAGTCGCGTTCATTGCGTACTGGAAGATATGCGCCAGCTTGCTGGCAACTTCGTTGAAGAGAGCGTAACCGTAGGTGCCACCGGTACCAGCCACGCCGTGCGCGGAGATGTAAAGACGCTCAATGTCCTCGTAGAGCGGATAAGGATCCTGCAGGATGCCCGAATACTCGCGAAGGAACTGCAGATGCTCGCTGGCTTCCTGCAAAAAGAGTTCGATCATCTCCGGGCTGGGACCGTTCACAGTTCATCCCCCCCGGCTCTGGCCGCGAGGCTGACAGAGCAATTCAGTGGCTTCTGCAGCAACCGCGCGCCTTCCATAAATATCTGGTTGAACTTCACAGGAACGCTGGCCACCGACTCCGCATGCCCGAGGAACAGATAGCCACCCGGTTCCAAGTACTCATAGAAACGCTGGATGAGCTTCGAGCGTAGGGCGGCGCCGAAGTAAATTAACACGTTCATGCAAAAGATACAGTCAAAGCGTCCCAAGTAAACGGGTTCGGCCAAATTCATGGGCGCGAACTTTACCATTTCTCGGAGCATTGGCTTCACCTGGTAAGCTGGGCCGCTATGGGTAAAGTAGTTCGCAATTTGCAATGGAGCAAGATTTTCGAGAGAACGAATACTGTACGCGCCTCGATCGGCACGCTCCAAAGCTTCCCGACTGATATCAGTGGCCATAATCCCGACCAGCGGCCCCGTGCGGATTCCAAAAGCTTCGCAGATGCTCAGGGCTATTGAATATGGCTCTTCACCGCTGGCACAACCTGCACTCCAGATACGCAACTCACGGTCATTGTCCGACATCCGGGTCTGGAGTTCCGGAAGCACGTGCCGCTCAAACGCAGTAAATAGGCCTGGATAACGCAAGAAGCGCGTCTCCTGAGTCAGCAACCGCTCCAGCATCGTGTCATATTCCAGATTGGAGGCGCGCACCATTCGGAGTAATTCCACCCCGTAGGTCAGGCTCTTGCGCTGCATGTGTTCAACCACGCGCGAAGTCAGAAAACGCTCACGCGACTGATCGAACACAATGCCGGAGCGCTGCTCGATGAGCAGTTGCAGCTCCCGTACTTCATGTTCGGTGAGCACCGGATTGGTTCCTGCTTCGTTCATCAATGCCTACTACTTCGTTTTCTATTCCGTCCGGTTATTCCTCGCGAACTACAAGCAACTCTTAATTGCGCGCCACTCCGGCCTGCAACTCTTTTCGCGGCGCTGGCGTCGGCTGCTGTGCGACCGCAACCTGCACGCGGAACTGCGACAGCGCCTCATTGAGTTGCTCGCTCATCTTCACCATTTGTTCCATGCTGCGTGCCGTTTGCCGTGCACCGGTCGAAGTTTGGCGAGTAATGTTGGAGATGATCTGCATGGCATTTGCCACGCCTTCCGTACCGCGCACCTGCTGTTTACTGGCTAACGAAATCTCCTGAACCAGCTCTGCCGACTGCCGAACAACAGCAGAAATGGCCTCCAGCGCCTTGCCTGCCTGATCTGCCAGACGAGCGCCCACTTCCACCTCGCGCGTGCCCTCTTCCATCACGACTACAGCTTCGTTTGTTTCCGCCTGGATCGCCTTAATGAGAGCAGCAATGTCCTTGGTTGCAGTACGAGAGTGCTCTGCAAGTTTTCGAACCTCATCGGCAACTACGGCGAATCCGCGGCCCGCCTCGCCCGCCCGAGCTGCTTCGATTGCAGCATTCAGGGCTAACAGGTTTGTCTGTTCGGTAATGTCATTGATCACGTTGATGATTTCGCTGATTTCCAGTGAACGGTCACCGAGCGATTTGATCTTCTTAGCCGTTGCCTGCACGCTGGAACGGATGCGCTGCATCCCTTCCAGCGTATCGCGTACGGAACGATTGCCCTGCTCGGCGGCGTCCAAGGCTCTGCGGGCAGCCTCGGCGCTGGCTTCGGCGTTGTTGCTCACCTGCTTCATCGAAACCGTCAGCTCTTCGACAGCCGAAGAGGTGTTGGTGATTTCATGATCCTGCTGAGTCGCGCCCGTCGCCATCGTCTCTGAAGCGTTCAGAATCTGGTTCGCGCTGGTGGATACGTCGCTGGCAGCATCGCGCACGCGGCGAAGAACTTGAGTAAAGTTGTCGAGCATGTAGTTAACCGAGTCCACCACATTACCCAATGCGTCGTTGGTCACACTGCCTCGAAGGGTCAAGTCACCACGCGCAATCTGGCTCACAATGGTCAGGAACTCGGTCACGGAACGCTGCAAATCTCTCTGCGCCTGTTCATCCTGCATTGCCTTGGCAGCCTTCTCGGCCGCCTGATTCAGATGCAAAGCAATGTATCCGAAATCGTCCTCGCCACCTTCAGGCAAACGCGCTTTGAATTCGCCCGATCCAACCTGTTCGGCAAACCCTACGAGCGTCTTCACCGGCTCGGAAACCTTATTGGACAAGCGGAAGAATATGAACAACGAGCCCAGTAACAGCGCGGTGATCGCACCCAACAACGGAAACAGCGAATCCGAAGGCAGCGAGCCGACTTCAAGAAGCGATTTGCCCCCTGGCCCGGACTTAGCACCAGCCGCATAGGCCAAACCAAACACCGCCGCCGTAGCAACCAAATTGGTCACCACCAACGCAATGATTGCCGAATTCAGACGACCTTTCATAAGACCTCCAGGACAACGCGACGGACTCATGCAATTACGCGTCGCCTTACATTTGAGCGCACTCGCGCTCCCAAAAAACTAGACAAGGAACTCGCAACCATCCCAGACACAAACTTCATATCGTACCAACCGGAAACGACTCCAACACGCGCTTCAAATCCAACGCAAGTGCTAACCGATCTCCGTGACGAAGCATCCCGGCACAGTGCGGAACATCTCGTGGTGCCTCTTCCTTCAGCAATGGCTCACTGCTGCTGCATGTTCCAATCACCTCGTCGACAGCAATTCCAAGCCGCACGTCCGGCGCGCTTGCTCCACCTCGCAGACAAGCCACTACCACCTGCTTCGGAGGAAGATCCGCACGGCGCACTTCGGTGAACGCAATATCCACCACCGGAACGATGGTTCCACGAAGGTTGAACACTCCCATCAAAAACGACGGCGACAGGGGAAGGTGTGTAAGCCTAGGCCACTCCACCACCTCGTCTACCTCAAGCACATGCAGACAATATCGTTCTCGCCCCGCACGAAAGATGCAGTACTGCTCCTCCGGTAATGCAGGCTCAATAGCAAACTCCTCTTCTTCCGGCTCGAATTCGCCATCCAAGGGAAGAGGATCCTGCGGCTGCATGTTGTCGGTCGGCTCGGCCATTGTGCTTACCCAATCACCCTTTGCACTTCGCCTACCAGTTGCTCCCCGGTAAAGGGTTTGATTACGTAACCATCTGCACCTTGCTGCATTCCCCAGAACTTGTCGCTTTCACCGTTCTTCGAGGTGACAAGCACAATAGGAATGTCCCCAAACTCTTGGCTGTTCTTCAGTTCGCGGCAGGCCTGAAAGCCGTTCCGTCCCGGCATCACTACATCCAGAAGAATTAAGTTTGGATGCTCGGCGGCAACCGTCTGCTCTATGCGTAGAGGGTCGCTCAAGGAAACGGCGTAATACCCCGCACCCTGCAACAGAGACTGCATCAGTCGGCTTTCCGCTTGCGAATCGTCAACAATCAAAACCTTTTTCATCATGATGCACCTCACATCCCTTACTGTGACGCTGCTCCCCGAGCCGCCCGCAGCGGCACTTGACGCTCTGGATCTACATGCCGTTGCATCAGTTGCATCTCCATGTCCAACGACGAAAGCCGCTGTACAATCTCGTAGATCTTCAGCGACATCGCGTGAATCGTTTTCACTTGCTCCCGAGCTCCATCTTGCAATCCCGAACCTGCGTTGAGCAACACGAGTTCCGAATTACCGAGCACGCCGGTCAAAGCATTGCCCAGTCCATGACGTGAGTCGTCAATGAAGCGGCCTAAAGCGATGTAACGCTGCGCCTCAAGCAAGCCCTGTTCCGCCCTTTGCGCCCTCTCCTCCGCTTCAGTTCGACGCACAGTTTCCTCCGCGAGCGCCGCCGCTTGCTCAGTCCACCCGGCAATGCGTCGAATCTGCACCACGCGCTTTGCTGCACATCCAACCCGAGAAAGAGGTTCATTTCCCGTTATTACAATTGCTAGCAGGACGTCCTTACGCAGGCGACTCAGCCCGGCAGGGCCGTCAAGCACGGCTACAACGCACTCCGGAATTTCCGCAGACTGGCCCACTGCGAGCACTGTGAATCGCGGCGGATTCTGCCAGTTCCGAACCAACGAATTCGCAAATTCCGGGTGATCCGAGACCACCAGAATACTGAGCTGCGCCACAAACATCTCCCAATGTGCGTCTGCTTAAGACACCGCTGCCAAGGGTACCTTAGCAGCCCTCACCGCCTGTGCGGAAGTAACTGAAAGTAGACGCCTTCTGTTTTACGTCCTCTGTCTCAACTTTGAGACAAGAGTATCATCCGTCCCGCCGCTTGGCGCATGTCGTGTTCGCTATCTTTTGGCAGCACCTTACCCGACTGTATTCCGAATCGCTTCATTGTGCGGTAAAGGAATCTCGGTAACCCCTGTGGCGTACATCACCGCGACTTCCGTTTCTGGCACACTCATATTGAATGCACTCGCCCGTGGGCACCAGTAGTAGTTCGAGCCTGTGCGACGCTAGTCGCTGACGAACCTCCTGAGCATTGACTACTTGGAATCCCGCAACCTGCCCACTTTTCGCACAGAGTTCGAATTCATCTCCCTCCGCACCCGCCGTTGACATGAGGACCGGAATGGGATGCAGGTCAGGCATGCATCTGCCCGTTGCGCGACTTGATTTTGTTGATTAGTTCGATAAGCAGCGCTATTCGGAATGGCTTCTCGATAAAAAGTGCCCCGGTGCGCTCGCGGACTTCGACTGCGTAGGGATCGCTAACATTGCCGGTAATGAAAAGGAACCCCGAGGACAGCTCCGGACGATTCTGCCGCACCCAGTCAAAAATCTCAGCCCCGCCGACCACCCCAGGCATTCTCAAATCGGAAACGATGCCCGCGAACTCTCCGCGCTCCAGAAGCCCGAGTGCCTCCTCACCAGAAACCGCACCAACCACAGCCACGCCGCCACGTTCCAATGCCGTTTTCAGGAAAGTAAGTAGGATTTCTTCGTCTTCCACGATAAGTACCGGCAATTTTTCGCTCATATTTCGCTCGCTGTATAGAAAATGCTGGAGAACTCATCACTTCAAAATCGGCAGAGGTTGCGCCAAAACATAACAGAACGGCCAGCTCTCAAGCAGGCATAGCAAAAGGCACCCAAAAGTACGATTTCTCTGGGGGAGATAGCTTCCAGAGTAGGCGCTGTAACATCTTGAGTCAAGCCGGATCGAGATTCTCGTTCGAGCTTGGGGGATAATCTCTTAGTCTGAGATCATCTTCCACGATCCGCTTTTGATTGTGAGATTCCCCACGCTACTAACCAAGCAAAAACAAATACCGAAAAAACTTTAGTGCTAGACCTTTTGACCCTTTCGTAATGTCTAAAAGGTTGCTATCAATGAGAGCAGAACTCTTCTGGAACGCGTCCCTGTCTGGCGTGAGAGTTGTTTTCCGCAGATGGAGCTGATGCTTTTGTGATGTCTGCTGCCTGGATTCATGAAATCCTCTTGGAGACTCGCTTGCCCGGAGCGTTCGAATAGTTACTTGCCAAGCATCGACAAGGAAAGCCATGCTTTCCTGCAGTTCAGAATCGGCAAGAAGTTGACTTGGATGCAGGTGGTTGAAGCTGGTGTGATCGGCAAGGCGCGGGAACTGGCAATATCAGTTCCGGAGGCGATGGGGAATGAAGATCCGTAATAAGCTGCTTTTGAATTTTGGAATACTGCTCTCAGTCATGCTGGTGGTCTTTGTTCTTAGTACCGTCGCCATGTTTCGTGAGCGTGGAGCCAAGACCTCTCTCGCCAACGCGCTTGAGCTCTCTCAGGCCACTGAAAATGTTCGACATCAGATGATGGAGAACCGCCTGTCGCTCAGCAATTATCTCCTCACGGGCGCAGGAACTGAATTAGATCGCCTTCATGAAGGCAACAATCGCACTTATGATTTGTTACGTGAGGCTCAGGCCAAGGCTACTGATTCGGGCCAACGCGCAGGATTGAATCGCATTGAAGCTATCGAGCGTGAATGGAACACGACCTTCGCCGACCGCTTCATCCAGGAACACCGCGACGTCGACAACGGAAAGATCAGCGCCAACGATTTGCTTGAGGAGTACACGAAGTCCGAGCCCACGGAGCAACTCAAGCGTTCCAATGAAGTTATCAACGAAGTGCAGAACGAAAATCTGCGACAACTCAAACTGCGCCGCGATAATGACGAAACCGCATCGTTATGGACTACGTGGCTGAGCATAGGTGGTTTTTTGGTAACCCTCGCAATGGGAGGAATCATTGCTTCCCGGACCGCACACTCGATCACCGAACCGCTTGAGCACCTGATTACGGTAGCTCGTGAAGTAGGCGACAAGGGTGATCTTGATCAGAACATTGACATCAACAGCGAGGACGAAATGGGAATTCTCGCGCAGACCTTCCGCAACATGGTGATTTACTTTAGGGAGATGGCGGCTGTTTCCGAGTCCATCGCTGGCGGCGATCTTTCGGTTGAAGTCAATCCGAGATCCAATCGCGACAGCTTGGCATCGGCCTTTTCGCAGATGACCGGTGGACTGCGCACGCTTGTTCGCTCCGTGCGTGACGCTGCCGCTCAGGTGGCTGCTGGTTCCAATCAAGTCGCCGATGCCTCGGAAGATTCCGCGAAGATCAACGTACAGTCGTCCTCTGCAATCGATGAGGTTACAAGCACCATGCACGAAATGAGCATCAACGTGCAGAACATGGTGAAGAACACTCAGATGCAAGCTTCTAGTGTCAGCGAGACCTCTGCATCCATTGATGAAATGGTGGCCAGTATCCAGCGCGTGGCCGACACTGCAAAGGTATTGCTCGATATTTCTAGCCGCTCCCGTGACGAAGTGCAGAACGGCATTGGCACTATGCAGAAGACAACCGATGGGTTGAACCGCATCAACGGTTCCATCGGCTCTTCGGCAACAATCATCAGCAGTCTAGGCGAACGTGTTGACAACATCGGTAAAATCATTGAAGTGATCGACGACATCTCAGAACAAACGAACCTGCTCGCGCTGAACGCTGCGATTGAAGCTGCCCGCGCCGGTGAACATGGCCTCGGCTTCGCCGTTGTCGCCGACGAAGTTCGGAAGCTTGCTGAGAAGTCGGCTACTTCCACCAAAGAGATCAGCGAACTCATCAGCAGTATTCAGAACGAGGCTCGCAAGGCCGTTGATAATATGGAGAAGAGCACCTCAATCGTCAACGAGGGACTCGACCTGGGCAACGATCTAAGTCTCGCTTTGCGCAAGATCTCCAACGTGGTCACCGAAGTCTTCAAGTTCGCTCAGGAGATCGGCGCTGCAACCAACGAGCAGTCACACGGCTCCTCGCAGATAGCCAAGGCCACTACACGGCTCAATGAAATCACTCACGAAATAACGTCGTCAGTTGAAGAGCAGGCTGGCGGAGCACAAGCTGTCGTTCGGGCCATGGAGCGCATGCGCGAGATGGTTCAGCAGTCCACCTCTAGTTCCACTGAGTTGGCTGCCTCGGCAGAACAGATGTCAAAGATGGCACGCTCGTTGCTGGAATCAATGGATCGCTTTGTTCTCGAAGACCATACTGAAGAGCCCCGCCGCTTGAGCGGTAACGCGAGCAAGTTTGCGCTCGCCGGAACCAGTCGTTAGAAGTCTGGAGAATCGAATGGCAAAGCTTCAACAAATCGTCGGCTTCCGTGTCGGAAAGGAAAACTTCGGCGTCCCTATCAGCATTGTGCACGAGATAGTGCGCATGATGGAGATTACCGTTGTTCCCGATTCGCCCACCTATATCGAGGGTGTAATCAATCTCCGCGGCAAGATCATTCCTGTGGTGGACCTCCGAAAGCGTTTTGCCGAAGAAATTCAAACCAATCGACGTAACCGCATCATGGTGGCCGAACTTGACGGTCATCTTGTCGGGTTAGTGGTAGATGCCGCAAATGAAGTTTTGAAAATCAGCCCCGAACTCATAGAGCCTGCTCCAAATATTTTCGAGCAAGGTGACTTGAACTACGTGACAGGTGTCGGCAAATTGAGCGGTAAGCTGGTAATCCTGATCGATCTGGCAAAAATCATGCAGCGCGGCGAGCTTCGCCGTATCTCCGACTTTGCCGAAACCGCGGGCGCGATTCCGCCTTCACAATAAGGGATAGGCGTATTCAAATATGTCGTCTTCACCATCACCCGTAGGTTTTAGCGAATCCGAACTTAAGTTGCTGCAGACCCTGATCTATCAGGAATGCGGAATGTTTTTTGATGATCGCCGCACTCATTTCTTGCAGGATCGCCTCCAACGACGTCTGCGCGCATGCAACGTAACCTCCTTTTACGATTATTATCGCCTTCTCACTAGCCGAGAGGGCAGGCTTGAATTGTCGGCACTGCTCGAAAACCTCACGGTGAATGAGACTAGCTTCTTCCGCAATCGCCCACAGTTGGAGCTCTTTCAAAAAACCGTACTGGAGGAGATGCTTCGGCGCAAGCAGGAGCGCAGGGACTGGAATCTTCGCATCTGGAGCGCAGGTTGTTCTACTGGGCAAGAGCCTTTTACGCTGGCCATGATGGTCGCTGACGCGCTTGCTTATTACTATCTGCGCAATCCCCTTCCCTTTGATATGCCGTCGCCAAAACCGTTGATTCCGCCGCCGTGGAAGGTGGAGATTCTGGCTTCCGACATCAATTACTCTGTATTACGCGCAGGGCAGGAAGGCATCTATCTCGAAAACCACATGGACGCAGTGGACTACACCTATCGCCTGCGATATTTCGACAAGGTCGGCCCCGAGCGGTATGCGATTAAGCCATCGATTAAAGAGTTGGTACACTTCGATTTTCACAATCTGAAAACTGAATTCTTGCCGCGGCGCAATGACTTCATTTTTTGCCGCAATGTGATGATTTACTTTGATGAGGCTGAGCAGAAACGGCTGATCCAGAAGTTTTGGCGCTGTCTCAATCCTGAGGGTTATCTTTTCGTGGGACATGCTGAGAGCCTGTTCGGACTGACAGATCAGTTCCGCATGATTCACCTGAATAGCGGCACTGCATACAGCAAGATCGAGGAATAATCGTGGGCATTTTCTCAGACGATCGCGCCAATGAACTTCGAAGCATTTTCTTCGATAGTTCGCAGGAGATTCTCCAAGCTCTCAACGAGGATGCGTTGTTGCTGGAGAAATCCCCGCGTGACGCTGACGTCATACGCGATCTCCGGCGTAGTGTGCACACTCTCAAGGGAGACTCGGCTGCCTGCGGATATAAAGAGCTCAGTGAACTGGCTCATGCTGTAGAGGACGTGCTTACCGCAGAAATCGCCGCCCGCGACGGCGAGGCTCTTGCAGAGTTGGTGATGATTTCCGCCGATCTGTTTGACAGCCTGCTGACCGCTTTCCGCAATCATCTTGAACCACCAACGACTGACCCCGTACTCCGACTCATCGAAGGAATTCGTAATCCTCGTCCGGAAAAAGCGTTTGCTCCGCAATTCAGTTGGACTGAATACGAACGGCTGATTATCGCAAAGAACGCGGTACGTGGCCAGCAAGTTTATAACCTTGCACTCGCGATTGATCCAGCCTGTCCTATGCGTGCCGCTGCGGTTCAACTGGTCCGTAACGTTCTGCAGGAAGCTGGAACAATTCTTGTCATGCGTCCCGACGGCAGTTCCTCGGAGATTCCCGATGTCATCGAGGTAGTACTCGCCAGCCATCATGAACTCGACTGGGTGGAGCGCAAGAGCAAGATCCCAACCGTAGTCTCCAAGGTTTATGCTGTTGCGGCCCAGAGTGAGCCGATTCAGGCGAGCTCTCAGCCCCCCAATCCCGAGCCCATCGCTTACCAAACCGGTGCCGCCCAATCTCATCCGCTCATCACGTCACCTGCGACTACCACTGCACAGCCCCAGGGACAACAAACTGTTGCCCAATCGACCAAGATAGATACTCATCAACCGAACACCTCACGGCAAGCGACCGAGCGCACCAAAGCTCGCGAGGAGCGACTTCCCGCAGCCGCTGAAAACGTGATTCGCGTCGAGGCCGAGCGCGTCGATGTCGTCCTCGATTTAGTAGGCGAACTCATCATCGCCAAGAGCATGATGCAGGAACTGCTTGCAGAGATGAATCGCAGCCTCGGTAATAGCCCGCTACGCACCAGGACTGCCGACATTCTTGTGTTCCAGTCGCAGATTCTCAAGAAGCTTCAGCGCGCAGTCATGAAGATTCGGATGGTGCCCGTGGAGCAGATGTTCCGGCGACTTCCGCGCGTTGTGCGAGACACCGCGAAGCAGGTTGGACGCGATGTCAATATCCTCATGGAAGGTGAGAATACCGACCTCGATAAGCGCATCCTTGATGCCTTGGCCGAACCCACCATGCATCTGCTGCGCAATGCAGTAGATCATGGAATTGAACCGCCGCTGGACCGGGCCGCCGCCGGGAAATCGTCGGAAGGGACTATTCGCCTGAAGGCGTATCATCAGGGCAATCAGGTCGTAATTGAGATCAGCGATGATGGCAAAGGAATTGATCTGCCCAGAGTCGTCCAAACAGCTGTCGCCAAAGGAATCATCACCGCCGACCAAGCCCCCCGGCTCACCGATGCAGAAGCTCTCGACCTGATCTTCTGCGCGGGGCTCAGCACGGCTCCTGAGATCACTGAAGTCAGTGGCCGTGGAGTTGGGATGGATGTGGTCAAGGCAGTGATGGACCGCCTGAAGGGCACGATTACTGTTCGCAGTGTCCCGGGTGAAGGGACCACGTTTTGCCTTAAGGTTCCGCTCACTCTGGCTATCATCAAGGCACTGCTCTTCAGGGTTTCTGACCGACTTTACGCCGTCCCTCTGGGAAATGTGCTCGAGATTCTGCGTTCGCGCGAGACCGACGTTCATATGATCGATGGACAGGAGGTTCTCCAGATCCGAGAAGAAGTAGTCCCGCTCATAAGGCTGAGCCGTATGCACCCGGGAGGCGAGCGCAAACTAAAGCTGTTCATAATCGTGGCCAGCCTTGGAGACCGCAAGATCGGGTTGGTTGTGGACCGACTCATTGGTGAACAGGAATTGGTTATCAAAGCTCTGGATGAGACGTTGGTCACCACCGAAATGGTCAGTGGCGCCAGCATCCTAGGCGATGGTCGCGTTGTTTTGATCCTTAGTATTTCCGATGTGGTTGAAAAGTTGGGTGGCGGATATAGCCGGAAGAGTATTGAAGCCGAGCAGTTAGGGACGCACCAGTGAGTTCTCAGATGATTCGCGTTCTCGTAGTAGACGACTCGGCATTGATGCGGAAGCTCATTCCGCAAATGCTTGAGCGAGACAATTCCATTCATGTCGTTGGCACAGCCATGGACGGTGCTTTTGCCATAAAGAAGATCGAAGAATTGAAACCTGACGCCATTACGCTAGATCTTGAAATGCCGCGAATGGATGGTATCGAGACCCTCCGTCAGATCATGCGTCAACAGCAAGTTCCAGTAGTGGTTGTGAGCGCTCATACGCGTGAAGGGGCTAGCACCACCTTCAAGGCTCTCCACATGGGCGCCTTCGACTTTGTTGCCAAGCCTGAAAATGTGCTGGCAGAGGGCATGAACGAAATCGCAGCCGAGTTAATTGCTAAAATCAAAGCTGCGGTGAAAAGTCCGGTTCTACTTCGTCCTGTACTAACAACGGGCATGCCAGAACCTAAACCGAAACCGAAGCGCGCTTTTGTTTCCGGTCCAGCGTCAAAAGTAGTTGCCCTCGGGGTTTCGACCGGCGGCCCGAACTCTCTAGAATACATGTTCAGCCATCTTCCAGGGGATTTTGCCGCTGCCATCATGGTGGTGCAACACATGCCGGCGGGATTCACTGAGACTTTTGCCCGGCGCTTAAATGAGAGCTGCAGTCTTGATGTAAAGGAAGCCCAGTCTGGTGACCTGCTTTCCGCCGGACGTGTGCTAATCTGCCCGGGAGACCGCCATATGCGAGTACGGCGCATGCCTCTTGGAGATGTAGTGGTGCTCTCTGACGAGCCGAAGGTTAACGGACACCGGCCGTCTGTAGATATTTTGTTCCGCTCTGTTGCCCAGGAGTTTGGGTCTGATTCCGTGGGTCTTATTATGACTGGTATGGGTGAGGATGGAGCCGAGGGGCTGGGTGTTATGAAGGCCGCGGGTGCGCTCACAATCGCTCAGGACGAGGCCTCGTCGATCGTTTTCGGTATGCCACGCGCCGCCATTGAGCGTGGCTATGCCAATCGGGTTGTTTCACTGGAAGCTTTGGCGAATACACTGATCTCGCATTGCGGCAGCCTCCGCGCATTGCCGGTCAAGGAACAGCATCCGGTCCGCACAAGCGGACAGATCTGAGGAAACTATGGAGCAATTTGCCGCTCTACTGCGTGCCACCGATCGCCAACCCGTCCACTATCTCGTGGTAGACGACTCGGTTTTTGCGCGTAAGAATCTGGCGCGTATTATCGAGTCCTACGGCGGCCTGCTGGTAGGCGAGGCCGGTGACGGATGCACGGCTATTACGGAATATGACCGTACCCGGGCCGATATCGTTCTGATGGACATAACCATGCCACAGATGGAAGGCATTGAGGCTGCGGAGCGCATTGTGCGCCAACATCCCGATGCTCGGATCATTATGGTCTCCAGTGTCGGCTACCAAGAGAACATCGTGGCAGCCCTGCAAAAGGGTGCTCGACACTTTGTGCAGAAGCCTGTAAAACCGGAGATGCTTTACGAAGTCATAAAGTATGTGCTCGGTGATTTCGCCGTCGCCGTGGTTGGCGCAGGCACAGGAGAGTAGTTCCCATGAAAATGGAATTGATTCAGCCATTCATCAATGCCGCCGATGCAGTACTCTCTCAGACTCTCGCCTGCCCGATTACAGTGTCTGATATTTCGATGAATGAGGAAGCTTACGAGCGCCGCGCCACTGCTGCGCTTGTCGAGATCACTGGCGATATTGAGGGACGAGTGATTTTCGACGTTGAAGACAGCACGGCGATGAAGGTTGCTTCCGTCATGTCGGGAATGCAGATGGATTCCGATCCGCAGCTCATCCGCGAAACTATTGCTGAGCTTGCCAATCTGGTTATCGGAAACGCCGTGACCTCACTTAATGACCAGGGATTTCGTTTCAAGGTGCACCCGCCAGTCGACCACCCCGGCCAGCTCGGCTTTCGCGGCTCGGAGGATGTGGAAGCCCTTGTCATGGATTTTGGTTCCCCAGTGGGCAGTGTCTTCATGAATGTCGCGATTCGCTACAATCGACGCCGACGAGCAGACAATACCCCTAGCTAGAACATTCGTTCACTACGAAATAAAAAAGGGCGAGTCCGAAATCGGACTCGCCCTCACTATTGCGCGAACTTTAGCTACGACCAAGTACCATGGTGGGAGTTGTCACAGGACAATTCTTCCGTCCATCGTACGAGGTACCTGCGTCGCAGTAGGTTACCTGCGCTGGCGTCGGAATGGTGGTGACATAGGTATTGATGGGAGTGGACCCGTTTGCGGCTGCAGTGACTACTGCGGTGCCGTTGTACAGGTTGGGGCAACTCATTGCGTTTTGCCCGGCAAGATTGGTGCAGAGTCCAGCTACATCAAGGAATGAGGTAGTACCATCCCACACGTCTGCGGCCTTGCTGCCGTCGCAATCCGTTGCGTTTACATCGCTGTCATAGCAGTAGTAGGTCGTATTGGACGTCGTGGTTGCGTACACCTTCGAGAGATCTGCAGTGGAACCTCCACGTGAAACTGCAATGTCGGTCACTATGGAGGTTGTATCTTCGACCGTAACGGTATGCGCTACGCCCTTCGTGTCCGTAAGGCTCGCCTGAAGCCCGCGGCGCGGAACACCTACGGAGATAGCAGTCGTCGCATTGCTAGTAACTGATCCGGTTGAAAGCTTACTGGTATCAATCGCTACGATTTCGCTCGTACTCCCAATTCCTACATAGGCTTCTGTGCCATCGCGCATCAGCGCGAGATTGGTCGGAACTGCTCCTGCGGCGATCTGCGCCGCCGACATTGTAGGGATGGATGTTAGCCAGGTCAGCGTGCCCGGAATGCTTGCGTCGAAAACGCTCACGGTCCCATCTTTCTGGAGCACCCAGACATGGTTGTACTGCACGTTCTTAACCGTGTCGTTGTACTGTACGTTCTGCGCGATATCAATTAACGGCGCAGAAGATCCAGAATAGGCTCCAACTTGGACTGTGCCGCCGGTAGCAAGGGTTTCGGCTTGTCCATCGATAATAGAGATGGAGTTATCGCCACTGTTGAGCACATAAATATAGTAGCCATCCGCGCTCTGCGCCGCTTTGGTCGGTGCCGATCCAACGGCAATCGTGTTCGTTTGTTTGAACTTGCTCGCGCTCACAACGTAGACCTGGTTTAGAGCATTGTCGAGCACGAAAACCTTCGACTGATCCCTGTAAATCCAGGCAAACACGGGATCTGCACTCTGATCGCTTCCTCCCAAACAAATCGTTGCTTTCAGTTCGGCAGTCGCTTGGGCGACTGCTCCCAATGATCCACCTGAGGGACAGGTTGGTGTCGGCTTTGAGTTCACCTCATAATCGAGGGTATAGGTGGAACCAAAATACTGAAAACTCATTCCGATCGGTGTCGATCCGGAGGGCAGCGAAATGGTAGTAGTGTTGGCGGAGAAACCCGCCGTGGAGGTGTTGAGCACAATCTGCGTCAACGAATCGGGCGCCGTATTGGTCGTGTACACCGTTGTGCGGTTGTAATCGAAGGCGACTGAAGTTGAAGTGTTTCCAACCACCTTATTCCCAGAGTTGCTGTCGCCGCTCACGTCGATAGCAGTGAGCACGCTGCCGCTGATGGGGTTCTGGGAACTGAGGCAGCACGACAGAACAACTTCTGTCTCCGCACCTGATGGATTCCCGGTTGTAACCGGGGTGGGAATCGCAATCGGGCGATACGTATCGCCGCATCCAATTTCGATAGTAGTTGCTGCCAGTAAGAGGACGGCCGCACACGCGGCTTTCCATATAACGTTCATTCGCACTCCGGCCTGCCGACGCGATTTCACCTGCTCTGTTCGGGTGCGACTATTGTAAAGGAAGCGGGCACCTTCGAGCTAATGACCTTTCCTCTCGCGCAAGGACGAATACTCGGTCACGCCGCCTTTCCACGCTTGGGCTTCGCTCGCCCGGGACCTTTTTTCGGAACGCCAGCCGCAATCTCCTCAACTTCAGAGCCTTTGCGCGCCTCGGTGGCCACGTCGGAAACCTTCTTCCCATCCATCCGCGCCAAGCTCTGGCGCAATGCACCCATTAGATCCACCACCGGAGCAAGTTTCCCTGGGCGCACGACCGAGGAGACATCCTTGCCTTCCAGCCGAGCGTCAATCAACTTACGCAGATTCTCTTCATAGGTGTCATGAAAGCGCTCGGGATCAAATTTGTCGGCCAAGGCGTCAATCAGCTGATGTGCCACCTTCAGTTCGGTATCCTTGACTTCGACCGACTCGGTGCCAAACGTTTCCATCGAACGCACCTCATCGGCGTAATACATTGTGTGCAAAGCCAAGCCGTCCTTGAAAGGCCGCAAAAACACCGTGTACTCGCGGTTGTGCATCGTCAACTGAGCAAGAGCCATGTATCCACTCTCACGCATCGCCCTCGCCAGCAGCGCATAGGGGCGCTTGCCAGCGTCCTCGGCGGCCACGTAGTAACTGGATTCAAAGTAAATTGGATCGACTTCTTCAGCCTTGACGAATTGCAGGATCTCCATCGCCTTCGCCGTCTTTGGCTCGATCTTTTTCAATTCCTCGGGCTCGATCACAATGTACTCGCCCTTGCGATATTCGTATCCTTTGACGGTCTCGTTGCGCTCGATTACCTTTCCTTCCTCTGGACACCAGAGCTGCTGCTTCACTCTCGAGAGGTCCGGCTTGTGCAACATGTGAAACGAGATGCGACTCCCGCGCGCTCCGCTGTAGAGTCGCACAGGCAGCGAAATCAAACCGAAAGTCAAATATCCTGACCAGACTGATGCAGCCATTACTCACCCTCCACGAAAGCTTCTTCGTCCAAAGCGCCCGTTTCGCAATCGAATCTGTTAGGATGCGCACTCCGGGGGGCTCTGCTGCCACAGTGATGCAGACTGTCCGTTATGGGTCGTTTCGGAGTACGATAATTTGGGCATGAACGTCATTCAGAGCTGGCAATTCGCCATCCCTCAATTTGTCCCAGCCTTTGGCCTGTCTTTGGCCTTCGCATTTCTGGCCTGGGGATTGCGCGCCGTTACCGTCTGGGCGGCCGTTACCGGGGTACTCCTGACCGTCATTCTCTGCTTGGGTGCCGGACCGGCCGCACTTGTCCCGATCATGATGGTTTTTCTGCTCACCTTTGTCACGACGCGCATTGGACGTAGGAAAAAAGAACGCCTCGGCACCGCCGAGCGTCGTCATGGGCGCGGAGCTAGGCAGATCCTTGCCAATGTCGGAGTAGCGTCGCTTTGCGCCGCCCCCCTCATTTTCGTTCCTCACGCACGATATATTCTGCTGGCCGGAGCCTCCGCTGCCCTTGCTGAAGCCGCTGGAGACACGGTAAGTAGTGAATTAGGGCAGGCGCTTGGCGGACGCCCATGGCTAATCACCAGTTTGAGCAGAGTGGCACCCGGTCAGGATGGCGGTGTCAGCATTGTTGGCACATTCTTTTCTCTATGTGCCGTCACGGTCGTGTGCGCTACCTGCGAGTGGGCGAACTTACTTCTGCCGCGGTTCTTTTGGACGGCTCTGGGTGCAGCTTTCTTCGGAACGATTGTGGACAGCCTCTTGGGAGCCACTCTGGAGCGCCCCGGTCGCCTTGGTAATGATGGCGTGAACTTCACGAGCACAGCCTTCTCTGCCACCGTCGCCATAGTTGTGTTGTTTTCACAGCGCTGGGGCTAGAGCGTCCTTGCGCTAGCGTTATCCCGCCGCCCATCCTCTAGCGGGCGACAAGGCCCGCCCTCGGTCGTCGGTCATCGCATGAGTCGATCGAGGCTCGTGATCAAAGGAGGCGGCTGCGCTTCACTGAAACAGATCGCCAGTTATGAGCTGCTCATGCTCTCGTTGAAATCAGTGCGTCAACCGAAGCCGGATGATGGATGCAATTGCCTGAAAAGCCGGATCGAGATCCGAGCCCTTGGTAACATACTGACTTACTCCCGTCGGCAGGTTGGGATTATAAGTAAAGTATTGACTGCAAGCAGTGCTGGGATCGTTTGCAATTTGACAGACAAAAGCGGGTTCAACTGCTTCGGAAGCCGTTCCAAGGCCAATGGCGTACACCGTAATGTTGTCGGTGCGCATTTCGTTAGCCAGTGCGAGCGCTCGATATCGAGCGTCCCCGCTGGGCCCGGAAACGTTCGTCCAGTTAATCGCAACCGCCGCGCCGGCAGCGTGTGAATTGAACTTCCCATTGCAACACGAAGCATCGGTTTCCTGGCAGCTTGCATATATGGGATTTGTATTTGGGGGCAGAAAACCGACACCCTCGGAAGGATCGTCGTAACCTCCAAAGTTCCATTTTCCACTGCTCACGTTGCCCGCACCGGTGCAGATCAAAGAATCCTCGACGGTGTTAGCGTTTCCGTCCGTAAAGAAAACAACCACTTTTTGCAGGGGAAACGTGGGCATTACAAAGCCGTTCTCAGTGTTGAGTGCCTTCTGAAGAGCGCCTTCTGACCACGTAGCTCCAGCAAAGTTCATAGCATTTGCGGCGTTGGTGACAGGGGTCTGAAAGCCCCCCGTCATCATGGGAACATCGACCGTCACATCGTTTGCAAAGCTAATCAAAGCCACTGTGTCGTAAGTGTTGTTGAAGTAACCTATGAAGTCCGAAACAGCAGATAAAAGCGCTGCTTGTCCCCCATCGCTGACCATCGAGCCGGTTCGGTCCAGCACCAATGTCATCAAAACTCTTGCAGCTTCAGATTGTGCCGAAGCTGAAATGCTCAATGTTTGGAACTGAGGCAACAGACCTATAAAGTAGGTGTTGATCGTAGTGGTGGCCTTCACGTTGACAAACACGTTGCCATAGGCGTCAGGAACGGAAGAGAACGCAACTACCGGAGGAACTGACGTCGTGCCATAGTTCATTGCGAACGAGCTGCGTGCATACGTCTCTGCATCCGCGCCTTTAGCAGAATACCTCGCGCCCGTGAGAGCTGCGGCATCCGCTGCCTTTCCGAGCCTTGCCTTTGTCACATAAGCCATACCAAAATCAATCGCCAGTCCGACAAATAGGAGCAGAACGACCATGAAGATCGCGCAGAGTATGAGAACTTGTCCCCGCTCTCCCTCCCTTTGTCCCCGTCGAATGATCATTGCGCTCCTCGGTTTAACTCTGCTTCGCATAACTGCTACTGGCTATCGGTGGGTGGTCGATCCGCAAAATTGTAGACATTAAGGTATAACGCCATGATTGGAATGATTGCCGCAGTTTTGCTGATCTTCGTTATCAGTCTCGGGTTACTGCTATTGCTGCTGAGCGGAACGTCACCGATGGCAGCCAGGTTGATGGAAATTGCAGCTCCGGCACATGATCCGGCTGCAGTGATAGAAACAGCACGATCAACATCGATGCCCCTTTCTCGGAGAAGATCTAGACTTCGACCGACATATCAAAGAGCTCAGGCGGAACGGCGATTCCCGATGCCCTTATCTTTTCCGCAAACCTCGGCGTAACGCCAGTCGAATAGAACTTTCCCAACACGCGACCGTTGATCCCGACCCCGCGTTTCTCGAATCTATAGATATCCTGCATGCTGACGACGTCTTGATCCATGCCCGTGATTTCGGTCAGATGAGTGACCCGCCTGCCACCGTCGCTCATGCGTGACACTTGAACAATGATGTTTACCGCCGAAGCAATCTGCTGACGAATAGCTTTCTCCGGAAGATTCAGATTCGCCATCAGCGCCATGGTCTCCATGCGTGAAATCGCGTCGCGCGGACTGTTCGCGTGAATCGTCGTCAGTGATCCGTCGTGACCAGTATTCATCGCTTGCAGCATATCCAACGCTTCCTCGCCTCTAACCTCGCCAATCACGATGCGATCAGGACGCATGCGCAGGCAGTTGATCACCAATTCGCGTTGTCGCACCGCGCCCCTGCCTTCAACGTTAGGTGGACGACACTCCAACCGAACAACATGCTGTTGCTTGAGCTGTAATTCTGCCGAATCCTCCACTGTCACGATGCGTTCGTTTTCGAAGATGAAATGCGATAGCACATTAAGCAGCGTAGTTTTTCCCGAACCCGTTCCACCCGAGACCACAACGTTCAGCCTCGCCTTAACGGCTCCCTGCAGCAAGTCCCTCATCTGTGGCGTCAGGGAGCGATTTTCAAGTAGGTCCTCCATTTCCAGAGGAACCGTCCCGAAGCGGCGAATGGAAAGAATCGGCCCATCTACCGCAAGCGGAGGAATGATTACATTCACGCGAGACCCATCGGGCAGCCGAGCGTCCACCATCGGCGAAGACTCGTCCACTCTACGCCCTACAGCTGAGACGATCTTGTCGATAATATGCATGAGGTGAACATTGTCTTTGAAGACAACGCTGGTTTCCTCAAGCATTCCAGCACGCTCCACATAAACGCTGGAGTAAGTATTCACCAGAATGTCGCTTATAGTCGGGTCTTGCAACAATGGCTCCAGGGGGCCGAGGCCAAAGACTTCATCCAGCACTTCGCGCGATAGCCGCTCCCTCTCCGAGGCACTCAAGGGAGTATCCGAATGCGACACCCGTTCCTGGATAACGAGTAGTATCTGGTTGCGTGCACGGTTATCGTCCAAGTAATTCAGTTTCTCAAGGTCGATACTGCTAAGGAGGTTCCGATGCAACGCAGACTTGATTTCCTGATAAGCCTTCGGCTTCAGGTCACTTCTTGCCCATGGGTCTGCTTCCGCCGTGCCGGGCTTCCACGCTGAGTCATGCTCAAATTGTGTCATGCCGTTCCCTCCTGACAAGACCTAAAGTCCCAGCATTCCCAACCAACGCTTCGGCTCTGGCTTACCGGAAGGCTCACCGATTCTGTCCACCAGCGCATCGCTCCATCGCCGAAAGATTCCGCCAAGGGCGGACTTAGTGCTGAAGGGGATCGGCGCCCCCGTATTGATCGCGTTAATCACTTCCGCATAACCGTTCGGTACCAGGTATGAGATCGGCATCCGAATTGTTCTTTCGATCTGGTTGTCTCTGATCGCCGCATGCGTATCGTATCGATTAATGACGATCTTCGTCTTTTCTCTTGGACAGTTGAAATGCTTGAGGTGCTCCAAGTAGCGCACCGTGTTTCTAATCGACGGAAGTTCCGGCACCGCAACCAGAAACACTGCGTCCGCTCGATCAATTGTTCCGACGTTATAGGCATTCAATTCCGGCGCGCAGTCAATGAGGATCAAATCGTATTCATATCTCAAAAAGTCGAGCGTGCTTTCCATCGCTATCTCTGAAGCTCTCGGAGTCGCCGCTCCAAAGGAGTCCGGAGCGGCGAGGACATGAAGTCCCGACGCGTGCTTCACGACAAATCCCTGAAGTAGCTGAGAGTCCAGCCGGTGAATGTTGTGTACAAGCTCAAAGAAGTTATACTGATGCTTCCCCAACCCCAGGTACACCGAAACATCGCCGAGGTCAGGATGCTGATCTATAAGCAGCGTCCTTGTTCCGCTCTGTGCCGCAAAAGTTGCAATGTGCGTCGTCAGCGTAGTAACTCCGCTGCCGCCCTTCACGCCGATGAAAATCAATTTCGGCCGTAATCTCAAACCCGGGGAGTGTATCTATGATGTCGCGCAAACCTGCAGCGTCCCGTTTGTCCACCGAGACAGTCACGATGCCTAGCCTGCTGCGAGATGGTTCAGTTACCAATGAACTCACGTTGTGCTACCTCGTTGTTACTTGCTGTTAGTGCCTGTGGTCGTTGCCGGATTTGATTTTCCGTGTAGCGTACTATCAAAGTCCTTGTTCTCAATGTTGCGAATTGGCATCGCTGGTGTTTGCTGCGCGCTCGCATTATCTACAAGAGGGTCAACAATCACCGGCGTAACCATCACGAGTAACTCGGTGTTAGAGCTGTTAAAGGACTTTGATTTGAACAGTTCGCCCAGGATCGGAATATCGCCGATGCCAGGAACCTTGCTAAGTTGTGCTGTTACTCGTTTGTCCAGCAAGCCCGCGATTCCAAAGCTTTGACCATTCCGCAGATCGACCACGGTCTCCGCGCGCCGCGTCGAAATCGCAGGAACTGCCGAACAACGCGATAACTTCGGTTTACCCAGATAGCCCTAAAGTAACTGGAAGTAACGTGACGGACATGACTAGTGGATTTGAAATGTTTTCATGCGAGACTTTGCAAATGCTGATAGGTCGAGGTATTAAGTAACGCCAGTGCGCGACTTGGCTCATCCTCGCTGATGGAAGCTTTCGGGCAACTGTGGCGTCTAGCTTTACTTCGGGTTAAAAGCGAATTTTCGTTTACTCTAATTGGCGACCAGCCCAGTCCCGCGACTTTTGTTATTGAGGGATGCGATTTTTATAGCTTGGAACGCCAGAAGGCGACGGGCCTGAAAATCGCCAGCCGGTTGCCGCTCCGCCATTACTCGAGCAAGAATATCGGATACTTGTTGGCTATGCGGACGCGCCCTGCGATGCTGTTTGAAACCGACGACCACAATATGCCATTGCCAGAGTTCTGGAACACTAGGAAACTGAAAACACGTTTGCGGGTACTCGCAGGAAATGGTTGGACGAACGCATATTTTTACTTTGCGATGAAAACATTTGGCCGCGCGGTTTGCCCCTGAACGCAATCCAGACAGCGCTGCCGAGCTATGAAGAATTACCGGCGATGGAAGTCAAGTGCCCAATCCAGCAAGGCTTAGCGGATGGAAACCCTGACGTAGATGCGATTCATCGCCTTGTACTTCAGCTTTCAGTTGCATTCCGAACAGGCCGGCAGATTGGGCTTGGAGCAGGGGCGTGGTGTCCATTCAATAGCCAGAGTACCGCTTGGTTTCCTGAGGCCTACCATTGGGGAACGCTTAGACCAACTTAGTTTGGTGGCTGGCCCCGAGAACATAGAAGATAATTTGATCTTAATGTTATGAGGAACTGATCCGGCTCGGATTGATCGGTGCCGAAGAGATTTCCTTAATTGAGGCATGGAGAGAAGATTCAGTCTTGTGCGAGACTGCTGGATATGCGCCATCTTGGCCCCCGATTGCTTCATAGGCCGCTTGAAGCTTCTTCTTTCAACGCATCAGGGGCGTTGCACTACCGCCCTGTCGAGGGTCTACCCGTTTCGGATCGACGTGAATCCGTATTGCGTTCAACCGTCAGCCATGGCCGGCCTATTCATGACTTTCAGGGAAATTCCACCTCGGGGCTTCCTTTAAACCCAGAGTTTTTGAAACAGAGTATCTAGTCTGGTCTCGCCAGCTGCGAAACTGCTGGACAAAAGGCGATCCGAGTACATAAAGTAGACGACGTTTCCCTCAGCATGCCTAGCTAGTTCTCGGTCTCTCACTATTTTGCGTCGGTGTATTAACTCGGACATATATGAACATCGTGATCAGTAGGTCGCGGCTGAACAGTTCAGGCACGCTTTCCACTGAACTGAGATACGGCCGCTTGATCCGGGAGCACGGAGCTAAGGTCTGGACGTTGGTCCTGACCATCATATTCATGCCGATGGTAATAGTGATTGCTCTCGCCGCCATTGTTTGGCGCAACCACGCCGCAACGTTGCAATCACACATAGGTGGCCCAGAGTTGGTGACGTTTGTCCAACTCTGGGTTCTGCAAGTATCAGTGCCCCACATCTGCCGCAGAAGTTAGCAGATGTGGAGCACCGTGAACTACCTACCTCCTGGCTGAGCTTTTATTTCACTTACGCCGCTGCCAACAGCCAACACCCCATTCGGATCAATGATGAACTTCTTCGCAGCACCGCTGTCGAACTGCTTATACCCTTCCGGCGCCTGATCCAAACCAATCACAGTCGCATTCACAATCTTCGCAATCGGCAACCTGTCATGCAAAATAGCTTGCATCAATTGCCGGTTGTACTTCAGCACCGGAGCCTGCCCCGTGTGGAAGATTCGGCATGCTGATCTCCTATTGGTTATTGTCTTTGAATTGTGCTTGGATGGAGGTTATCGAGGAGTGCTTTGGCCGGAATGGCGAAGGCTCCAGTTCTGATCGGTACTTCGATCGCTGGAGCCTTCAAATTCCCGGTTCGCTGTGCCCTTCTAGCCTTCCGAAGGGACACGTCCAAAACATTCTTTTACTACCCGCTCACAGGCCTGCGCTGGTGAATTATGCGTCCAACGCAACCCAACCCCTCTGATGCCCGCCCCACTCTTTAAGGTTCACTAGGAACGAAAGAACGAGCGATGAAGAAATCGGTAAACGGAGTCAAACGAAAACTAATTGTTCCTGATCCAGCCTTTGCTTCTGACCTAACCATCGCCATCAACCCGCGCGAACCTTTTCATCCAACATCGAACGAACCCAGTTCTGCGCATCCCTGTGCCAATGCCACATCTCTTCTTCCGTGCAGCCCAGATGTGCGCAAAGTTGCGGAAGGATTTCCCATTCCCCACGTGCACCCGCAATAGCTAGTTCCAGCGCTTGTCGCGGTCGATTTGACACTCCGTTCAATGCATCGCGACAAACAGGCGAAAGTGGAACGTGTTCGACGATCTGTACCATAGGACGATCAAGTATCGCGTCCAACAGAGAAAATAGCCCCACCAGAAAGAAGTCTGTCGGGACCAGTTTCTGGCTCTCTGCAAATAGCTCACAGAAACGCGCACGTGACAAAGCCATTCGCAGCAACTCCGTCGAGCGCGGCCCAGCCAAACTGATCGTCGTAACAAGAGACACCCACTTGCGCAACTCGTCTCTTCCTAGGAGATTCAAAACCTGAACGATTGAGTTCACCTGAGACACCCCAAAAGCAGCGGAGTTCAGGTAACGCAGCAACCGATAACATAGCGATGGCTCCTCGCGAATCGCACGCTCAAGCGCATGAAAATCAAGTTCCGGTTCATACACCTTGCGCAATACGTTCAAGTAGCCCGTATGCATGCTGGGCAGATCCTTAGCCTCCATGGTCACAGGTCGACAAAAGAAATATCCTTGGAATAACGTGTAACCCATCTTGAGGGCGGATTGAAACTGCTCGTGTGTCTCCACCTTTTCCGCCAGCAACTGCACGCCATGCTTACCAAACCGCTTCGCCAACGCCTCCTGCTGTGCTGCATCGGTGAGGAGAAAATCGACTTTAATGATGTCAGCTATTTCAACGAAGGCAGGCCGATCGTCAACCGAGACAACGTCGTCGAGCGCGATCTGATACCCAGCACTCTTCAGCCGATGACATGCACGTACTGTTTCCTCGTCGGCTGCAATGTCCTCCAAAATCTCCAGCACCACGAGATTCTTGGGAAGACTCTCAACAACTCCCGAACAAAGCACCTCACGTGTGCAGTTCACAAATGCGCGATGGCCTTCGGTGAACGACTCCGCCCCCAGCAGCAAAGAAAGATCCAACGTCGAGCGCGTCATCGTGTCAGTGTCTGCGCTGCAAAACGTATCCTTGGCTCCCGCACGAAAAAGCAGTTCGTACCCGTAGAGTTGTTGCTTGCAGTCCAGAATTGGCTGCCGCGCAATGAACCGCATCTCGCCAGCCTGCGGCGCAGTCAAAGAAATTGCGGACTGGTCTGCATCTTGAATCATGTGAGACATGCCTCTGCTTTTATCATCCAACTGAGCCACTCGTAAATCGGCGAAGCACCGTTCCGGCAATCCACTTTTTCACTTCCGGACAGTTTTACTTTGGGAATCCCGAAATCAACAAAAGCCTTTGCTCGAAATCCGCGCCCACTATTTACTACTTAGCCCTGACCCCACGAATGCAACGTTGTCGAGTCGCCATACCCTTCCCGCTGCCCTCAACCATTAACCAAAGCCTAACACCGAGCGTTCCATTTGTTGTATTGAAAGTAAATCAAGAATAGAAGATTCGAGGTAAAGGAGTCCGAAGCCGGAGTGCATCTCAAGCCGTCTTGAATCCCCGCCACACCCTCGTTGCGCGCGGGGCAGCGTGGACTTGCGGGATATGAATGCGAACGGCGAGTACGCTCCGGCCTCGGGGACGTCCGCCGTGAATAGTACCCCCAAATGCGTTCCGGTCAACGATGATTTTTCGGAATCCACCAAAGCTTCCCGCATTGGTACTATTTTTAACCGCTCACTTCACCTTCCTGGCTCTGCTCAGCTACAATTCCCAAAACGATTTGGAGGCTCTCGTGCGCAAACTGCTATCCGCTACTCTGCTACTCACATCGATATTCGTGCTCTCCGCAGCCAGCTTCGCGCAGGCCCCGCCCGCGCCCGATCCAGACAAGCCTTACGTGATGGAGTACTACTACAAAACGCACTGGGGCCAACAAGACGAGTTCCTCGAACTTTTCAAAAAGAACCACTACCCCGTGCTTCAAAAAGAGATCGCTCAGGGCCGCATCTTATCGGTACGCTTGGATACTCCCGCCTTTCACATGCCTGAGCAGGAACGCTGGGATTATCGTGTAACGATCGTTTTCAAAAACGCACAAGCCGCCTACACCCCAGTGGATGAGCACGCCCTCCAACTTCAACTCTTCCCTGATCAAGCCTCTTTCAAGCGCGAAGAGCAGCGCCGCTTCGAAATCTTGGAAGCACACTGGGATCTTTCAATTTCACAGATTCTTCTCGACAAGAAGTAACAAGACGCACTCACTTCAAAGCAACGCCCCTCGGAGAGAGGGGCGTTCAGAATGCTGACAAAGTCCTCGATTTTTCGAGGGCTTTGTTGTATTCAGAGTTCATGCTGAAAAAGGCAGAGGTTTCGCAGGAAGAGATGGAGTTTGTGACGATC
>Ga0224527_1000341_pt1 | contig 32763 bp, 36 predicted proteins | sample CBST0metaG_FD_179882 | JGI IMG/M metagenome (GOLD analysis project Ga0224527, IMG submission 179882) | Peat soil microbial communities from Stordalen Mire, Sweden - C.B.S.T0 | ecosystem: Environmental > Terrestrial > Soil > Wetlands > Peat | place: Sweden: Norrbotten County, Stordalen Mire... | reverse complement strand
CAACTGCTCTTGAATCTGTTCCACATTGATTCCGGCAAGGCCAAGTAAGGTTGGCAAAACGTCAACATGACTTGTCAGCAAGTTAATTACAGCAGACTCTGCAAATAAAACAGGATTATGGATAATGAGTGGGACATGAATCGCTTCTTCATAGGCACAATAAAATTTTTGCGATAGCCCTCCATGGGCACCCAAGAGTTCACCATGATCGGAAGTAAAAATAACAATGGTATTTTCATAGAAGGAAGAATCGCGTAGAGCATTAAAAACGCGTAGCATTTCCTGATCCACATTTTTTATCAATTGATAATACAGCTGACGATAGAATGTTGACTGGATTAACGGTTGCAACGCCTTATGATAAGTGAGTTTGGAACTGAACTGACATTGGGGTTTTGTTTCATGAGATTCATGGCAGGTAGGCGGCGGTAGAACCATTGGGATGGTATCGTCGACTGCAAACTTAAATAAAGGAATTCGTTGCGTTATGGAACCATATAAAACAATATCATGAGGGTTTAGAAAAGAAGTCACAATCAGCCAAGGAGGGGATGCGCCTTCTCGCTCAGAGGATTGTTGTTCGTTCTCAAGTGTCTTTAGTAATTTAACAACATCAGAGGCAAAAAATTCATCACGCCCACTCACCCTAGCGTTTGCCGATGATGCTGAATTATGAGGATTTTTGCCATGAGGCTCCGGGCCAATCCAACCGTTAAAACCAAACCCCGCTAAACGATTGGCTTTTAAATAGTGCAGCTCTCTTTCTTCCCTTGGCACCCCACTTGTCGTATTGTAACTAGGATATGCGTTGTGAGTGCCGGGCAATAGAATATCAGCATCCGAAATGTGCCACTTGCCCTTATAAAAGGTTTGATACCCTGCTGACTGAAAGTAATCACCAAGTGTGGGTACGCTGGCGGGATCTAGCCAGAACATTCCTGGATCAAAGGGTCCTTTCGCTACTCCAGTTGTTTGGCTTACCCCATGCAGAGAGGGATAATGTCCAGTAAAAAAGGTGGCCCGACTGGGGCAGCAAGCAGTACTTCCCGTATAATGGCGCTGAAATGTTAGGCCATTTTTTGAAAGGTGCTCCTGAGCTTGCAAAAATTGTCTGCGCCATTGCATTATTTCATCGGATTCATATATGGGTGGATAGCGGTTTTCATCCGTCATGATGATCAAAAAATTAGGCTTCTTTGATCGAAAATAATCTAAATTGACCTGGCTCAAAGAAATCACTCCTCTGATTTTGCCATATTAATTAGCAAAGTTTCAGTATATATGTATGATAACAATCGGCCACCAATACCTGCGCAACTTAGCATAATTACAAAATTGCGCCGTACAACCATCTAACCCTACAAGTTAGGTGACTGCACGGCGTATAACACTGTTACTTTCAGAAAGCAAGACTCTGTATTTCTTCGATCTTATCCATGGCGGCTTGCTCACCCCGTCCGATGCACAGCAATGCTTGCTTCATCTCTTTAAAGTTAATATCATAAGTATTGGGACGAATAATAATATCGGCATGCTGTTCGGATTTGAGCAGAGTTACCTCTCTACTCATGATCTCAATACACTGCATTAGTATCTCACCCACTGTTTTAATATCATAATTAGCCTGACCATCATAACCCAGGTCTACGCCAATTACTACATCAGCTCCCATGTGCCTCAAGATGTCGGTAGGTAAATTGTTTTTAACAGCGCCATCTACCAACGTCATACTGCGATATTTTTTAGGAAAAAAGATTCCAGGTATAGATATACTGGCACGTACTGCATCAGTTAGTGGTGTATTATGATAATAACGAGCATTTAAAATCCCTCGGCTATTAAATATCGGAGTGGTGAAAAAGATGGTATCTGCTGAATTTAGATCCACTGCAGTAATGGCTAAGGGAATCTCAGTATCCCTTACGGTACGATCCTGCCATAAATCATAAAAATATTGTTCTATTTTATCGCCTTTAATAAATCCAGTGGGAAGTACCGACCAAAAGCGAAACATACCATTATATAACCATTTAAAACCATGTTTAAAAAGATCCCCCACTGTAACATTAAGATCAATAAATTCATTAAATTTAAGTTTTTGTGTCATGCTTTCCATTTGCTCTGGAGTATAACCACAGGCATACATGGTAGCAACAATAGCGCCAGCACTGGTTCCACTAATGAAATCAATCGGAATGTGATTTTCAACTAATACTTTCATTACACCAATATGTGCCATACCTCTGATGCCTCCACCACTTAGAGCCACACCAATTTTACGTTTATTATTTACATTGAGTCCACTAGTATTTATAGCCATATTATCACCTCGCCAAGCTCCATTACTATATGTTATGAATAAGGACATCAAGACGTGTGACAATATAAAAATAGATATTATTAAACAAGACCTTGTGCTTGTTTAATAATATCTATTATATGGTGCAACCTATTTATATCTTGCTAAATCTTCTACATGGCAATCGTAAAGAATGCAAAATATGACTAATTATTTTTTTAATGATGCTTACCATCAACTCATTGGAATATTATACAAACGCGACCAATCAATCGTAGAACTAAATAAATCTACCATATGAGGATCAAAAAGTATGCCCTTTTTTCCGATGGTCTCAAACATTACCTTGCGCGGATCACTATTTTTCATTAATAAACGATCATAATAATCGACAATGGCAAGTAAGCAGGCAAACTCCGTAATTTGCGTTCTTTTGAATCCGAAAGGAAAGCCACTACCATTATAGTACTCATGATGTTGTAGACAAACTACAGCAATCAACATATCAATATCTGGATTTGCTCTCAATTTAGTAAAACCTACAAAAGGGTGCTGAGTATCATGTTCACTAAATTCTCTACCCATACCAGAATCGTGTAAAATCGCACACATCGCTAGATATTCCAGATTTAAAGTATCCCATTTCTGAACCAGTCCCATATTGATACTGAGTATAGCAGTACGAATGCTATGTTTATACAGTAATTCATTTTTGTCGCAAACAGCAAGAAATTCTTGGATAAAAGGTCGTTTTAAGACTGAATGCATTACTAACTCAATATCGCTAATGTTATTTTTAACATTTAAACCTCTGCAACTAAATACATTGTCCGTCAGATCAATTACCGTAGAAATGGCTTTGCGTGCCGTTGCCGTAAATGTACTAGAACTTTGGGCAGCTTCGTCACCGTCTTCTTTTACCTCAATTACTTCAATGTTGAATTTTCTCAGCCGGTAAATGATAGAAGTGCTTAACAAAACGCCCTTTGCCACAAGAATCATACCACGGTCGTTACAAATAGTTTGATTAGCAATCATGCCCTCTCGGAGATCGTCTATCAAAATTTTTTTCACATTATATCACCCGTGTGCGAATACTTTTTATGACCTTCAAAGCATTCTCCCTAGCAATCGGCTTTGTGATTATCGCAAAAGCTCCACATTCTATACAATCCTTGTAGATGAAATTTTGATTGCCGAGAGAGGTGATCATGACTATTTTCACTTTCTTATCTATTTCTGCTAAAATTTTGAGAACGGCTAATCCATCTGGCGCTGGTATGATATAATCCAGTATCACGACATCAGGGTTAAATGTTCGATGCTTTTCTAATGCTTCAATTCCATTAACTGCTTCTGCAAATTCAATATATGCAAGCTCAGAAAAAACCTGTTTTATCTGAGTTCGCATAAATGCTGAATCATCTACGATCAGAAATTTCATAAGCCGCACTCCAATTTATTACATGCTACACTAGTCCCACATATACTTTGATATTGATATCATCCACCAAAAAATGAATGACAATCGTTTGAGGTACAGGTAAAGTAGCTTGTCCACCCTGACCAATCATCAGAATCGGAGGTGAAATATCCAGTCCAGTTACACCGATCTTACTATACTGAGTACAAGCATTGGCGCAAACCATATTGCCCATTTCGGAAACAGCACTCTGGGCTAATTTGTCAAATTCAACAACTTCCATTCCCATCATCATTTTAGAGGCAAAGCGTTTGGCAGAATCATTATCCATACCAATCATAATTACGCCCTTTATTGGACCAATCACGGAAAGATTAATCAAGACCCCATCATAAGTAAAGGTCGGTCCCACTAATGAAAGATTTTTCTTTTGCACGGTTTGAAAACCAATTTGAGGAATAATTTCAGCAAAAGCACATAAAATTGGGTTGATCATATTTACATCCATAATACCGATCCTTTTTTAAAGCCTACGCCTAAAAAGATATCCCCAAAATCAGTTGCGGCCAGAAATTGGTGAATTTTGACGCTTGGGCTTGTAATCTCCGCAGTATTACCGTGAAATAAACTTGGAGGAGATACGCGCAAAGAAAAAGCTTTCTCTTTTTTATTGAGCATGGAACAAGCAATCCCCGCAATGATATTAGCAAGTTCTGAGACCATTGCTAATACCTCGTCGCGGTTTTTAGCAGGACGCCTTAAAATAGCTTCTGCTATTTTTTCTGCCGATTCAATGGATAAATCCATAATCATCGTTCCTGTAGATTGTCCAATGATGCCAATCACCGTTGTAATGCCTTGTGACATATAGGGGTCATCAGTGATTCCCATTTCTGTAAATGCTACTGGCGTTTTGGCCATACGTGTAACATTTTGTGCAAGCGCTTCTTTGAAAGTGTCAAATCCTCTTTCCATTAATTTTTCATATAAGGAATCTGGTGACATGATGTTATTAATGACTTTAACCAAAGTTTCAGCATCGATTGGTTTTTGTATATAGCCAGACACTCCAATGCGTTTTGCTTCCGCTTCTGTTTCTTCATCTTTCATCGAACTAACCAGTATTATTTTTGCCTTAGGATCATGCATCCGAAGTTCTCTACTACATTCAAAGCCATCTGCACCTGGCATTGCAATATCCATTGTCACAAGGTCGGGCTTACAAGTAGCATATGTTTCAAGTAAATCTTCTAAAGTATCGACCTCTCCAACAACTTCATATCCATTTTCCGTTAAAGCTTCGGAAATCATCATTCTAGAAAAAGGGGAATCATCCATAACCATAACTTTGACACTCATTTATTTCACCCCTAAAAAAAATTAAATGTACTATAAATCAAAGACTGCTTATATTAGTAATTTTTACGGTGATTGATCGGGTTTTATTTGATGACTTCTACTAAACCACTATTTTTACACATTGCAGCATTGGCTTCATCAGTGTCAATATGCATTTCCAAACGAAAACTTTCATGAGCTCTAATTAATACATTTTCAAACACCAAACCACGTTCGCCACTACAACGTACTTTAACGATATCTTTATCTTTAACACCAAAGGCAACAGCATCCGTTGGGCTCATATGGATGTGACGTCCAGCAGCAATAACCCCTTCTTTTAATTCGATTGAGCCTTTAGGTCCAACGATAGTAATACCTGGGGAACCTTTTAAATCACCTGAATCACGCACTGGAATGGCAAGCTTAAGCTTTAGTGCATCAGTAAGGGCGATTTCTACTTGAGTTTGTTTACGGATCGGCCCTAAAATTCGCACGTTTTTGAAAGAACCTTTTTCAGTAACGATATCAACAAGCTCATTTGAAGCGAATTGCCCTACTTGTAACAAATCTTTTTTAACAGTTAATTGATAGCCTTCTCCATATAAAATATCCAAATCAGCTTGTGATACATGCACGTGACGCGCTGAAATACCTACGGGAACTTTTGTTTCTAACATAATGATTAAACACTCCTTCAAAAATAAATATCTACCAACAGTAGTAACTTCACTCTATGTATTCGTGCTTTTTGCATACAAATCCTTTTAATTATTGACATAATTCCTACATTTTTTTTACTTTGTCAGACGTAAACCTCGTTTATTAGCTTCATACAGGACTTGTTCTTCATCAATTGTTGTTAAACGTTTATTATCCAGTATAATTTTTCCATTTACCATTACAGTATGAACATCACCGCTGTTAGCAGAATATGCGAGGAGTGAGGAACGATCATTACGAGGATACCAATGGGGAGCATGCATATTAAACAAGGTAATATCCGCTTTAAAACCAGGGGCGATTGTACCGGTTACCTTTCCTAATCCCAACGCCTGCGCACCATAACTAGTAGCCATAGCCACTGCTGTTTTTCCAGGTATCACCAATGGATCAAGAGTATGCACTTTGTGTAGCATCGCTGCTAATCTGACTTCTTCTAACATGTCTAGATTATTGTTACTAGCAGCGCCATCGGTACCTAAGCCTACACAGAGGCCTGCCGCAAGCATTTGTGGCACTGGAGCAATTCCGCTGGCTAGCTTCATATTGCTACCAGGATTATGGGCCACTCTAACATTCGCAGCTTTCATCAAAACAATATCATCACTGGATACATGTACACAATGAGCCGCTAATACACCACAATCCAGTACCCCTAACTCTTGCATTAAGGCAATGGGTGATTTGCCGTATTTTTTTTGGCATTCTTCTACTTCACCGATCGTCTCGGATAAATGAATATGGATTTCAGCACCGATCCGCTGAGCTAGGGTAACTACCCGCTTTAAATATTCAGGAGGGCACGTATAGGGAGCATGTGGCCCAAGCATGACTTGAATACGTCCGTCAGCACTATTGTGGTATTGATTAAAGAAATCTTCACTTTCAGCTAAAGCTTGTTCTGCATTCGGTGCCACTCCAGCCATCCCCCGAGCAAGCACTGCCCGCATGCCACTCTCGGCTACGGCTTTAGCAACCTCTGGCATATGAAAATACATATCAGCAAAAGTCGTCGTGCCTGACTTTACCATTTCTGCAATCGACAACAAGGTACCCCAATATACATCTTCCCCAACTAAATTATTTTCAGCTGGCCAAATTTTATTTTGTAACCAATCCATAAGTTGCATATCATCGGCATAGCTACGAAACAAAGTCATTGCCGCATGAGTATGGGTATTAACAAAACCAGGTACTGCTAACATATCGGTGCAATCGATGATTCGATCGGCTTGCCAAGCAGCCGAAATTTCACCAACCTGAGCAATTATGCTACCCTCCACGGCAATGTCAGCAAGTTTAACGTCACCATTGACTCCTAGTATTTCCGCATTTTTTAATAAAATTTTCTCCACTAATTCTCGCTCCCTTGTTGGCGTTTACGATAGTAGTCAACATAAAATTCATGCATGATCGCAACGTCTTCTTTACTTAATAGTTGGGCTCCGCCAATTTGATTGGCATATATATATATTTGTGCCGCCTTTTCGACAAGCTCACAGGCCATCATCCCTTCGACAAGGGATTGACCACAACCTACAACTCCGTGATTGGCCATTAATACCGCATTTCTTTCTCCGAGTGCCACAACAATATTTTTTGCCAATGTCTCTGTCCCCGGTAGGGCATAGTCTGCAACCTCCACACCACCACCGACGAGTTGCACTAAATCTTCAATAATTGGCGGAATAATTTTACGGGCTACCGCACAAGCACTTGCAAAAACACTATGGGTATGAACAATCCCTTGGATGTCAGGACGAGCACGATAAATCGCCAAATGCAACGGTAATTCCGAAGATGGTTTTAAATTGCCCTCCATTACCTTGCCAGTAAGATCGACAACCACAACATCATTGGCAGTAAGTTCACGATAGCCTCTGCCAGATGGGGTTATGGCAACAAAGGATGTCTCTGGTATACGGGCACTAATATTGCCCCACGTGCCAGCCACTAAGCCTTTATCCAGCATTGCACAACCGATTGCTAAAATCTCAGTTTTTATTGTTTCAGTAGAATTCATTGCTCGCTCACTCCTTAGCATTAGGATAGCATGAGGTATTTTTTCTGTTCTGGGGTTAACGTATCAATTTCAAGCCCTAATGCTGCTAATTTTAGCTGCGCAACTTTGGTACTAACCTCTTCTGGGAAATTGAATACTTTATTTTCCATTTCTTTATGATGTTCTAAAATATGTAATACTGCTAAGGCTTGCATCGCAAAGGATAAATCCATGATTTCAGTAGGATGACCATCCCCTGCTGCTAAATTTACTAAACGGCCTTCCGCTAGTAAATATATTTTTCGGCCATCTTGTAGCAAAAATTCTTCAATATTTTTGCGCACTGTTTTGCATGAAACTGCCATATCAGCTAACTCTTCTTTATTGATTTCCAAATCAAAGTGACCAGCATTGGCAAGAATCGCTCCCGATTTCATCACCGCAATATGCTCACGACAAATGACATGTTTACAGCCCGTTAAGGTCACAAATAGATCCCCTTCTTTGGCTGCGTCCTCCATAGTCATCACTCTAAAGCCATCAAATAGGGCTTCAATGGCTTTTATCGGATCCACTTCCGTAATAATAACATTAGCGCCTAAACCTTTAGCGCGCATGGCTACACCTTTGCCACACCAACCGTATCCTGCTACCACGACAACTTTACCTGCAATGGCAAGATTGGTTGTGCGCATAATACCATCCCAGGTTGATTGCCCTGTTCCATAACGGTTATCAAATAGATATTTACAATAAGCATCATTAACGGCAATCATCGGGAACTGTAATTTTCCCTCCGCTGCCAATCCCCGTAGCCTAATTACGCCGGTTGTTGTTTCTTCTGAACCACCTAGAATATTTGGCAATAATTCACGACGTTCCCCATGTAACAAGGATACTAGATCGCCACCATCATCAACAATGATATCAGGCTTAGTATCTAGTGCTTTATGCAAGAATTTTTCATATTCCTCGGTCGTTGTATTATACCAAGCAAAAACGGTTATACCTTGTTCCACCAGTGCTGCTGCTACATCATCTTGAGTAGATAGTGGGTTACTCCCTGTCACGGTAACATTTGCCCCGGCATTTTTTAGTACTAAGGCTAAATAGGCTGTTTTAGCTTCTAAATGCATGGTTATCACAATATTTTTACCAGTTAAAGGCTTTGTCTTGGACAAATCTTTATTTAATACATTAAGGACTGGCATAAATTCTTTTACCCAATTTATTTTATCATGTCCTTGAGGTGCTAGTTTTATATCGCGAATTAATGATTCCATGTTATCATACTCCCTTTATTTTTTCTTGTAACTGCGAGATAGCCTCATGATAAGAACCTCGTAATACACCATATTCCGTGATAATTGCTGTTACTAACTCATTCGGTGTAACATCAAACGCTGGGTTAAACACTTCTACCCCTTGGGGAGCAGTACATATACCTGAAAAATGTGACACCTCAACAGCAGCCCGTTCTTCAATGGGAATGGCAAAGCCACTGTTCATCGTAAAATCAAAAGTAGACACTGGAGCTGCTACATAAAAGGGAATATTATGCTCCTTGGCAAGCACCGCCACACTATAGGTACCAATTTTATTAGCTACATCTCCATTCAGAGTAATCCGATCAGCACCAACAATAACAGCTTGTACCATATTTTTTTTCATAACCCAACCAGCCATATTATCAGTAATGAGGGTAACGGGAATTTGATCTTGCATCAATTCCCAGGCTGTCAATCGTGCTCCTTGTAGCAGTGGTCTGGTCTCATCGGCAAATACCCTAATGATGTTATTTTCCGCAAAAGCTTGACGAATCACACCTAGCGCTGTCCCCAACCCTGCTGTCGCCAAAGCCCCAGCATTGCAATGGGTTAGTACTGAAACAGGAGTGGTAAATAACGTTGCACCATAATTAGCAATTTTACTATTCATCGCTAAATCTTCCCTAGCGATGGCTACGGCTTCTCGCTCTAATGCCAAAATGACTTCCAGGTTTTCACTCCCCAGCTCATAACCACTAAAGATCGACATCATCCGATCAATCGCCCAAAATAGATTCACCGCTGTCGGCCTAGTTTGTCGTAATTTTTCGGCGACGTTAAGCACGTCCAGCCTGAACGACGGGCTGTGACAGAATTCCTTAGCCCCTAGCACAATGCCAAAGGCAGCCGCAACGCCAATTGCTGGGGCACCTCGAACTTCTAGTCGCTTAATCGCCTGGGCAACAGTCTGATAATCATGACATTCAATATACTCGATACGGCTCGGGAGCAAAGTCTGGTTTAATAAAAACAAACAATTCTCTTTCCACTCAATTGAGTGTAACAAAGAAGTGTCACCACCTTCTAAATTTTAAATCCACCATATTCCGCTAAAGCACGTTGGCAACTGCAATCAACATTATTATCAATCAGTTGTATCGTATCCATCAATAATGTCTTTAGTTTTTTAGTATTCTGATTCATAATGTCAATCACTTCACCATAGGTCAAAGGTTTTTTAGCAATACCTGCAGCAAAATTAGTCACCATGGCAATGGTGGCATAACACATTTCTGCTTCCCGTGCTAACGTCACCTCTGGCACACTAGTCATACCAACCACATGACCACCCCATTTTGAAAACATGGCAATTTCAGCAGGTGTCTCAAAGCGGGGGCCTTCCGTACAAACATAGGTACCTTGTGAATGAATGCTAATGCCTAGCTTTGCTCCTACAGACTGTAATTTATCCCGCAATGAGTGGCAATATGGATTGGTTAAATCCGCATGTACCACGCCTCTTTCGCCGCCTTCATGAAAGGTATTGATTCTATTCTTCGTAAAATCAATAAATTGATCCACTAACACAAAATCTCCCAACTTCATGGACAACTGCATGGAGCCTACTGCAGCTGTAGCCAGAATGTTTCTCACTCCCATTTTTTTCATCGCCCAAATATTAGCACGATAATTGATTAAATGAGGAGCGATGGAATGTTTACTACCATGCCTGGGAAGAAATGCAATACTTTTCCCTGCAAAATCCCCTACCTTGCAACATACCTTGCCATAAGGAGTTACTGTTTCAACATCACGTACCTGCTGTAAAATACTAGGATCGTACACACCTGTACCACCAATAATTCCAATTGTTATCAAGTTATCACCTACCATAAAGTCTATTCTACGCTGTAATATTACAACTATTACACTATTTATATATTTTACTATATATTAAACAATATAATAAGCTTTAATTTCTTTAACCTATCATTTTCACTAAAAGAAAAAAGGCGACCACGCCTTTTAAAAGTTAGTAACTTATCAAGCAAATTATAAATTCACACCCACTAATCCACCTAATATGCCCGCGGCAACACCAGCAACAAATTTATTTGCCAATACCGATAAGGATATATACTGGTGAATGATTTCCATACCAAATCCTGCCGATAACAATACATAAATCAAGCCAACAAACATACCGATCAGTAAACCTTTTGCTGCGATTTGCTGCGTTGCATAAATACTACCAATGAAAATGCTAATCATGTTTACGCCAACCATAATATATTGTATGTAAGAATCAATATATGTATTTTCGGTCACCAAACTTATTACAGATAAAAACAACGTACAAGCTAATGAAACAATTAAACTTACCAGCACACCACGCAGTATTAACACAGCGGTCCCCGATACCCTGGATGGTTTCGTATTAAAACGCGTTGAACCAATACGTTTAGACACAATACTCCCCCCCTGAATATAGAATTGCTATTATAAACTTATGCAGCATGCAGATAAATATACCTATATTATAAATCCCAGCTCTGAATAAAATTCATGGCCTTGTAATCGGTAAGATCAAAATGAATAGGAGTCACTGAAATTTTCGACATTTTTACCGCAATAATATCACTATCAGCATCATTTTCATTTTCAATTACAGTTCCCCCTAGCCAGTAATACATCCTCCCTCTAGGATCTTTTCTGCCTTCGAGAATATTATCATATTGCCTTACCCCCAGCTTGGTAACGGCTACCCCCTGCATTTGTTCTGCTGGCAGTCCCGGTATGTTCACGTTTAATAATGTACCCGCTGGTAATGCTTGCCGAATCATTTTCTGCACTAACGTACAAGTAAATTCCGCTGCTGGTTGAAAATCATAATTTTCTCTGCCATCTAAGGACACAGCAATTGCTGGTATACCGTGTAAAGCCCCTTCAATTGCTGCACTGACGGTACCTGAATAAAGTACATCGGTGCCCAAATTAGGCCCATGATTAATTCCAGAAACAACAATATCAGGGCGCTTGGGTAATAATGTCCCTAGGGCAATTTTTACACAATCAGCTGGAGTACCGCCAATGCGCCAGCCAGAAATACGTGGATTATCAAACGAGTACTCATCTACTCTGATCGGGCTATGTACCGTAATTGCCTGGCTGGTAGCGCTACGCTCCACGTCGGGTGCCACTACGATTACCTCAGCAATTTTAGCAAGTTCATGCCAAAGTGCCTGAATGCCACTGGCACCAATACCATCATCATTGGTCAATAAAATACGCAACTGTATTCCTCCCGTCTGCTTATAATTGCCCCATAAATTTATGGGTTTGGGGAATAACCCGTACGTCCGTAAGTAATGCCAACGCTTGTTCTTGCCACATTAGCACCATCTCCGGGGTAGCACCTTTACAATCATTAATCGGAGTAACTGGTTGTATAATTAACGGAATTTGCGGGTTTACAGCAGCGATAATGTGGATTGCCTGTTGAAACTCATCATTACTCGTTTTATCGGTAACGACTATTTTAACAAAAACAGTACGCGTATTGGCCAAACGTAAAAACTTCTCATGTTCTTGCCACAATGTTAAGCCACAGATACTAGGCAACTTAATATCCATACTAATGATATCAACATAAGGTAAGACGGTTGACAACTCAGCTGATAACGTACCATTGGTTTCTAAAAAAATACGTCCGGTAATTAATGGCGCTAACACCTTGATGGCCTCAACTTGGCATAATGGTTCACCACCGGTAAAACTAATAGAGTGATGTGGTAAAACCAACAAATTATTGATATAACTGGCTAATTCATTCGCTGAAATTGGATTTTCGATGGTTTTAAAATCACGTTTTCCAGGATGTATCTCAACTTGACCTACTTTTACAAACTGTCTGGAAAGTGGCGTATCACAAAAAGTACATGTTAGGTTACAACCACCTAAGCGCACAAACACTTGCCGATAACCAACACACTGTCCTTCACCTTGAATGGAAGAAAATACTTCAACAACATTAATTGCTTTAGACATGGTTAAGCCTCCTGACTATATGTAGCTGCTGAAGTGGCAGATTCCCAAATTTTTATGGAACGCAATTTTACATCGTCCTCAAATTGCTTAGTTTCCAACAGTTGATCATATATGTATTTCGCAATATTTTCTGCTGTAGGATTGATTGTGGTAAATGGCTCAATTTCATTTAGGCAATAATGATCCAAATTCATCATGATCTTGTTGACTGTTGCTTTTAAATCACGAAAATCAACCAACATTCCCAGTTCATCCAGCTTATTTCCATAAATATTTACTTCAACCTTCCAGTTATGTCCATGCAAACGATTACACTTTCCTGGATAACCTTTAATATAATGAGCAGCTTCAAAGTTAACGCTAATTGCTAATTCAAACATAATACGCTCTCCCTCTAATTTTTTTTGATAATGTCGTAATTCTTGTAAAATAAGAGATGAGTATTTAACTCATCTCTTATTTTACCGCATGTTTACTTAAAAAATCCTCTTTAGTAAATTCATTATTCTGGGTTAATAATACATCTTTATAACTTAATCCACGTGTATGTGCAGTGTGACTCCACTCCCGTTGATTGCGATGTAAAAATCCAACTAGTGTAATGGGTATCCAGCTATAGATAAAAAGTGGATACAAAACAAGATAACGCCAAGATTTCCAAGATGCGCGAATTTTAAATAATACGATCATCGGAAAAGCAAATTGTCCAATTCCGATCAATCTCCAAACTTCTACTGGTATGATTTTTAATGTAATATTGGTATAAAAAGGTACTATACTATAAATATAATTTGATATTACAAAGATAGTAGATAAAATCAAACAATAAGGCTGCAATAACTGCAATACTCCATCTAACAAACGAACATCGCGCCGCCTGATCCCCTCGATAAGTAACTTAGGAATATAACGACCAGCAACATCAAACAATCCTTGGGCCCATCTTTTACGTTGTCGCCAAGATTGCATAAAAGTTAGTGGCTTTTCATCATAAACAATAGCATCATGAGCCCAAGTTGTCCGTGTACCCTCTAGTAATACTTTCATCGTAAATTCAGCATCTTCTGTTAAACAAGTAGCTCCCCAGCCAAATTTCCGTAATATTTTAGTGGAAATACACATTCCAGTACCACCTAAAACACTGGAAAGTCCAAGACTGTATTTTGCCAAATTAGTGATATGATTGGACATCCAAAAAGACATTGCAAAAGTAGCTGAAATCCATGTATCATGAGGATTTTTAGCATCTAGATAGCCTTGAATGACTTGTTCACCATTACAAAGATGATTGTTCATTTGTTGCAAAAAGTTAGGATGAACAAGATTGTCAGCATCAAATACAACAACCGCATCATACTGCCTTTTTAGGCGAAATAATTTGGCAAAGACCCATTCCATGGCATAACCTTTACCGCGTTGTTCTAAATTAAACCGTTCATATACGATAGCTCCAGCCCCACGAGACAATTGTGCTGTACTATCATTACAATTATCAGCAACGACAAATATATCATAAAACTCCCGAGGATAGTTGAGAACAAACAGATTTTCTAATAGCTGCACAATAACTTGCTCTTCATTATGAGCGGCAACTATGATGGCAAAAGTTTTTTCTGGCGCCACTGTGGCATGTTTTTTTCTACGCCAAAACCCAAAAAAAGCAAGAATAAAATAATAGACCGTGAAAAATATAATGATGAGTTGCATTGGAATCATTATATAGTCAAAAATATAGTTCATGGACAATTGCTCCTTTGAAACCCCATTTTATAAAGTATCTTTACGATACTTTACCTTAAAGCACCAATACTATTTTAGTTTTAAAGCCTATTCATTGTCAAGCACCAAATTATTACCAAAATAATATCCAATCGTAATTGGGTAGCACTTTTCTCTACTTAACTTTAAAATACTTTTGATGTAAGGCATCTTCAATAAAATCACAAAAAAATAAGTATCCCAGTAGATGGATACTATTTTTTTATAAAAACCTTTTATTAATTAGCAGACTTACAATCAAACAAGCCAAAGATCGTATTTAGTATTCCAAATAAAGCATACACAAAAAACGGTACAAACAATATGGCATCATGCTTCATAAACAATATAAAACCAGCAGTAGCTATCGTAATCACTACTGGGATCATCCTGATTTTTTCACCTTTACCTTTAAAATCCGGATACTTGATAGCACTAACCATTAGATACCCACAGACAATCAGCATGATTGAAAAAATTGGCAATGACGGTTTAATATCAAGCATAATAAATGTAGCTACTAAACAACCACCCGCCGGAATCGGTAATCCCATAAAATACCCTTTAACGGTGCCTGTATTTACATTAAAGCGGGCTAAACGCAATGCACCACAAGTTGCAAAAAATGCAGCGATAATATATCCGCTAATGCTAGGTAAATCTTTCAATAAAAATGCATAAGACAGAATGGCTGGTGCCACACCAAAAGACACCAAATCGCATAAGGAATCTAATTCCTTGCCAAATTCGCTACTTACCTTTAAATAGCGGGCAACCCTGCCATCGAGTCCATCGCTAACCATTGCGGCAACTACAAACAATGCGGCCTTATAAAATTCCCCATTAAATGTGGAAACAATCGCACCAAAACCTAAGATTAAATTTAGAGCAGTTAGGGCATTTGGAATGAAACTTCTCATCTTACTAACCTCCCGATCACCGTTTCGCCACCTGTAACTCGATCTCCTTTTTTGACAAGTATTTCTACTGTCTTGGGAACAATCACTTCCGTACAGGAAGCAAACTTTATAAGACCATATCTTTCACCTTTTTGCAACGTATTGCCAAGAGTTACCCAAGAAACAATACGTCTGGCTAACAGACCAGCAATCTGCGTTACTACTACTCGCATATCCCCATTTTGCAAACCGATCGAGTGACGTTCATTTTCACACCCTACCGATTCTTTATAAGCTGGACGAAAACGACCGCAAGTATATTGTTGATACTTGATTTCACCAGCAATTGGACTACGGTTAATATGTACATCAAAAACCGATAGAAAAATAGTCACTTTAATGCCGACTTCATTCAAAAACTGATCATCATAGATTTCACAAACACTCATCACCTTACCATCGGCAGGTGATACAATTAAATTTTCATCCGTAGGTATCTCTCGCTTGGGATTACGAAAAAAGAACGTCATAAATCCCATAAAAACCCCTGGAATAATACTCCAGTATAGGCCGATTGTCAGAAAGACAACAACCGTAATCAACGCAAAGATAGCAATATATTTATATCCTTCTTTAGCTATAGGCGCTTTAACCATTCATCCACCCCATCTTAACAAACCATTATATTTTTTAGAGATTTCTATTTCTATTTCTTTTTGCGTGCTATTACTTGCATAACAAACTTTGGTAACGCTAACATGCGAATTGCACGTTTAGGTTCAGATAAGAGACGATACAACCATTCTATTTTTGCGTTTTGCATCCAAACAGGTGCACGTTTCACCACACCAGCCATTACATCAAAGGTTCCACCAACACCAATCCCTACCGGCACCCCAATTTCTTCAATAAATTCAGATAGCCATTTTTCTTGGCGAGGTACACCTAAGGCCACTAATAAAACATCAGGATGACTCGACTTTATATTCTTAATAATTTCTGATTCATCATTTTTAGTAAAAAAGCCATGGCGTGTACCCACAATTTGTACGCCAGGGTAACGTTTTTCAGCTGTATTTTTAGCTTGCTCAACGATGCCCGGTGCTCCACCTAACATATAAATTCGATATTTTTTAGTAGAAGCTTTAGCTAATAAATTTTGTACTAAATCATAGCCCGCTACACGTTCCGGCATAGCATCACCATTGAAGTGGGCTGCCCATACTACCCCGGCTCCATCGGGTACAACCAAATCTGCATTATTAATAATTTGTGCCAAGTGCTTGTCAGTTTGTGCCATCATTATTATTTCTGCATTAGGAGTGACTACCAAATGAGTTTTGGGTTGATTAATAAACTGCTCTACGGTACGCACTGCCTCTTCCATGGTTACAACATCAATCTTTACATCTAAAACAGCTACTCTGCTGCGCACCATATTTCTAATCTCCTTACCAATTATAAAAACCAATTTTAAAAATAACGATTAAAATTGGTTTTTATACATTATACCATAATATTAAAAATGGGGCAATCTCGACAGCGGATTTTTCCACCACTTGGGCTGTTCCTCACCTTCTGTCGGCGATTCCATTTGTTCCTCTAACCAAGACTTCAGCCGCATACGATTATCAATCACTAACGGTTCGGTGCCTTTGATAAATGCACTATATTCAATATCTGAACACCTAGGCGTAGCTAATTTGCCTGTTCTTGCACAAATAGGCACATTGGTAACAACATCAAGGGGAATTGGGAAATCTGAGCTTTCCGTACCCGCTGAAATTTTTGTCATCATCTTCCCCCATAAGGCAGAAACTTCCGTGCCTGAAATTCCTACAGACGTACGATTATCATTTCCCACATAAATACCAACCAACAATTCTGGTGTATACCCCATGAACCAAGCTGTTTCATAGTTATCGGTGGTGCCGGTTTTGCCAGCTGCTGGTCGCCCAATGTTGGCAGGTGTCCCTGTGCCACTTTCAATTACACCTTGCATCATATTCGTCAAAATATAGGCTACCTCACTACTAAGTACAGACCGTTGCGCGACCTGTGCTTCTTCAAGAATTTGTCCATTCTCATCAACTACTTTTAAAATAGCCACTGGTTTTGACATAATGCCCCCATTTGCAAAGGCGGTATACGCTGTTGCCATATCAAATAAGCTTACACCTTGTGTTAGTCCCCCCAAAGCAGTTGCTAAATTATTATCTTGCTCAACCAAAGTAGTAATACCCATATTTTTAGCTAGATCAAGCACCTTATCGATACCTACTTGTTGTCCTAACTGAACCGCAACTATATTTACAGATAGGCGTAACGCCTTTTTCAAGGTTAAAGGCCCATGAAATTTTTGATCATAATTTTGTGGTGCATATCCACTGATATTAATTGGTTGATCGACTATAATGGAATTAGCCGCCATTCCTTGGTTTAGGGCTGTTGCATAGACGAAAGGCTTAAAAGCCGAACCCGGTTGACGCACTTCGGTCATTACCCGGTTGATTTGACTTTCTTCATAATTATTTCCGCCGACCATGGCACTAATGTATCCATTGCGAGGATCAAGAGCAAAGACTGCTCCCTGATATTGACCTAGCGCTGCTTCCGCTTCTTTTTGAACCTTACTGTCAAGGGTTGTATATACTTTTAGTCCGCCTTTATACACACGATCAGCACCGTAACGTGCTACTAACTCTTGCGCCACATAATCAAGAAAATAAGAGGCCTTTACTCCGCGTTTTTTTTTGCCCGCTAACACAATCGGTGTTTTTTGAGCTTGATCAGCTTGTTCTTGGGTAATATAGCCCTCTTTCACCATACCTGTTAGCACACTAAGCCTACGTTCAAGGGCAGCTTTACTATCAATATACGGCGAATAAACATTGGGGCCGCGGGGTAAACCTGCTAATAATGCGCTTTCTGATAAGGTAAGTTCGCTGGCATGTTTACCAAAATATACCTGAGAAGCAGTCTCAACGCCATAAGCGCCTTCACCAAAGTACACTTGATTTAAATATGCCTGTAAAATTTCTTGTTTGGAAAATTTACGTTCAATCAGAATCGCTAAAAAGAATTCTTTCACCTTGCGCGTAAAAGTGCGCTCTTGGGTTAGGAACATATTTTTAGCTAGCTGCTGGGTCAAAGTACTGCCACCTTCTACCAAACCACCTGCACGCAAGTTAACGACGAGGGCACGAATTATACCAATCGGATCTACACCAATATGAGTATAAAAACGACTATCTTCGTTAGCTATAATTGCCTGTTGTATATAGGGAGACATATGACTAATCGATACAACAATGCGATTTTCTTCAAATAGCTTAGAAATGAGTTGTCCATTGTTATCAAAGACTTGCGTTGCTTCAACCAAATGTAAGTTCTCTAAACTATCAATTTGCGGCATAAAAAAAGCACAACCAACGGTAATAAACAAACTCACACCAGCTATAATACTAGTTATTAACCAGCGCCGCATTTCATCACTCTCCTTGTATTACTTAGTATTCCATTTCTTAATAAACTTTACACACAAGAATAGCCACTTATCTGTCGAATATTCAATTAATTGCCGCAAACAAAGCAAAGGCTACCCAATTTAGGATAAGAACCTATTTTGAGTAGCCTTTGCTGTTCTATGCTCTTTTCAAACATCATCAGAAGATTTCAGTCTCTTATCTCAAATAATACAAGATAACCTTCATAAATTAGAAGCTATAGTTCGGTGATTCTTTTGTGATGCTAATGTCATGAGGATGACTTTCTTTTAAACCAGCACCTGTAATACGAATAAAACTAGTATTATTAATCAATTCGGAGATGTTGCGCACGCCACAGTAACCCATGCCAGCTCTAAGTCCACCAATTAATTGAAAAGCAGTATCAGCCATTGTTCCTTTATATGGAACACGTCCTTCAATGCCTTCTGGAACTAGCTTGTCCATATTTTCTTGGAAATAGCGATCTTTACTACCTTGGGCCATCGCACCTAAGGATCCCATGCCCCGATACACTTTATAACTACGTCCTTGATAAATAACAGTTTCACCTGGACTTTCTTCTGTACCTGCAAATAGATTACCAAGCATAACAACACTAGCACCAGCAGCCAATGCTTTCACCATATCTCCCGAATATTTAATACCACCATCCGCAATGATTGGAATATTAAATTCCCGAGCGGCCATCGCACAGTTATATACCGCCGTAATTTGCGGTACACCAATACCAGCAATAATACGTGTGGTACAAATGGAACCCGGTCCAATGCCGACTTTTACTGCATCAACCCCTGCTTCAATTAAAGCACGGGTTGCTTCTGCCGTTGCCACATTACCAGCAATTAAATCAACCTCAGGATAAGTGTCTTTAATCTTTTTAACGGCGTCAAGTACCCCCTGAGAGTGTCCATGGGCAGTATCAACAACAATAACATCCACTCTAGCTGCAACAATTGCCGCAACCCGTTCCATCATGTCCGAACCAACGCCAATGGCTGCTCCTACTAATAAACGTCCTTTAGGGTCTTTTGCCGAATTTGGATAGCGTTGAGATTTTTCAATATCCTTAATGGTAATTAGTCCTTTTAATTTACCATCTAGGTCAACAAGAGGTAATTTCTCAATTCTATGTTTGTGCAATAGCGCCTTTGCATCATCAACAGATGTTCCGACAGGCGCTGTAATCAAATGTTCCGTCGTCATGCAATGATGTATCTTTCTCTTCAAATTAGTTTCAAAACGCAAATCCCGGTTGGTAAGAATACCAACTAATTTATCATCTTGCGTAATCGGCACACCTGAAATATGATATTTTTCCATCAAATTTTGTGCATCTTGCAGTGTGTTATCAGGAGACAAGAAAATAGGATCAACAATGATTCCATGTTCGGAACGCTTAACCTTGTCAATTTCACTAGCCTGCCGCTCAATAGGCATATTTTTATGAATAACGCCGATGCCGCCCTCCCGAGCAATTGCAATCGCCATACGCGCTTCTGTAACTGTATCCATACCAGCACTAATAATAGGAATATTAAGCTTAATATTCTTAGTCAAAAATGTACTTACGTCAACATCTTTAGGTAACACATCTGATTTTGCTGGCACTAATAAAACATCATCAAAGGTCAGACCTTCTTGTGCAAACTTATTTTCGAACATAATCATTTCTCCTTTCACACCAATAAAAAGTTATTTCAACTATAATACCATATTTAAACTTATAGAATCCACCTTTTTTTTGTATTACTTGCTAATATCTTTTAAAATTCATTAAAATCATGCTTACTTAGCATTAATGCCTTAGATATCTTGCTAAGAGACCTAAGGGGTTATGTATGAGCAGTCCAACTAATTTTTAAGATTAGCTATATAATTAACATCTATATTGCTAATCTACCTTTGTTATCGAGTTCTATACCAAATACATCCTGCAAATTTGAAGCTGGATCGGTACTAATCAGCATTACACTCTTACCGCTATCTGCTAAACTGACTGTTGTCGCACAAGCGGCCGATGTTTTGCCAACGCCGCCTTTGCCCGTAAAAAAGAAATATTTTGTAAGTTCTAATTTGGCAGGCTGATAAGATTGCATCAGCCTTTCTGCATTTGGCACCTTAACAGCACCCACCCTTACAGCAGCAATTATTTTTTTCTGCCTTGTTATTCAGCTCTAATCCAGTCCATTGCGCAAATTCTTCATTAGAAGGATAACTTTTCGTTTTGGCTACTTGGCCATCCAGTAAAGTAATCGGCAATATTTCAGGACCATTTTGTTTTAGATAGCCATTAATCAGTTGATTTTCTACGAATGCATTTGGTTGACCAGATAAGTTAAAACGACTGATATCTGCGCCATTTTTGTTAAGATTTTCAATCACAGTGGCTACCCTTAGCAGCTCCTTGTCGACGCTTGCTCCGCATACCCCGGTCGAACAGCACATTGCTGGGTCATAAATTACTATTTTTTCATATTAATACTCTCCCTTATTTTTTTATCACTTTATTCTACATCTATATACATACCTATAGCTTTTACATGGCAATAGTCAGGAATAGAAGCTAGGGCTCGGTGCAGCCTTAGGAGGGAGCAAGCATGCCCTAGCTTCTGCCCCTGGCAGACCACCAATATAGATGTTACTTTCTTAGTATGTTGTATCGATTAGATTAAACCAACTTTCATCCGCTGGATCAAATCTTCCATCTTGATTTTTATCCGATTACGTACCATTATGAATTCTTCATCACTTCGACCAGTGGGATCATCCAGTCCCCAATCCTCGCGATGGGTGCATGGGATCATGGGGCAGCTAACATTGCAACCCATGGTTACCACAATATCCACATCCCCAATATCCTGAAGAAGTTTAGGCTGCTGATGAAGTTCCATATCAATACCTACTTCCTTCATGACCCGAACCGCATCCTGATTAATTTGATCTCGCTTTTCTGTTCCTGCCGAACAGCATTCAAATACTCCTAGCCCCAATACTTTACCAAAGGCTTCAGCCATCTGAGATCGGCATGAATTATGAACACAAATAAAGGCTACACGTTTCACTTACACCCACTCCTGTGCATATTGAATTACTTTTTTCAGCAATCATTTTTTTGTACTTTGCTAGTATCAAATACATACTGAGTTCTAGCATCGGCAATGAGTTTTTCTAGAAATGGATAGTCACTATAAACTTGATTAGGTATACTATAGTATACCCATTGTGCCGTTTTCTCCGCTTCAATAAGACCGACTATCCTTAGTCTGTTTAGATGTTTTGATGTGGCGGACTGGGATATAGCTAAAATTTGTTCGATTTCACACACACACTTCTTGCTATTTCCAAGATAACACATGATAGCCAACCGATTATAATCCGCAAGAGCTTTTAAAATATCAATGTATTTCATAAATTACCTACTTATTTTTTGTCTGAATATTCGTATATTCCCATATGCGAATATATTGCATTATATTCGCCAACTATTAGAAATGCAACCTTTTTAAAAAACATATCTACATAAAAGCATCCCCATTCTGGGGATGCTTGGAAATTACTTACTTGTCCGACATTAATGTACCGGCTTTAGCAATATGTTGTTTCGTTGCTTCTCTAATTACAATCGTAACCGCCTCAGCAGGACACATAGCAGTTTGGCAAATGACTTCCGTTATTTTCTTTACCATTTCACGTTTTTGTTCCACAGTGCGGCCTTCAATCATATCAATCTGTACTATTGGCATATCATCACCTCCACATTATTCTCTTTATCCTCTATTCGTTATCGCTAATCAGATCCCTGCAAAGTAATTAGCTGTATTTTATTTTTTGTCCTTCATTGCGCTTATACAACCACAGGCCTAGATAAATAGCAACAACTAGCGCTACCACTGTAATCAAACGTATCATGTGCCCCGCAAATACCAGATCATGCCCCAGTAAAACTTTAATAATCACTGGTGGTAGTTTACCAATTACAGTTGCTAACAAGAAATCCTTGACACTCATTTTGCTGATCGCTGCAACTGCAGTAATAATACCAGAAGGGGCTAACGGTAGCAAGCGGGCAATCAATAATGCTTTAAAACCATTCTTCGCACTATAGTCATCTACTTGTTTCAAATAATTGCTTTTTTGTATCCAACTTGCAATTAGGTTACGAAAAAAATACCGAGCGAAAGCGAACATAAAAATTGCTCCCACTACTTCACCGGTCCAAGAAATGATAATTCCCCAAAATAAGCCGTACATAATACCAGCTGCTCCTGATAAAATCATAAAAGGAAAAACAATTGTAAACGTCATTACGACAAATAAAGTAATTGTGATCAAAATTGACCATGACCCAAAACTTCGCAGATATTGTGCTAGACCATTAATATCACCATGCTCAATAATGCTATATGCATGTTCAAAAAACTCCGGTTGCCACAAATACATCATCCCGAAGGATAAGATGATAAATAACCATCCCAATACTCTAGCCATTAAAATCCTCCATGCTACTAAAAAATAATATTATCAGACAACGTCACTACTATACTAAATTTATCAATAGAAGGCAAATTTCTCTAACATCCTAATCAATAATTTTTTATGGTTCTGAACCAAAATAAGTAGTTGACTCATTATTCTTTTAGATGATCAATAGCTTACTCGCAAAAAGTATGTATAAAGATTATGAATTTGTGGCATAACTATAATGTAAATTTTCTCCTCTCCCATACTTGGCGACCAGATGGTCGCCCTTTTTTTCGTTAAGACATCAACATGAGTAGCTGTACATAAATTACATTTAATATACAACGGGGCAACTATTATAAAGGCAATTTCATTCCCAGGTTTTAATTGGCAAATATCATGCCAATATCCTTACCAAAGCGTTGACTGAGCACCATACGTATACTAGTAAAATCTTCAGGAATCGCCACGGTCTGCTCTGCTGCCCGTCTAGCCTCCATAAAAATGCTAATATCCCTAATGATATCGGCAATTTTCAAATCTGGCAACCCATGTTGCCGTGTACCAAAAAACTGTCCTGGACCACGTAATTTTAAATCTTCTTCTGCTAAGATAAAGCCGTCATTGGTTTTCGTCATAATCGTCAAACGTTCTTGGGTCTCAGGATTTTTATTATCTGATAACATAATGCAATAAGATTGATGGCCCCCCCTACCAATACGCCCTCGTAGTTGGTGAAGTTGCGCCAAACCAAACCGTTCAGCACATTCAATCACCATCACCGTGGCATTGGGCACATTTACACCAACTTCAATCACGGTTGTCGCTACCAACACTTTTATTTTTCCGCTATAAAAATCATTCATCACTGCTTCTTTATCACTGGCCTTCATTTTACCATGGACTAAACCACAAGCAATGTCCTTTAAATCAGTTTGCAGCAGTTGTTCATGTAATTCTACCGCTGACTGAGCATTAATTTTCTCTGACTCTTCGACTAACGGACAGACTACATAGGCCTGATGTCCTTTATTAACTTCATCCACAATGAATTTATAAACTAACTCACGTCGTTCATTGCCACGGACAAAGGTTCTTATTGGTTTGCGCCCAGGTGGTAACTGCCGGATGGAAGATACATCAAGATCTCCATAAACGGTTAACGCCATGGTTCGGGGGATGGGTGTAGCTGTCATAACTAGGACATCCGGCATATTGCCTTTATCTTGGAGCACACCTCGTTGCCGCACACCAAACCGATGTTGCTCATCGGTTATGACCAATCCCAAATATTTAAACTCAACATGATCTTGAATCAATGCATGGGTACCGATCACCACATCGACCAAACCATCCCTAAGCTTGGTTAACACCTCGTCACGAAGTTTACGTGTCAACTTACCAGTCAGCATACCGACCCTAATACCTAATGGGGACAATTGCTCTGACAAGGTCTGGTAGTGTTGCTCAGCCAATATTTCAGTGGGAACCATCATTGCTCCCTGATAACCATTTTCTACCGTCTTAACCAATGCTAAGGCGGCTATCACCGTTTTACCTGAACCTACATCTCCCTGAATTAAACGTTGCATTGTTGTGACATCTTCCATATCAGCTTTAACTTCAGCTAGCACCTTTTGTTGATCGTCAGTAAGCGTAAATGGCAATTGCTGTGTTGCCTGAATGGATAAGGAATCATCAATTCCATGCTTTATGCCTGCATGATTACTACGATGTTGCTTTTTAAAAAATAACAAACCGCACTGCAATACGTATAGTTCCTCAAACACCAGTCTTCTTCTCGCCTGTTCCAGCAATTCCATACTTTGCGGAATATGAATATTTTCAAAAGCCTGTCTACGGCCGAGCAATGAGAATTGTTCCATTATTTTTTTGGGTAATATTTCAGGAATATCATCCTCAGCAACCAGCACTTGGCCAATTAACTTGCGCAAAAAGCGTTGATTAATCGTGTCATTTGCTGGATACACCGGGATAATGCGACCAGTATCAATCACTTCTCCATCATTAATGATTTCAATTTCTGGGTTACTTATTTCCACGTTATAAAAAACTTTAACCTTGCCTGAAACAAGCACCTCCAAGCCTGGTTGATATTTTTTCTTCATATGTGGTTGATTAAACCATACTAGTTGCGCAACTCCCGAACCATCACTTACACTAATCTTAGTAATCGTTAACCCACGCCGAGGCTTGTTCTCAGCAATACTCATCACTTTTCCACGAAAACTTTCTAATTGTCCATCAAGTAAACCGTTAATCCTTTTCAATTGACTACGATCTTCATAGCGCCGCGGATAATATTCCAGCAAATCACCAATCGTAAAAATGCCTAACTTCGATAATAAGCTGGTCCGATTAGGTCCGACGCCTTTTATATATTGAATACTGGTTGTCCAGGAATTTTTCAAAACCATCACCCTCATAAAATTATAACGCCTAATGTATATATGTTGCATAAAAGATTCTACATGGCAATCGTCAGGAATGGAAGATAGGGTTGAGCGCAGCCTTACGTAGGGAGCAAGCGATGCCCTATCTTCTGTTTCTGGCAGATCAGCAATATAGATGTTAATTCTTTAATGCAACCTAGATAGTGAGAAAATAGGCAAAATTTCTTTGCCTATTTTTCTACCTGTGATTCATTCAATTCTTTTAATAGTGCCTCTAAGTTAATATCGTGCATTTTGGCACCATTTTCGATTGTCTCTGTCATAGCTCCCATACACCCGATACATCCCATACCATGTTTCGCAAAAACATCCCTTGCCAGTGGATGAGACCTGAGTGCTTCGATGATGGATGTTTCTTTAGTAATCACCCTGTCCGCCTCTTCTCTGTTTTTCTATTTATCTATATTTACTTCAATATATGCACTTAAAAATCCTGCTATCGTACTTATGTTTCCTTATTTTCCTTGAAAAACATCTAATTTCACGCACTACTTAAAATAGACCTTGCATTAACTAACTAAATTGTGCTAAAATACTACTGTTATTGTAATAAGGATGTCTCGTCCTTCATTAAAGGAGGTGGAATAAATGGCCAATCTTTGTGATATCTGTAGTAAAAGCCCAGCTAGCGGTAATAACGTCAGCCACTCTCACTTAAAAACTAAGCGCACTTGGAAACCCAACATTCAACGGGTTAAAGCGATCGTTAACGGTGAAGTGAAACGAGTTAATACTTGTACTCGTTGCCTACGTTCAGGAAAAGTTCAACGCGCTATCTAATTGATCTTATAAATCCAACTTATGAATCAGTAAAATTTATAAGTTAAGCACAAAAAAATAAAAGATTGGGATTCTTCCCAGTCTTTTATTTTTTTGTGCTTTTTAAATTTATATTACTTCTCTTTCATACTTCCCCTGAGGCTCTATGTTTTTGCTGGCCAAACCGTTAATCTCCTTCTTTAACGGTATAACCAATATCGCCGTTACTATTGTTGTTAACAAATCAGCAATGGCTTGGGTGTAAATAATGTGTAGTATACCGACGAAAAACTCAACAAGCAAAAATACTGCTTGTTGAGTTCCTATTTAGTGATAAAAATTCATCATAAACAACAACCATGAGGTCAATTGGATAGACAGTACACGATTACAGTAAGTAGCGTGCCCAAGACCCTTTTTGTTGATTGTTATTTATTTTTTATTACAGAAATTACATCCTCAAGATCACTTTTTGCAAATTGATACTTTTCACCACAAAAATGGCAACAAATCTCAGCTTGCCCATCGGTGCTAATGATATCCTGAATTTCTTCTTCGCCAAGACTAACTAACACGGTTTGTATCCGCTCATGAGAGCAAGGGCATTTAAATTCTACAGGCATTTCTTCGTATAAAGTCACTGGCAAACCGGCAAATATCATGTTAAGAATGCCAGCTGCATCCTTGCCTTCGCTAATTAATTTTGATACTGGCGGTAAGGTGGCAAGATTTTTTTCGATTTGTGTTAATACCTCATCATCAACATCAGGCAAAGCTTGGATCATGAAGCCCCCAGCCGCTGCCACTGACAAATCTGGTTGTACTAATACACCAAGCGCTACACTAGAGGGTGTCTGCTCGGATACATATAAGTAATTCGTAACATCTTCCGCTATTTCGCCACTTACTAAGTCCGCGCTGCCAGTAAAGGGTTGCTTCAGTCCCGTAAATCTTGTAACAAAGACCTGTCCTTTACCAACTGCTGCACCAACATCAAGTTTACCATCACGCAAGGGTATATCAACATGAGGATTTTTCACATAGCCACGGACAATGCCACTACCATGAGCATCCGCAACAATTTCTCCACTAGGACCATCGCCAGCGATGCGCACCGTAATGCTCTCATCGGTTTTAAGGTTAGCCGCCAAAATTAATGCTGCTGTCATTGTACGTCCTAATGCTGCTGTTGCTACGGGATAGCAATCATGTTTTTTTCTGGCTTCCTCTACTAAGTTTGTAGTAACGATAGCCAAAGCCCTCACGCCACCTGGTGTGGTAGCTTTAATAATATGATCTTCCATATATCCTCCTAGATTGTTTCCGTCATCAGTACTTTTCCTGTTTCAATATCTACGATTTCAATAACATGATCAATTAATCGCGCAATTGTACCATGCTTATCCATACTTTTAGACATAGCAGGCGAACCTGGATTCAGATAAATAATGTTATTATGTTTTTCCAAGACAGGTACATGAGTATGTCCAGTAATAAATAGCGTGGCTTTAAATTTTTCCGCCATTTCCTGCTTCCTATTTTCAGTAAGATCGTGTCCATGATTTACAACTATGGACACCCCTTCCATCCTGGCATAAGCATAAGGAGACTGAATGGGCATGGTAAGAACCATACCATCCACAGGGGAATCACAATTACCACATGCAACAATAATTGGGATTGGGCAAGCATTTAAGACTTCCGCCAAATGTTTAGGATTATATTCGAGGGGAATATCGTTGCGTGGCCCATGATAAAGTACATCACCAGCATGAATGATTAATTCACAGTTTGCAAAGTAACGGGTATATACCTTTTCCCATGTACTTGCACAGCCATGGGTATCACTAATAATGCCAATGTTCATATCAATACCTCATTATTTCCTGGAAATTTTTACCTTTATCAAATATTTTTAAATAAATTAGCCATTTCAATCGCAGCGACTGCCGACTCAAAACCTTTATTACCGGCTTTGGTACCAGCCCGTTCGATAGCCTGTTCAATGCTTTCAGTGGTCAATACACCAAAAATAGTAGGGACACCAGATGCCATGCCGACATGCGCCACACCTTTGGAAACTTCAGAGCACACATAATCATAGTGACTAGTACTCCCCCGAATAACTGTACCAAGACAAATCACAGCATCGTATTTTTTGCTATTCGCCATTCTTTGTGCGACTAAAGGAATTTCAAAAGCACCAGGAACCCAAGCTACAGCAATATCTTCTTCCTTAACCCCATGACGTTTTAGACCATCCAAGGCACCGTCCAGTAATTTGCTATTAATAAATTCATTGAATCTAGCCACCACAATACCTATTTTTAGCTCCTCAGCAACCAACTGTCCTTCAAAAACTTTTACCATCATCATTTCCTCCTATTGTTTGAGCATATGCCCTAATTTGGATTTTTTTACGGATAAATACCGTTGATTAAAAGGATTAGATTTAATTTCCACTGGTACCCGTTCTGAAATAGCTAAGCCATAACCTTCTAGTCCAGCACGTTTCTTCGGATTATTGGTCAACAAACGAATACTTGTCAGACCTAAATCCACTAGAATTTGCGCGCCAATCCCGTAATCGCGTAAATCTGGCGCAAAACCTAATATCTCATTGGCTTCTACAGTATCCTTACCTTGATCCTGAAGAGCATAGGCGCGCATTTTATTAGCAAGCCCAATACCACGACCTTCTTGCCGCATATAGACAAGTACTCCTGATTCTTCTTGATCAATCCTCTTCAGGGCAGTGGCTAGTTGCTCCCCACAATCACAACGTAATGAGCCAAAGACATCGCCCGTTAAGCATTCAGAATGGATACGTACCAAGACATCCTCTTTGCCGGCCACTTCACCTTTGACTAAGGCAATATGGCACTGGTTATCAAGTTCACTTTCATAGGCGATCAATTTAAAATTGCCATATTGGGTTGGCATGGTGGTCTCTGCAGCCCTTGTTACAAACTTTTCATTGCCTTTACGATATTTAATCAAATCAGCAATGGTAATTATCTTTAAATTATGTTTGGTAGCGAAGGGGATCAAATCGGTTACCCTTGCCATCGTACCATCTTCATTCATAATTTCACAAATAACACCTGCTGGATAGGAACCTGCTAATTTTGCTAAATCAACAGCTGCCTCAGTGTGTCCAGCACGTCTTAGCACCCCACCTTCCACCGCTCTAAGAGGAAAGATATGACCTGGTCTTCTAAGCTGCTCTGGTCGCGTCCCTGGTGCCAGCATAACGCTAATTGTCTCCGCACGCTCATGAGCAGAAATCCCTGTTGTTGTTGTATCAGCATCAACAGATACAGTAAAGGCAGTACAATGATTATCTGTATTATCACAAACCATGGCACCAATACCAAGTTCATCAAGCCTTGAACCAATGACCGGCATACAAATGAGTCCCCGGCCAAAGGTTGCCATAAAGTTAATCGCTTCGGGCGTTACTTTATCGGCAGCCATCAACAAGTCTCCTTCATTTTCTCGATCTTCATCGTCAACCACTACAATCATTTTACCTTGTTTGATATCCTCTATAGCTTCTGCAATTGTGTTAAATTTCATTATGCTACCTCCACTTTTTCAATTTTTCTTTAAATTGTAAAGCCATGTTGCTGTAAAAACTGAGTGCTCATCTTGCTCGTCTTGCTCTCCACCTGAGGAGCTTGCAGCCCCAGTAATTTTTCAACATATTTTCCGATGACATCCGCCTCAAGATTTACATAATCGCCAGTTTTTTTGACTCCTAGTGTGGTCATTGCAGCACTGTGAGGAATCAACGATACAGTAAACCCGTCTTGATCATATTCCACAACCGTTAAACTAATACCATCAACGGTAATAGAGCCTTTTTTCACAATATAACGCATGACTTCACAGTCAGCTTTAATTCGTACAATGACAGCATTATCATTTTTTTCTTTGCCAATGATTGTACCAACACCATCAACATGCCCACTCACAATATGCCCACCAAAACGATCACCAACGCGCAAGGTACGTTCTAGATTCACAGTATCGCCGCTGGCAAAACCTGCAAGTACAGTGCTCTTCACGGTCTCTGGCATAACATCAGCCGTAAACCATGTAGGAGCAAATGCTACAACCGTAAGGCAAGTTCCATTTACCGCGATACTATCACCTATTTTCATATCGGCAGTGACCAAACTCGCTGCAATGGTCAACTTCACAGATTTTGTACCATGTACAATCGTTTTTACTTTACCTAATTCTTCCACAAGTCCGGTAAACATCTCGTCCCTCCCGGTTGCGCAAATATGCGCTAATTAATATATCTTCCCCAATCGTCTCCATGCTTATATCTTCAAACAATTTAGCATGATTTACATCCGTTACGCCGATCCCCCCCACAGGTCCGGGAGCATCCTTACCACCAATAATTTTTGGCGCAATAAACCAATGGATTTTATCAACAAGATTTTCAGTTAACACCGCAGCATTGAGTGTAGCGCCCCCCTCAACTAGGATGCTCGTAATCCCCCGTTGCCCTAAGGTTTTAAACAATTGCGGTAAGTCTACAACACCCTGCTTGGCTTTAATTGACAACACTTCAATTCCTCGTGCTCGCAAGGCGTCTAGCTTGCCTTGTGGCGCTTGTGGCGTGACAACTATGACAGTTGGTAAACCATCCGTAACAACCTGGGCATCAAGGGGAGTACGTGCTCTACTATCAACAATGATTCTGAGAGGATGTTTGCCTGGAATTGGCAAACGAGTTGTTAAACTGGGGTTGTCGGCAAGCACCGTACCAATTCCTACCAATATTGCATCACAACGATCTCTTAACTCATGAACACGTTCCCGTGATTTCCCCCCCGTAATCCACTGAGAATGTCCAGTATGAGCTGCAATTTTACCATCTAAGGACATGGCACTTTTCAAGACTACAAACGGCATTTGTGTGGAAATCCATTTAATAAAAATTTCATTCATCTTGGCGGATTTGTCAGCCAATACACCTTCAACAACCTCAATGCCCGCATCACCTAGCTGCGTAATGCCGCGCCCAGCAACCAACGGATTAGGATCAGTCATGGCAACAACCACCTTTTGGATGCCAGCGGCAATTACCGCTTTCACACAAGGACCTGTTCTTCCATAATGGGAGCAGGGCTCTAATGTAACATACAGGGTCCCGCCTTGGGCAAGTTCACCAGCTTGCTGTAATGCATGAATTTCGGCGTGGGGCGTACCTGCCCTTCGATGCCAGCCTTGCCCCACAACTCGTCCATCGCGGACAACTACAGCGCCAACCATGGGATTCGGGCTTGTACGACCAATAGCATACTGGGCTATCGCTAGGGCTTGCTCCATATACTGTTCATCCATCATTGACCCCTCCAAAAAAATAAGCTGTTAAAAAAGTTTTTACACTTTTTAACAGCCTCATAGAACATAGAATCATAGTAATCAATATTAATCCTTATACCAGAAAAGTTGTTTTTTCAACAATTTCTTTCCATAAGAGGGCGTATTGTTTTAAAATACGCTTAATACTACCTTTTTCCATCCAGACTATACTGTCGGCTCCGGAATTACACCGGATCAGCCATACGGCTCGCGGGCTAGTTACCGCCGGTAAGGAATTAAAAGATTACTCTTTTTCACCTTGCCCCAAAGGCTTACTTATTTAATTATATACATATTACCAGAATTCTCAAAAATAATCAAGCACCCCGAATATCACGAATAGCCCTTTCAATATTCTCAGCCTGATAAACAGCTGAGCCTGCTACTAGAACGTTAGCACCAGCGGCAATCACTTGCC
>Ga0224527_1000340_pt1 | contig 32869 bp, 24 predicted proteins | sample CBST0metaG_FD_179882 | JGI IMG/M metagenome (GOLD analysis project Ga0224527, IMG submission 179882) | Peat soil microbial communities from Stordalen Mire, Sweden - C.B.S.T0 | ecosystem: Environmental > Terrestrial > Soil > Wetlands > Peat | place: Sweden: Norrbotten County, Stordalen Mire... | reverse complement strand
TTCCACGTTGTATAGAAATCGATAGCCTGCGAACCCTCGCGATGTCCGTTGCCCGTCTGCTTGACGCCGCCAAACGGCAAATGAACTTCGGCTCCGATCGTCGGTGCATTGATATAGGTGATGCCCGCTTCGAGATCGCGCATGGCGGTGAATGCCTTGTTGACGTCCTTCGTATAGAGCGCGGTCGAAAGCCCGTAATCAATGGAGTTGGCAATTTCAATCGCTTGTTCAAACGTATCGAACTCAATCAGACTCACGACCGGCCCGAATACTTCTTCGCGCGCGATTCGCATCTCCGGTCTGACTCCGCCAAATACCGTCGGCGCAAAAAAAGTTCCCGTTCCATAGGGTCCTTCGGCCAGCCGCACTCCACCTGCAAGTAACTCGGCGCCTTCGGCCTTCGCTATCTCGACATATTTCGCAGAGGTCTCAATCTGCTGCGCATTCACTTGCGGACCAACCTCCGTCGCATCATCAAGCCCGCTGCCCACGCGTAGCTTCTTCACGCGTTCAACCAACTTGGCCGTAAACTTGGCCGCGATACCGCGTTGCAACAGGATGCGACTGGTGGCTGTGCAACGCTGTCCGGTGGTGCCAAAAGCTCCCCACAGCGCTCCGTCGAGGGCCAGTTCGAGATTGGCATCATCGAGCACGATCTGCGCATTTTTCCCGCCCATCTCGAGCGAAACCGGTTTGAAGTTAGCCGCAGCCCGCTGCGCCACCAGCGACCCAATCTCGCTCGACCCCGTAAAGCTGATCGCGCGCACATCCTTATGCTCGACCAAGGGAGCCCCGGCATCGGGCCCAAACCCGGCCACGATATTCACGACGCCCGGCGGCAGCCCGGCATCGATCAGCGTCTGGACCAGGTTGTAAGTCGAGAGCGGTGTGTCTTCCGCTGGTTTAATGACGCATGTGTTGCCCGAGACCAGGGCGGGAAACAACTTCCAACTCGGAATCGCCATGGGGAAATTCCACGGCGTGATCATGCCGACCACGCCGACCGGCATCCGCACGCTCATGGCAAATTTGTTCTGCAATTCCGACGGAGTGGTGTGCCCGAACAAACGTCGGCCCTCGCCGGCCACATAAAATGCCTCGTCAATTGCTTCCTGCACATCCCCGCGCGTCTCGGCCAGCACCTTGCCCATTTCGCGGGTCATGGCGCGAGCGTAGGGCTCCTTCCGCTCCTGCAACAGTTGGCCGGCGCGATAGAGAATCTCAGCCCGCTTGGGCGCCGGCACCAACCGCCAGGTCGCGAATGCCTTTTTCGCTGCCGCAACGGCCAGCGCTACATCTGCGGCAGTCGACGCAGGGAACTCTCCGATCACGTCGGAATGGTCTGCAGGATTCAAATTCAGGAAGGTCTTGCCAGCCTTGGACGGAAGCCATTCGCCGCCGATCAAGTTCGAATAAATGGGGTGCGCCATAGAAACCTCGTGATGAAATGCCGATATGGAACGTGATTGAGCGACTGTCCTGTTTTGGTTCAGCCGCACTAGGGTAACGTATTAATTCGCCACATAGTCCCAGTCAGGGTTATGCTTACGTTAACGGCAAATATAAGAGTTTACCGCACTGACACTCCATATCGCCCGCGGCGCATGCATGTCGTACGGCTTACTCTCGCTGGACGTACAATAGAATTTTGAGGTAGAACCAAGCTCCCAATGTCAATGAATGGCTATCCAACGCGCTCAACGCGCTCGCACGGTCTACGCTCGCTTTTCAGCATGTTTTCGAGCGACTTGGCCATTGATCTCGGTACCGCGAATACGCTGGTCTATGCGGCCGGTAAAGGTATCGTCGTCAATGAGCCCTCCATTGTTGCTATCAATAAGAACACCGGCGAAGTGGAAGCCGTAGGCAAAGAGGCCAAGGAAATGCTGGGCCGAACGCCCGGCAACATTGTGGCCATCAAACCTATGAAGGACGGCGTCATCGCCGACTTCAAGGTGACTGAGAAAATGTTGAACTACTTCATTCAGAAGGCCCACAACCGCAAGATGCTGGTTCATCCGCGCATTGTGATCGGTGTTCCTTCTGAGATTACGCAGGTGGAAAAGCGAGCGGTCGAAGACTCGGCCTATCGCGCCAAGGCCAGCGAAGTTTACCTGGTCGAGCAGGCCATGGTGGCCGCCATCGGCGCCGGGCTGCCCATCACCGAGCCATCTGGAAACATGGTTGTCGACATCGGCGGCGGCACCACCGATATCGCCGTCATCTCGCTGTCGGGAATCGTCTATTCGCGCTCCGTGCGCATGGCCGGCAACCAGATGGACGAGGCCATCACCAATTACCTCAAGCGCAAATACAACCTGCTGATCGGCGAGCGCACGGCCGAGCACATCAAGATGGAAATTGGTTCGGCTTTCCCGCTGGATAAGCCCATCAATATTGAGATCAAGGGCCGCAACTTGATCGAAGGCGTTCCCAAGACCATCACCATCGACGACAGCGAAATCCGCGAAGCCCTCGGCGAGTGTATCGCGGTCATCATGAACGCCATTCGAGTGGCCTTGGAACGTACGCCGCCGGAGTTGTCTGCTGATATCAGCGATCGCGGTATCGTGCTGACCGGCGGAGGAGCGCTGATCAAGAATCTCGACAAGCGCATTCGCGAGGAAACCGGTTTGCCGGTCTCTGTAGCAGACGATCCGCTCGCATCAGTGGTGCTGGGCACGGGCAAAATGCTTTCCGACTTCCGCCTGCTGCGCAAGATCAAGATCGATTAACGAGGGATCAGGGGTCAGGGGCTCCCCGGTCTCTATACGGCTAGCTGGAGCAATCCGAAATATCCGGCTTCTGCTGTCAGTGCGCTCACTGCGTTTTGGGCCGTGGTCAAGAATTAACGCGGATCAAGGCTCCTGATCCCTGAACTCTGATCCCTGAACCCTGGCTTTTATGGAATCGCTCTTCGTCCGCTATCGAAATTTACTCGTGCTGCTGGTCCTGCTGGTGGCGCAGATCGTCGGCTTGGCCACGCAAGTGCGCCGGACTGATTCCGGTCGTATGGGCTTTGATCCGGGCGACGGTTCCGGTGTGCGCTTGTTGCGCCTATGGGCCAATGCCGTGGTCTCGCCTCCGGAACGAGCCGTCGAGGGCAGTAAAACCGGGATGGCTGGCTTCTGGCAGAATTACTTCGATCTGCGCAATGTGCGCAAGCAGAATAAGGACCTGCAGGACACTATTGATCGGCTGAGGCTGGAACAGGCTGCGCTGCTTGAAGATGCGCGCCAGGGTCAGCGCCTGCAAGGGCTGATGAACTTCCAGCAAAAATACATTTATTCGACGGTAGCGGCACAGGTGATCGGCTCGAGCGGCTCCGACCAGTCGCGTGTTTTCTACCTGGATAAGGGCAAAGATGCGGGCCTTGCCGTCGACATGGCAGTCATTACCGCCGACGGGATTGTCGGCAAGATTCGCGACGTTTTCCCCCATTCCTCCCAGGTGCTGGCCATCAACGACCAGTCGAGTGGAGCCGGCGTGATTCTTGAAACTAACCGGATTCGTGGAATTCTGCGCGGCAACGCGGAGGGTGAAGCGCAGATCGTCGGCATCCTGGCCGACCAGCGCATTCAACCGGGCGAGAAAGTCCTTACTGCAGGCGGCGACCAGATTTTTCCGCGAGGCTTGCCCGTGGGCGTGGTCGAGAAAGTGGTTCGCGATCCCGACCGCGACGCATTCATCGACATCATTATTAAACCTGCCGCGCACATTGACCGGCTTGACGAAGTGTTAGTGATCACCGCAACGCAGCCGCGTTTCTCGAACCAGCAGCAACAGGACATCTCCACCAGCGAAAATCTCAAAGGAGCTGAAGCCGCGGAGGCTCTCGAAAAGAAAAAAGCGGCGGAGATTATGGCCGAGCGTTTGCCTGGCCTCATCGATCCCAACCTCCCTGCCGACCAGCAGCCTTTGCATGAAACCTCCAACCCCAGTCCCGTGATCCGTCCGCCCTTGCCGCTGCATCCTGACCGCTTCACTCCCGGTGCCGCGGCGGGCAGTCCTGACTCGGGTGTGGCTCCGAGCGAATCCACGCCGGAAACGCCTGCACCCACTAAGCCTCGCTCCACCGAAAGCGGCTCGGGTAAGGCTCCGTCAAGTGCGTCTGCCACAGGCAAACCGCATGGAACGGGAACCGGCGACACCACCAGTTCTTCGACCTCTAAAGCTAAGCCCGCCACCCCGAGGCCACAGACAACAAAGCCTCAAACCAGCACGCCGCAGAGGAATCAATAATGCCCCTGCTCACGGCGAATACCCGGCGGGACCTTGAGGTACACCGCTATCCCGCTCCCGTCTATCTGCTGGTGCCCGTGGCTGCGCTGGTGCTCCAGGCTTTGCTGCCGCGGTTCATGGGCCGGTACGCCTGGTTCGATCTGCCCCTGGTGGTCACTGTCTATTTCGCACTCGGCCGCAGAAGTCCGATCCAGGGAACCTTCATGGGCGCGATTCTCGGCTTGTTTGAAGATGCTCTCACGCATCACGCCATTGGAATCAACGGGATCGCCAAAACCATCGCGGGCTATCTGGCAGCGTCCGTCGGCATTCGCATCGACGTACAAAACAACGCCATCCGGCTCCTCCTTAACTTCGCCCTTTCGCTCTTGTGCAGTGGTATTTATGTGTTCATCTATCGTGTTTTGCTTGGTATGGAGCTTGATTACAACTGGCTGAATGAGCTCTTCCGGGCACTCGGCAACTCGGCTGTAGCATTGATTCTTTTCCCCCTGCTGGACCGATGCCAGGTCCGGGATTAACTGGTCTGCCATCTTGGCAGGCTGCAAAAATGACCTGTTCCGGCGCTTCGCTTTCATCACACGCGAGACGTTGGTTGACGATAGAACTGTAGCTCTTAAGGCTCGAACGATTTAAACAAGTTGGCTCTATGCTGGAACCCGAGAACATGTACTCCGATCCCAATAGCCGCGGCGAGAAGTTGTCTTCCGTCAAATCCGCCACCGTCCAGTACGGCATCCTGTTGATGATGCTGGCCTTGGCGGCCGGATTATGGCGTCTTCAGGTCCTGGGCGCGGACAACTTCCGGGTGCTTGCCGAGCAAAACCGCATTCGTAAGGTGCCGGTGCTGGCGGCGCGCGGCAAGCTCTTCGATCGCGAAAACCGCCTGGTCGTCGACAACTATCCCTCGGTATCCTGCTTCCTGGTCCGCGAGCAGAATCGCAACGTCGACGCCGATTTGCCCCTGATTGCACAGGGATTAAACCTCGACCTTGAACAACTGAAGGCCACCCTCAAGCGTTTTCGAGCCGCCCCCGGCTATCAACCCATCCCCATCAAGCAGGACATTACTGCCGACGAACAAGCCTTCATCGAAGCTCACCGCAACGAGTTGCCGGAGCTTGAGACCATTGACGAAGAGCGCCGTCTCTACCCTCGCGACGGTTACGCCGCTCATCTCATCGGTTACGTCGGCGAAGTCAGTGAAGATGACCTCAACAATCCGCGTTACGCAGCTTACGAACCCGGCGATGTGGTTGGCAAAGCCGGCGTCGAGGAAACGTACGACGAGTTGCTGCGCGGTCAGGACGGCTCGCGGGATGTGATTGTCGACAGCCACGGCCGCGAGGTCGGCTACCTGAGGACCCAGCACGCCGTTCCTGGACAAGACCTCAAACTCACTATCGACAACGACTTGCAGCGCGCGGCGGAACTGGCCCTGGGAGACCGCAACGGCGCCATCGTGGCCATGGACCCGCGCAACGGTGAAATCCTGGCCATGGTGTCGCGGCCCAGCTTCGACCCCAACGCCTTCGCCATCAAGATCGGCCGCACCGACTGGAACAAGCTCATCACCGATCCCAACCATCCGTTGATGAATAAGACGATCCAGGCGCAGCTCGCTCCGGGATCCACGTTCAAGATCCTCATGTCGGTGGCCGGCCTGCAGGAAGGCATTGCCCAGAACTTGCGCGTCATGTGCAACGGTGGCGGCAACTTCTACGGTCACTTTTATCACTGCGATGAGCGGCACGGCATGGTCGACATTCACACCGCCATTCCCATGTCGTGCGACACGTACTATTACACCCTTGCCGACAAGCTGGGCATCGATCGTATCTCCAAGTACGCTGAGGAGTTCGGGTACGGGCAAAGAACCGGCATCGACCTTCCCGGCGAACAGCAGGGTCTCATGCCTTCTGAGCAGTGGGTGATGAAGAACTACCACCGCAAGTGGTACGCCGGTGAGACCATCTCCGTCGGTATCGGCCAGGGCGCTATTGAGGCGACACCCATACAGCTCGCACGCGTCATCGGCGGCATCGCCTCAGGTGGCCATATGGTTCGCCCGCATACTGTATTTCCCGACCAACTCCCGCTTGACTTCCGCAAGGCGCTCGTTGAAAGCTTTCCCGGTTCTGGCGATGCGTATATTCCGATCGACCCTGAGAACTGGATGACGATCACGGATGGAATGTACCAGGTGACCCAGCCCGGCCTCTACCACACTGCGGGGCAGGAAGGCTTGCCTGGCATCGACTTTGGCGGCAAAACCGGCACTGCGCAAGTGGTTGGACACGACACCAAGGTTGCCAAATCCCATGCCACTCTGCCTAACGTCTGGTTTGTCGGCATCACGCCGCGCCGGAACCCGGAACTCGTGGTGGCCGTACTGTGGCAGAACGGCAGTTTCAGCTACTATCCCGCTCGCATCGGCGCCAGGATCGTGTCGGCCTACGTCGAAAAGCAGCGCCGCCTGGCCAATAACTTGTTGCCCGTCAAGGCCCCCGCTCAACCACCCAATGCTCCACCACAACCTGCCAAGGCGGCGGCGGAAATTGGCGCCGTCTGGTCCGTGCCAGCTCCTGGCAACGCAGGGAAGGATCGGAAACAGGCTGGCGAGACGGCTCATATCGAGGGCGGCCACTTTTTTGTGGATGCGAAAGGCAACATCATTCCCCCTCTGCCAGACTCCCATGCCGCGCCCAAGCTCAATCCGGCGGCTGTTACGAGCGTTTCGGTCACACCAGCGAGAACCGGAGGAGAACCACCCCATCAAAAACCTGCACGCCCATCCCAAATAGGCGCAGCCATCCCCATGCGTCGCTGGACGGCCCAATGACCGCCATGCGCCGGTTCCTGAGCTTCCGCGACTTCGATTGGGGCCTGCTCCTGATGGTTCTGGCCCTTTGCACCATCTCCGTCTTTGAGATCTACTCGGCGACCCTTCATACCAAGTACATCGGTTTTCACACCAAACAGGTCTTCTGGATCGTCGGCGGCTTAATTGCCATGTTTATCTTTGCCAAAATTGACTACCACAAGCTAATCGATTTCATTCCCTGGGCTTACGGGGTTTGCGTCGTCGCTCTTTTGGCGGTCCTGGTGGTGGGTCAGAAGGTGCTCGGCGCACGCCGCTGGATACGTCTCGGACCGATCCACTTTCAGCCGTCCGAGTGGGTGAAGCTGGTGCTGATCATTGCCGTGGCCCGTTACTTCGCCAACTTGGGCGGCCGCAGTCTCACCTGGAGAGACATCTTCAAGGCCTTCGCCTTGGTCGGCGTCCCCATGCTCTTCGTCCTGAAACAGCCCGATTTGGGTACCACGCTAACCTATACACCGGTCCTGGTCGCCGGACTGTTTCTAGGCGGCATCAACCTCCGTCAAGGGTTGATTCTGATCACTGCCGGCCTCGTTCTGGTGGGTGGAGTGTGGTCCAGCGGCAAGCTGCTTAAACCCTATCAAAAGGCACGTTTGACCAGCTTTATTAATCCCGACAACGACCCCAGGGGGGCCGGTTACCAACTTCTGCAATCGAAAATTGCGGTCGGTTCTGGCGGCATCTGGGGCAAGGGCGCAGCCAAAGGCACACAGACCCAGGGAGACTTCCTGCCTATTCCCCACGCCGACTTCATCTTCGCCGCTTTTTGCGAAGAACACGGCTTCGTGGGCGCGATTTTTGTGCTGCTGCTATACTTCTTCGTATTGATGCGTTTGATTCAAAACGCTCAAACAGCCGCAGACCTGCCCGGCTCCCTCATTATCATGGGAATCGTGGCTGTGTTGACCTTTCAGATTGCGGTCAACGTGGGCATGGTCATAGGCTTTATGCCGGTAACCGGAATCCCTTTACCGTTAATGAGTTACGGCGGATCTTCGGTTTTGTTTACCTTCCTGGCGCTAGGCGTGGCGATGAATGTCCGCATGCGCCGGTTCGTAAACTGAATAGAATCATCGGGTTTTACTCCAGCAGCGCCGGTATCGTCCGGCAAGCTGGAGAAGGTTATATCAATCAATACGCCGGCACAGGTTTCCGAGAGGGAGTCCCGAGCCCGGCAGGATTGGGTTCATGAGCACGCAGAAACGGGAAAACCGTTGGCAGCGTATGAGTTGCACGGAGCGCGCGGGGGGATGGGTACTTCCCAGACCCGCCCATTTTGCGCGGTACGTCCGTTCAGTTGCCAGCGGTGGAACGGCCCCGCTCTTGTCGATCTTCTGGTCGGCATGGGCTTGGTTGGCCACAAAATTTCTGCAATCGGATCGTCCTATTAGACTGCTCGTTCAGCCAGTTTTAAAGGCTAACCACCGTGGCTCGCCGCCCCCTCTTGGGGCTGGTCGCCGCGCGGCCCTCGGCACACAAGCGTCTCCCCGGTCGTCCCTTCCGCACATTCCCTTTCTTTCCGGCTTCGCGCACCTCTATCCAACCGTGCCGCAGGCCCCGGACGGCCTAAGCCGCCGGGCGGAAAGGTACGATGGCAAAAGAGATTTGTATTTCCTCAACGCCGCATGAGACGCGGCTTGCGATTCTTGAAGACGATCAACTCGCGGAGATTTATTACGAGCGCGAAAACGAATACACCCTGGCAGGGTCGATCTACAACGGGCGTGTCACGCGCGTGCTTCCTGGCATGCAGTCCGCCTTTGTGGACCTCGGCCTGGAACGCGACGCATTCCTTTATGTAACTGATTTTCTGGAGCTTGAAGACCCCGAAGAGTCCGACGAACTGGAAAAGGCGGCGGCCAGCGGAGGCAACCAGGCGCCTCGCGAGATTCGCCACACCAGCGGTCAGAGTGGACGTGGCGAAGAGCGCCCTCAACGTTCCGAGCAAAAACCAGAGCAGAAGCCCGAGCAACGCCAAGGGCGGACCGAGCAGGTCCAGCCGGCCCGTGAAGCGGCCCGCGAATCAAGTCGCGACCGTAGGTCGACGCTTGAGGCTGGAACCGAAACGGTGCAGTCGGTGTTCACTGCCCCGGGTATTCCCGCTCCCTCCGATCAGGATTCTGAAGCAGATAGCCCCTCAGCTCCTGGCGAAAAGCGCTGGCGTGGTCGCCGTCGCCGGCGCGGAGGCCGTGGCGCTGCCCAACCCGTTTCCGACCCCGTTGAGACCGAAGCGTCCGCCGAGGCTTTCCTCGAGCCCGCTCGAATCGAAACGGAAGTAGCTCCGCAAATTCATGCATCTGCCGGTTCTCCGGTTGAGCGCACGCCCTCAAGTGCCTGGCCGGCAGCGCAGCGTTCACCGCGCGTCGAGTCGGTCCCGGCGCCCTTCGTTTTGCCCGGTGAATCGCTGTCAAAGTATGGCGGTGAAACCGCGGCCGAGACGCCCAAAGCCGCTGCACCACCACGCCCGACTGGCTCCTTTAAACCCTCTACGATGATCGATGTTCCTCTGGAATGGGACGGCAGCGGTCTCTTGCCTGGTGAATCGATCTCGAAGCATCGGGGGCGTTTGCCCGAGCCCTCCGTTCACATCGATGCGGAACCGCAGGGCGTATTCGCCGATGCTCCGCTGGCTGTCGTCGAAGAAGAAATCTACGACGAAGAGACGCTCGAATATGCTCCTCCTTCCGAATCCTCCGAAATCGACGAGTCGGTCGAGACCACCGGAATCGCTCCCGAAGATTACCTCGATACGGAGGAACTGGTAGAGGAGGAGCAACCCGAGGAGCAGCTTCCTGGTGCTTCTCCAGAGCCCGGCGAGCAATCGACCGCGGAGATTGAATCGGCGTCTTCTAATTTCGAAGAAGGCTCTGTGAATGACTCGGTTGCCGATCATGGCGATAGTCACGATCCCGCTATTTCGGAACATAGGGAATCAGGTTCTGTATCCCAGACGGAGACCGAAACCGATCGCGAGGCTTCTCACCACGTCGATCCCCTTCCGCCCAGTGGCTTCCGGCTATTCGGTTTTGGAGGGAAAAAGAAGACCGAAGAGCCAACCGAGAGACCGGAATTTCCCGCGCCTGTTTCGATTCCGGCAACTGTCACATCGGTCTCGGCGTTTGCTCCTGGAAATGGGCTTGTTGAAGAAGAGATCATAGAAGGCGAGGAATTCGAAACTCCACGTCATCACAAGTCAGACGAGCACGACCTCGACGAATACGAAGAGGAAGAGAAGCTTCATACACAGATTCGCTCTGGAGAACTGGGCGAAATGCTGCAGGAAGCGCACCTGGATCATCGAATTCAGTTGAATTTCGACGATAAACCAGGGGATGTTGACGGCGAAGACACGTTCGATATTGAAGATGAGGAAGAAGAACCGACCGATGCGCCTGCTAATGGCGCAGCCCCCGATACCGGCCAGGCTCGCCGGGAGCGTGGCGGACGCGGACGCCGTGGCGGTCGTACAGCCCAGACCGGCGGTCAGGGTAATCGCCGTGGCGGCCCGTCACGCCGTTCTGCTCAGACCTCTGACCTGCCTATTATCAGCGACTTACTGAAACCCGGTCAGGAGATCCTGGTTCAGATCGCCAAGGAACCGATCGCCAAAAAGGGCGCGCGTATTACCAGCCACATCGCCCTTCCCGGTCGTTTTCTAGTCTTTATGCCAACCGTCACGCACGTGGGTGTCAGCCGCAAAATTTCTTCGGACGAAGAGCGCCAACGACTTAAGCGGATTCTTACCAGCGAACGCGGCGAAGCTTCTGGAGGATTCATCGTCCGCACCGCCGCCGAAGGTGCATCAGAAGAAGAACTTAGGGCGGATTTGAGATTTTTGTTGCATTTGTGGGATGAGATCAAGCAGCGGTCGGAGGGGTCGAAGTCTCCGGCGTTGATTTATCACGACTTATCGCTGATTGAGCGGATACTTCGTGACCAGGTTAGCTCCAATTTCTCGTCAATTTGGGTCGATTCTGAGGCAGATTACGAGCGAATTGTGCGCTTTTTGAACCGTTTTTCGCCCACTTTAGTGCGCCGCGTGAAGCTCTATACCAAGGAGGTTCCGCTGTTTGAGCATTTCGGGATTCAGGACGAAATCTCGAAGGCGCTGCGTTCGAAGGTGTGGCTCAAGAGCGGCGGCTCGATTGTCATCAATCAGACGGAAGCGCTGGTGGCGATTGACATCAACACCGGCAAATTCGTGGGCAAGACGGCGCGTCTCGAAGACACGATCGTCAAGACCAACCTCGATGCTATCCCTGAGATTGTGCGGCAGATACGGCTACGCGACCTGGGCGGCATCATCATTATCGACTTCATCGACATGGATGAGCGGAAGAACCGGTTCAAGGTGATGGCGGCGCTCGAAGAAGCGCTCAAGAACGACCGCGCGCCGACCAAGGTCTTGCAGTTCAATGACTTCGGTCTGGTCGCGATCACTCGCAAGCGAGTCAAGCAGTCGCTCGAGCGGACGCTCAGCGTACCTTGCCCGACCTGCCAGGCGACGGGCATGGTCAAGAGCCCGACAACGGTCTGCAACGAGATTTATACCGAGTTGCGGAAGATGCGGAAGCATTTCGATAACGCCGATGTGCTGCTGCGGGTTAATCCGGAGACGGTCAAGGTGCTCAAGTCGAATAACGCTCGCTGGCTCACGGAGTTTGAAGAGCTGGTCGGCAAGAACATCCTGGTGAAGAGCGATGCCACGCTGCACCCGGAGCAGTTCGATATACAAGGGTAAATCCGGATGGAATCAGGGACGAAGACGTCTTCGTCCCTGATTGCAGACTCAGGCGACGAGAATTTCCCGTTTGACTTCGCTCCAAAATCCATACAAGAAACTTTTGCGCTTCATGAGCGTTCCAGCGATGGTGCATGGATTGAGTGCGAGGCTCGGACCGTGCGGGGGTGAGATTTATGCTATCCCACCCATCGGACCAAGAGCGTCCGATGGATGGGGCACCCAGCGTGTATTGAAGCCGGAGTTTGGACAATGCCTGGTCGAGATTCATGGGCGCCCGCCCTTCGCGAAGAACGCGAAGGATGGGGCGCCCGCAGATTACGGGCCGATCAAGGGTGGGCTGCCCGCCGAGTACAATTGGGGCGGCTAAATCACCGGGAATCCCTTGAAAGATAAAGCGATCGTCGCAAGATTGAAGGCGGCTCGGTATCCGCACCACGCAAAAGTGTGTTCCGTGATTTTGGCGGCGCTGAATGACGTTCTCGCGGCCATGGCCCAGGGCACAGGAGGTGTCTTCTTCCACGACGACAACGACCTGAAAGCCGGTTTCGATGCACTGGTTGGTCATCCGGAAAACTACACGCTGGCATTCGCACCGAGAGAGATGAAGCTGGACGGGAAGTTCCACGAGCTGAAGGTGACCTTCGCCGACAAGCGGAAGGGCTACACGATTCTTGGCCGCCGTGGGTACTTTGCCGTAGCCCCAGAAGCCGACACAGCCCCGCGCATGGACGCGAAGAATGAGACGAGCAATCGCCCAGGATTCGCCCCCGCCCACCCGGACTTCACTGCTGCTTCCGACGCCGGGCCTATCGCCCCCTCGAAAATTCTGCTGCGTTTTGACTGGCAGCGGTGCGGAAATCTATCAGCGCCTTCCTGGCTATCACGGCGAAATTGCCATCGATCCACGAGAGTCGACTTCCGTGAATACCACCTGTTCCGGTCAGAGTCGCGGATCATCACCGACGAAGAAGCCGGTCCGGCCGACAATGCGCCTCATGCCACTTCTCCGCAAGGCCCCAATTTTTGATCGCAGTTGAAGCCAGGGTTTGTTGGGGGTCATTGGGGAAGAACTTCGCGGAGGTGACTTCGGTCAACGCAACCTACGGGCGGGAATTGTGTCTAAGGGTTTAGCGGGAGCGGGCTGCGGTTTTCTTAGAGTGCGGTGAGGGTTAAGCACAAGGCCGCCAAAGAGATGCCGTTGGCACGACTCCTGGCCGTTTGTATGAGCACGAAGCACAAAAATTTCAAATTAAAGAGGTCTTGCCATGTTGTCTTTTCATCGGTCGTCGTCTGCGCTGCGTATTACCAACCGGGTCGCCTTCCTAGCAACTGCCGCATTGTTGGTAGCTGGTTTCGCACATGCACAGGCCGTACCCAGCGGCACTCACTCCGATCCCATAAACGCTAACGAATCGAGTTCGAACGACTCGCTGCTGCCGATGGCAGGGGATGGTGCCTTGCCGTCCGCTCCGGCAGAGGGCGCGGGCGGGCATGGACAATATGACAACCGCAGTGGCGGGGGACATCGTGGCATGTTCAGCCACCTGGCATTTGAGGCGGGCGGCGGGGCGAATGCGCCGACCGGGGATTCGTCTTCTTACATTACGTGGGGCGGCAATTTAACGGTGGGTGGCGGTCTTCACTTTTCGCACGGCGTGAGCCTGCTGGCGGAGTACCAGTTTATGGACGACAAACTGCCGGGCGCATTGATCGCGGAGACGGGCGCCACGGGTGGAAATGCGCACATCTGGTCGTTGACGCTGGCTCCGGTGATTGACCTTTTCCCTAAGCGGACCAACAGCGTGTATGTGACGGGCGGGGGCGGATTCTATCGCAAGGTGACCAACTTCACCGACCCTGAGCCGACGGAATATTGCACTTATTACTATTGCGGGATTGGATATGCAAACCAAGTGGTCGGTCACTTTTCGAGCAACCAGGGCGGGTGGAATATCGGTGCCGGCTATACGCATCGGCTGGGCGGCGTTTATGGCGATGGCAACATGAAGCTGTTTGCCGAGGCGCGGTATCTCGACATCGATACACCGGCGGCGGTGTCGTCGCCGAATGGGCTGGGAACGACAACGGTGGCTTCGGGGACCAAGGTGGTTCCGGTGACGCTGGGAGTTCGGTTCTAAGACAGCCGGTGAGTTGAAGGACATCCGATCCTCTCTGCTATTCGCGGAGAGGATCGGATGTTTTTGCGGGTGAGTAGCGATCGAAGGCGCTTAAAGAAGGCCGGTGATGCGGAGGCGCAGGAGGCCGCCGGCCATGACTCCCAGGGGAGAAATGGTGACTTGCGCTATCTGGAACCAGACGGGCTGACGGCCGCGCATCTGGAGCGCGCTTAGGGCGCCCAGAATCAGCACGACGACGGCGAGAGCCAGCACGTCGGCGAGGAAGTTTTCGCGGGCGGCCCAGGCAGTGATGTAGCCTCCGGCGGCTGCGGCTGCGAATGTGTAAGTCAGGCTAACCAATGCATAGGAGGGTGCGGGTCGACCCTCGCTGCGGGCCCAGGCTGGCGCTAGTTTGGTGAGGGCCGCGGTGACTGCGATGATTATCAGCGTCATGATGGCAAAGCCGGCCAGCAGCGCCAAGAATGCGTGCAGAGTCACCATGGCTTGGGCTCGGTTTGGGTGGGAGTGCCGACTTCGCCGCGGCCGATGCGGCGGAGGAACTGTCGCGCCAGTCGCGGCTCGCCTGGGTCGCTTTCACCATGAATCGAGCAGAGGTCGAGGAATTCATCGGCCAAGGCATCGCGCTCTTCAGATTGGGCGAGGATGGACTGGAGGGCGGCGGCTAACTCGCGTAGCTGGCTGGCTTCTGGCCAACTGTTTTCCTCGCCGCCTAGATGCTCGTGCTCGGCAAAAAGACCGCGTCGGCCTTGGGAACATTCCTCCAGGCAAGCGAGAAGCTGATCGCGAAAGGCTCCGATGAGGGGGTCGAGTTGTCCTGGTTCGATGGGGTCGTCGGTTTCCACGTTGCGCCTCATTTACTTCTGCGTCTTCATTGCGGCTTCGACTTCGTCGGCGGTGTGGGGTAGTGCGGCGACCAGGTCAATCAATTTGCCGTCGGCGCCGACCACAAAGACACACTCAATGCGGATGCCGATTTTCTCTTCGGGAATGTATACACCCGGCTCGATGGTGAAGACCATGCCCGGCTTGAGGACGGCGGGATAAATGGCGGGATCATGGACGCCGATGCCGACCATGTGGCCTAAACCGTGAATCCAATATTTGCCGAGAGGCTTGCCGTCGAGACTTTTGCCGTGGGTGTTGATGTAATTGTAGGCGGCGGTGTCGAGCGAATCAGGATCGCGGCGGTCGCGGTCGTTGATCTTGGATTTGCCGGAGACGAAGGCATCGATGGCGGCCTTTTGCGCGCCGAGGACGATGTCGTAGATTTCGCGCTGGCGAGGGGTGAAGTGGCCGTTGACGGGCACGGTTCGGGTGATGTCTGAGGCGTACATGGAATATTCGCAGGCGGCGTCGACGGTGACGATGTCGCCGTCCTGCATGGTGCGGGAGTTGTCGGCGTAGTGGAGGGTGGTCGAGTTGATGCCGGAGCCGACGATGGGGGCGTAGGAGGCTCTTTCGCAGCCGTTTTCGAGCCAGGAGGCGGTCATTTTACCGGCGATGGTGCGCTCGGTGAGGCCGGGCTTGACGGAACGCATCATGACGAGTTGGCCGGCGATCGAGGCGTCGGCGGCTTTCTTGAGCAAGTCGATTTCGCCGGCGTCTTTGACTTCGCGCAATTCTGTAATGGGCGCGGACACGTCGTGCGGAGTGGGCGGCCCGGTTGCGCCGAGGGTGGCTGCGGTGAATTCGAGGAGGGCTTTGGATTGGGTGGCGTTGGACTCGGTCCAGATTCTCGGCGATAGGCGGCGGTCGGCGGACATCATGCCGCTGAGCACTTTAGGAAGATCGGTCATGGATTCAACGGCATCGATGCCGGTAGCCTGGGCGGCGCCGGGAGTGGCCGCGTCAAGCTTGATGCCGGTGTATTTTTCCATGAGGAGATTGCGGGTGGGGAGGAAGAGGATTTCGGAGTAGGCGCGAGCGGGGGCTGGCGGGAGGACGGAGTTTGGTACGGCCTGGCCGGCGGGGGCTTCGGCGACGATCAAGAGGGCGGCGCCTGGCTCAGTCCAGCCAGTCAGATAGTAGAAGTCTTCGTCCTGGCGGTAGGGGTCGAAGTCGAGCAGGGGTTCTTCGGCGGCGAACAGGACGGCGACGCCACCTTGGAGCTTGGCGGCGAGCGCGACGCGGCGGGCGCGGTATACAGAGGCCGGCTGCCTTTCAAGGGAGTGGGCGAGGGGGGCGAGCGAGACGGCAACGAGAGCTGCCAAACCTGCGAAACGAAGGACCTTGTGCATGCATTTGAGCGTCGGCGACTGGAGAGGGATTGTCAAGCTTCGCTTGGGCTTGCGGAGTCGTCGGCGAAGGGCAACTGCGGCTGACCGATCCAAAAGCGATTGCTGCTGCGAGTGATCCATCCGGGCTGGTGTTTGTTGAGGCGCGCGGTCGCTTCATGGTAAGGGCCGACGTAGCGCACCGTCGAGGGAAGGCGGCGATAGATGCGGGGCAGCAGGCGCCTGGCGCGAATTACGGATTGCTGCTCATGTGCGCCGAATTCTAGCGAGAAATCATGTCTGAGGTGGTCGGGCAGCCACGACGCGGTGAGTGAGCGATACCAGTGTGGCGGGTGAATCCATGAACCCGCTCCAGCTAGCAGATTGTGCGCCATGGTGCGAGCTTTTTCGTTCACTCCGAGGGCGTTTGACTGCTCCATCTGGCGACAATAATTGAGGAATGCGGGCCAATCTTCGGGCAGTTCCGAGGTCGGGATTCCGAAAAGTGATGCCAGGGTTTTGCTGTCGGCGTAGTAGGCGGCTAGTTCGCTGGCGGTTAGGGGTGGAAGGACGCACTCGTAGGCGATTACAGCGCTTTCAATTAGTGTGGCGAAGACCCAACGGAGGGCGGCGACCTCGTTGGCTTCGTAGTGGGAACCGCGTTGATAGGCGGCAACGGTTTCCGGTAGTTCACCCTGAATGGTGGTGTGGAGTTTGTAGAGATGGCGGGCGGAGGCGAGGGCCTGATCGAGCGAGCCGAAGATCATGGTGAACACGATGCGGAATGTGTTGTGAAAGCGGGCGATGGGCTGGGCCATCAGGTTCGAATGGTCGACCAGCGCGGTTGCTACCCAGGGATGAGCGAGTTGGAGCAGGGCGGCTCGACCGGCGCCGAGAAATAGAGCCGACTCGCGATTGATTTTCCAACTGGCGGAAGTGGGGCCGAAGATGCCGTTCTTTGTGTCGATGGTACGAGTCTGGACGGCGGCAAGCAGTGCTTCGCTTTGCTCGGGGGAGACTAAGCAGTGTTGGCCGGTTTGGGGTGGGAAGTTCATCGGAGACGTCCGTTACTGATCCTGCGAGAAATGACATTGCTATCCCACGCATTTCCGCAAAAAGCGCGGAAATGGATGGGGCACCCGAATTTGTGGCTGGTGGGAAGAACGAGCAAAGGACAAGACCCCCGAATTTGTGACTGGGTGGGCGGAGCAACGGAAGAATGAGGCACTTGCGAACATCCTGAGGTGGGAAGTTCATCGCAGAAAGTGGCTAGTCCCGCGCAGCTTTGAGCATGGCGGCCAGGCTCAGGTCGACATCAGTTTTTGTGGTCGCCCAGGATGAAACGCTGATGCGCATGGCAGTTTGGCCTTGCCATACGGTCGAACCGCACCAGCAGGTTCCTTCCTGCTGCAGACGCTCGACTGTTCTCAGGGTCTTTTCGGGGGTTCCAAACGAGACGAGCACTTGGTTGATGACAACATCGTTCAGGATCTGGTATCCCGCAGCCTTGAGCCCTGCGGCGAACTTGCGAGCGTGGGTTGAGGTCCTCTCGACGATCTCGGCGATGCCCGATTGGCCCAACGAGCGAAGGCCGGCCCACAATTCCACTCCGCGGGCGCGTCGCGAAAGCTCAGGATTGTAATGCGATGGCTCGCGCTGTTCGCCGTGAACCAGGTAGGCAGCTTCAATCGACATGGCGGCGCGCAGGGTTTTGGGATCGCGAATCAAGGCCACGCCACAGTCATAACCGATGTTGGGCCATTTATGGGCATCGGTCGCCCAGGAGTCGGCCTGGTCGAAACCCTTGGTGTACTTGCGGTATTCGGGCGAAGCGGCGGCCCATAAACCGAATGCTCCATCGACATGAATCCAGGCACCGGCCGCACGCGCTGCCGGACAAATTGCTGCCGCCGGATCGAACGCGCCGGTATTCACGTTGCCGGCCTGGAGGCAGAGGATGGTGCGGTCATCGAGATGAGGTAAGGCGTCGGCGCGCATGCGGCCCTGGCTGTCGACCGGTACGCGGACCACACGATTGCGGCCGAAGCCGATCATTCCCAAAGCTTTAAGAACGGAGGAGTGGACTTCTTCTCCAATGACGACGGTGATGGGCGGAGCACCGAAGAGACCTTCGTTTTCGACATCCCAGCCGGCGCGCTCAAGGAGTGCATGACGAGCGGCGGCCAGGGACGCGAAATTGGCCATGGTTGCCCCGGTCACGAGGCCTCCGCCAGTGCCTTCGGGCAGGCCGAGAAGTTGGCGCACCCATTCGATGGCGGTATCTTCAAGAGCGGCCGCCACGGGGGACTGCACGCGCATGCCGGCGTTTTGATCCCACACGCATACCAGCCAGGCCGCCGCCATCGATGCCGGGACACTGCCGCCGACGACAAAGCCGAAGTTGCGTCCGCCGCTGTTAGCCAAAGTCGCTGGCGAGCCGTAATCGGTCAGCAGATGCAGCACCGCCTCGGGGCTCGTCGGTCCAGAAGGTAGGGGCCCGCATAAAGCCTTGAGGGCGGCGACAGCCTCTGGCGGAGGTGCGACGGAGCGGGAATTCACGCTCTCAAGGTAATCGACAGCATCGCGGGCAGCGTGTTTCAAAAGCGCGGCCCGGGCGGACGAGACGGAATCAGCCGACGGGTTTGGGTGCGAAGGAGCCACGGACATGGCTGAGTTTAGCATTGGCTTTGAATAGTGGGCTCGTGGACCGGACCGTCATTCACCGGATTGGCATTGAAGTTTTCAGCAAATTCGCCTATGCTAAGGATGCAGACGAATTTGTCCGCCTGGTTTGCCGTGGGTACGCCGGCTGGCGGAGAGATGAGTGGGCTTACAGCCCACTTTTTATTTGGCTTAAATTCACTGCAAAATGACCGCCTCAAGGCGGGGTTTGGTGCCGCGTTTTAGGCGGCTTTTTTGGAGAAAATGGCAGTAAAACTGGAAGAAATTCGGAGCGCGGCGCAAAGGGTGGCGACCTCCCATGGGCTCGATGTTGTGGAGATTGAATTCGTCGGACCAGCCAAGGAGCGCGTGCTGCGGGTGTTTCTCGAGAAGAACGCCGAGGGCCGCGAACGTCTGAAGGCAGCAGTGGCAGTCGGTGCGGAAGGACTGCCGGAGGCGTTGGTCGAGGGCACGTTGAGTCCCGAACAGCTTTCCGGCATCACACATGAGGATTGTGCCGAGTTCAGCCGGGATTTCGGTGTGTTGCTCGACGTTGAAGACCTGGTTCCGGGGGCCGAATATACCTTGGAGGCCAGCTCTCCGGGTTTGGATCGCAAGTTGACCAAGCCGGAGGAGTTTCAGCGGTTTATGGACAGTTTGGTGAAGGTGCAAACCTTCGAAGCGATTCGCAATAACCGGCATTGGCAGGGTCGGCTCACCAGCATGAACGGCGAGACGATTACGCTCGACCTTGCCGCCGTGAAGCAAAACAGCAAGAGCCGGAAGGCCGGCGTGGACGTCGTGGAGATTGCGCTGGGAAATATCGAGAAGGCGCAGCTAATTCCGGAGATCTAGTTGGTCTCCTGTACGGGCTGGTGCTCGTATCCTCCAACCATTAAACAACTTAACCGGCTGCGGGCAGTATTCCGGGTCGAGCCGAACAAAACCAGAGAGAGTCCGTTAGCATGGCCAGCGCTTTATATCAGAGCATCGAGCTGTTAAGTCGGGAGAAGGGCATCGAGCCCGAGATCGTTGTCGGGGCCGTCGAGGAGGCCATCGCCCTGGCTACGCGCAAGTTCTACAAGACACAAGAGAATATGCGCGGCGAGCTGAATAAGGAAACGGGCGAGATTACCGCCTATGTTTACAAGACAGTTGTCGGTGATGAAGAGGAGATTGAAGATCCGGTCAACCAGATCCCGCTGACGGAGGCCACGGAACTGGCCCCCGGGGTTGAGGTTGGCAGCGAGATCCGTCTCTATCGCGACACCAGTCCGTTGGGCCGCATTGCCGCGCAATTGGCGAAGCAGGTCATTTTCCAGAAGGTGCGCGAAGCCGAGCGCGACACGGTCTTCCAGGAATACGCTCACCGCGAAAAGGAAGTGCTGAACGCTACGGTGAAGCGCATCGAAGGCCAGGACATCATTTTTGACGTGGGCAAGGCTGAGGCGCGGTGCCCGAAGCGGGAGCAGTCGCGGCTGGAGCAGTTCAGCATCGGCGAGCGAATTCGCGTGGTGCTGCTCAAGGTGGATCGGGCCGCCAAGGGACCGCAAGTGATTGTTTCGAGAGCCGCTCCTGAGCTGGTTTCGAACCTGTTCCAATCGGAAGTACCGGAAATTTACGACAATACCGTGGTGATTCGTGCGATTGCGCGCGAAGCCGGAGAGCGTACCAAGATTGCGGTCATGAGCCGCGACAAGGACGTCGATCCGGTGGGCGCCTGCGTGGGTATGAAGGGCATGCGCGTGCAGTCGATCATTCGCGAGCTGCGCGGCGAAAAGATCGACATCATCGAATACAGCGAAGAGATAACGACCTTTGCTGAGAAGGCTTTGCAGCCTGCCAAGGTTAGCCGTGTTTCGATTTCGGACTTGGGCGAAAAGCAGCTTGAAGTGATCGTGGACGACACGCAGCTTTCGCTGGCGATCGGCAAAAAGGGCCAGAACGTGCGTCTGGCGGCTAAACTCCTGGGCTGGAAGATCGATATCAAGAGTGAGGAAGAGAAGCGCCAGGAAGTCGAACAGCAGATGCAGGCGATGGCGGGTGGAGCAACGACTCCGATCGAGCAGGTTGCGGAACTGGGCGACACGATCATCCAGAAGTTGGTAGCGGCGGGCATCACAACGGTGGAAACGCTGGCTGATATGACGCCGGAACAGTTGGAAGAAATTCCAGGAATCGGCGAAAAGACGCTGGAGCGGATCAGTGTAGCTGTGCGACACTATTTCGGCCACTTCGAAGAGGGTGAGGAAGGATTCATCCCCGAAGAGCCTACGGAAGGCGCTGCGGCTGAAACGGCTGCAGCCGATACGGAGAATGCCGGAACCGGCGAGCGGGAGGTCGAAACCGCTGACGCCGTGGCAGATACCGCCGAGGCCGAGCTCGAAAACTCCGCTGAAGTTCTTGAAGAAGCTGAACAAAGTCGCTCCGCCGAAGCGGAAACCGATGACCTTGAGGCGTCGGTTTCCGGCACAGAGGCCCTGGCCGAAGCCGAGGCTGAAACCGAAAGCGAGACTGCGGAAGAGCTAGCCGTCGAGAACGTGCCACTGGCGGATGAGACCGAATTGGACGAGTTGGACTCGCCTGACGCGGAAGAGATTGAAGCAGACGAAATTGAAAAAGACGAAGCATCCAGTGAGGGCGGCGCGTAGATGTACCGCGCTTTTATTGGACATTCAAGTAATAATGGAATTGAAAGCAGCAGCCATTGCCATGAGGTAGCTATGAGCGACTAAGGGCTTTGGGTAGCACAATCTGAAAAGAGGCGGATGAGTAAGGTTCGAATCAACGATCTCGCGCGCGAGATGGAAGTCAAGAGCCGGCAGATTCTTGACGTATTGGCGGAGCTTGGCCTGGCTGCCGGCAAGACCCACTCCAGTTCTCTGGAATCAGACGAGGCGGACAAAGTCCGCGCGCAATTTGAACGCGGCTCTCGTGCTGCAGGCTACGGGAGCAGCGCTTCATCGCGCGCCTCTGCGGGCATTCAACCCAAGATTGATCTTTCCCATGTTTCCAAGCCCGGCGATGTGATGAAGGCCATTTTGGCCAAGAAGCAGGAAGAGGAAGATCAAGCTCGCAGGAGTCACGCTCCGGTGCGGCCGCCGCAAGCGACACCGCCGCCGGTTGCATCCAGGCCGGCTCCTCCGGTGGTGCATGTTGCAGCGCCTCCCCCAGCCGCCGTTCGCCCCGAGCCGCGCAGGATTATGCCTCCGGTGCGACAGGCTCCGCAGATTATCTCTGTGCCGCCAACGCAGCCCGCGATTGCCTCAAGGCCGCCGGCGAATCCAGTGATTGCCAAGGCGCCTATCGGTGCTCCAAGCGTAGTGCGTTCCGCAGTTGCGGTGGCGCCGCCGAGCGCGGTCGTCGTCAAGCCGCCGGTTGCTCCAGTCGTGCGCGAGGCACAACCGCGTCCGATCGAGCCTGCGGCCGCGCCGGTCAAGCCTGTGGTAGCAGTGGCTCCGCCTCAACCAGCCGTGGTGCCAGCGCCTGTTCAGGCTGCTCCAGCGGCTCCGGTTGTTGCTCCGCCTCCAGTTCCCGCAGCGGTACCAGTGGTAGCCGTCGAGCCAGTAGCAGCTGCGCCGGTCGTTGTTCCTGAGCTTAAGGCGGAGACGCCTCAGCCCGCGCCGGTGATCGAGCCCGCAGCGCCAGTAGCGTCCGCGCCCATCGCGGCCTCAACCCCGCAGGCGGCACCACGTCCCCAGGAGCGCCACATTCCAGAAACGCCCGTAGCACCCGCACCACCAGCGCGTCGCATCGTCATGCCGCAAACCGGTCCAAGGCCCGTTTACAAGGCACCCATTATCGTTGCTCCTCCGCCTCCCCCACCCGGGGCTTCGACGTTGCCTGGTGCCGGAATTCAGCGTGGGCGTCCTATCTTCGATCGCAGGCCGAGCAGTGGTCCCGGTGGTGGTCCAGGCAGTTATAGCCAGCGCACTCCGGGCGGAGTGCCAGGCCAGGGTCAGTTCCCCGGCGCTGGACCGCGCCCGAAGCATCCGACACGCACCACGCCCGGTGGATTTGCAGGAGCCGGTGGCCCAGGCGCACCCGGAGCACGTCCGGGATTTGGCGCACGGCCAGGTTTTGGACCACCGCGCCCCGGTGGTTTTGGTGGACCGCGTCCCGGCCCTGGCGGCGCACCGCCGACTGGAGAAGCGCCTCGTCCGCAGCGTAATAACGCGCCTAAGGGCCGTGGCGGACGCCAGCAGTATCCGAAGACCAAGGAAGGTCCGATGAAGGGGTTTGTGCCGCCGCCACGTTTTGGCGGTGCCAGCCACTTCACCACGGAACCACTGCCGATCACGCGCGAAATCACTGTAACTGAGGGCATTAGCGTTAAGGATCTGGCAGAGAAGCTGGAAATCCGCGCCAAGGATTTGATTGCCACGCTGCTTATGCGGGGTGTGTTTGTCACGGTGAACCAGTCTCTCGACGCGGAGATGGTCAAAGACGTTGCCGCCAAGTTTGGCGCCGGCGCCACGGTCATCAGTTACGAAGAAGAGATTGCCAACCAGGCTATCGAAGAAGTGCTTGAGGCCGACAACACAGGTGAGCTCGAAGTTCCGCGTTCACCTGTGGTTACGGTCATGGGTCACGTCGATCACGGCAAGACGTCACTGCTTGACGCCATCCGCGAAACCGACGTAGCAGCAGGCGAAGCCGGCGGCATCACCCAGCACATCGGCGCATACAAGGTGAAGTTCTCGAAGGAAGGTTCACCGGCATCTGGCCGCGAGATCGTATTCCTCGATACCCCAGGCCACGAGGCGTTTACCCGCATGAGAGCCCGTGGCGCCAAGGTGACAGATATCGTAGTGATCGTGGTGGCGGCGGACGACGGTGTCATGCCGCAGACGCTCGAAGCCATCGATCATGCCAAGGCTGCTGATGTTCCGATCATCGTTGCGGTCAACAAGATCGATAAGCCTGAAGCCAATCCCGATCGCGTCAAGAAGCAGTTGGCCGACCGCGGATTGATTCCCGAAGAATGGGCCGGCGCGGGTCAGGAAGGCACCGTGTTCGTCGAAGTTTCTGCCAAAAAGCGGATCAACCTTGACCTGTTGCTGGAAATGATCTGCCTGGTTTCGGACATCAAAGCCCCCAAGGCAACCCCCGGACGCAAGGCAGTCGGTTCGGTCCTCGAAGCCAAGCTCGATCGCGGCCGTGGTGCCGTGGCTACCGTGCTTATCCAAGACGGAACTCTGCGCTTGAACGACAGCTACATTGTCGGCAACACATTCGGCAAGGTTCGCGCCATGTTTGACGATCGTGGCCGCGCCCTTGAAGAAGCCGGCCCTTCGACGCCGATCGAAGTGCTCGGTCTCGAAGCCATGCCGGACTCAGGCGATACCTTCCTCGTCGTAGCTGATCGCGACAAGGCCAAGGGCATCGCGCAGTACCGCAAGATGAAGGAACGCGAGGCGCAGTTGGCCAAGAGTTCCCGCGTGTCTCTCGAAGGACTTGCCGAGCAGATTCGCCAAGCCGGCGTGAAGGATCTGGCGTTGATCATCAAGGGCGACGTGACTGGCTCTGTCGAAGTGCTGGCCGATTCGCTGGTGCGGATGTCGACCGAAAAGGTGCGCGTCAAGGTCATCCACTCAGGCGTCGGTTCCATCACGGAAAGCGACGTGCTGCTGGCCACTGCTTCGAACGCGATCATCATTGGATTCAACGTTCGCCCGGAGCGCAAGGCGGCCGAACTGGCGCAACAGGAGAACGTGGAAATCCGACTGCACTCAATCATTTATGAGTTGCAGGACGAAATGCATCTGGCCATGATGGGTCTTCTCGAACCAACGTTCAAGGAGAACTACGTGGGACGGGCGGAAGTCATCAACGTGTTCCGCATTCCCAAGGTGGGCACAATTGCCGGCTGCCGAGTCTTGGACGGAGTGATCCGACGCGATGCAGAAGTCAAGGTGATGCGTGGCGAAGAACAGGTGTACAAGGGCAAGCTCGGTTCGCTCAAGCGGTTCAAGGACGATGCGCGCGAAGTGACGAATGGCATGGAGTGCGGTATCGGGTTGGGCGGATTCAGCGATCTGAAGGAAGGCGACATTGTGGAAGCCTTCTCGACAGAGAAACTGGCTGCCGACTTGGGTGCGCTGACGACAGCCAAGGCGTAAGACAGATGTAAGACACGATCGAAAGCAACGAAAAGGCCCGCATTTCATTCCGAGATGCGGGCATTTTACGTGCTGAAGACGTCTTGGCGTCCGCGGGACTAGAGGATTGTGTCGAGCCGTTGGTAACTGATTTCCATGCCACCCTCCATGCCGGTCGCGAGCATGGAATCACGCATTTGGGTGTCAGGCAAGGTCATCCGGATGTGCATCAGGGTTCCGGCATCTTCGGCAACGAAGGTTGTTTCGACGTGGTTTTCGGGTGTGGGATCGGGCAGGTGCATGCGCTCGACATGCTCGATTCGAGTGTGCGGTTCGAGTTGCTGATACTCACCGGTAATCGAAAAGCTACGGCCCTTTCCGTTGGTCCACTCGTAGCGGAATGTGCCGCCGGGTTGGGGATCAACGACGCAAACGGGCATGGTCCAGCCGTCGGGGCCGAGCAGCCACTGTTGGATCAATTCAGGATCGATATGGGCGCGGTAAACGGCTTCGGGTGGGGCTGCGAATCGTCTCTCCGCCACGATGTGAGTATCGCCTTCAGTCTGGAGTGTGAGCTTGCTCATTGTTTTCTCCTTCCCAGGTGGGTCGGTTTTTATGCCTGCCGGAACGGGACCGAGGCGGTCGTAATTGATCGCCCGAAGCCGGCACTGGCCAGTATTATCTCCGCATGGAGTGGCTGCACGAACATCGATTTTCGATCGGCGCCAAGCGGCGCTTACGCTTCCTGCGGAACTGCTAGAGCAACTGCAGGTTCCCGAGCGTGGCGAGTTGATGGTTGAGGTGACCGGGGATCACGCGGTGATGACCCCCATGGTCAGCATGCCGCGGAGGTATGGCAATTCGCCCAAGTGATTTCGTCGCCTCGGCGGGAGGAGTTTGCTGCGATGGGGCGCATGTCCTGCGTCCTCGATGTGGATCGGCACCTCAAGGCCGAAACTCTCCACCATTTGCCGGAAGTCCGCAACCAGATTGGCAGCGACTGTCCAGCAGATCATTTCGGAGATTCCATTCCCGCACCCAAAATGCGCACCGTGCAAATCGTCTCGAGACTTGGCTGTCCCGCACGCAGTTGATGAATTTCCGCAAATGATCTATTTGCAATTGTTTGCCTGTTGACGTCAGTTTGTGCCTGTTGGGCTCCCCACGTATTGCGCTTAAGGGGCCGGAGCGGGCACAGTTGAAGCATGGAGCAGCGGTGGTCAGCCTTGAGACTGGTAGGGATTGGCATTTCGGGCGTTTTGATGGCGCTCGCGTGCGGCGTTTCTCGGGCTGAACAGCCGTCAGAGAAAGCCGTTGCAGGGTTCAATACATATATTGGTACGCTCGAAGTGCGGCTCGCGGCAAAGCACACGCATAATGGGTGCTTGGTCGTGCCGGCTGAGGCCGAAATCCGCCTCCGCCGAGGTGAGCTGATCGTCGAGAACCTGTCACCGGCGAAAGCCGATCTGCCCGGCGCCACGCTTTACCACTGGCGTGGTACGGAGTTTCTGCCGGGCGTGAAAGCGGTCGATTTCGAACGGCTGTCTCGCGATTTTGCCGAATATCCGCGCATTTACGCACCCGAGGTCGTTTCGGCCAAAGTGTTGTCGCAGAATGGCGACCGATATCAAGCGACTATGCGCGTTAAGCAGAAGCACGTGATCACGGTCGTGATGGACACTGCTTACGACATCGAGTTCGGCCGGATTGACGCTGGCCACGGCTGGAGCATTTCGCGCAGCACGCAGATTGACGAGGTTGAAAACGCTGGGACGAAGAAAGAGCACGTACTTAGCCCAGCCGATCAGCACGGCTTTTTGTGGCGTCTTAACTCGTATTGGACGTTTGAAGAGCGCGACGGCGGGCTCTACATCCAGGTTGAGTCGGTTTCACTTACGCGATCGATCCCGAGTGGTCTCGGCTGGGTGATTGGACCATTCGTCGAGAGCGTTCCGCGAGAATCGCTGGAGTTCACTCTGCGCGCCACACGCAATGCGCTACACAGATAACGCGTACTAATTCAATGCGGTTACACGGCGAAGATGGGCACTCATAAGTTGATTGGATAACCGCAGGGTTGGCGTGTGGCGGCGCGGAGGGGGACGCGCCGTTTCACGAAGAGACAAGCTTAGGCGCGGGCGCCACCGGAAGCCTTGATGAATTGGCCGGTGACCCAATAGGAGTCGTCGGAGGCGAGGAAGGCGGCGACGTCGGCGATGTCCTGGGGCTGGCCGATGCGGCCGAGTGGGGTATCGGCGACAGCCTTCTTTTGGAAATCGGTGCCGATGATGCCGGCGGCGTGGACGCCTTCAGTTTCTACCATGCCGGGGTTGAGGGAATTGACGCGGATCTTGCGGGGGCCGAGTTCCTGCGAGAGGGCGACGGTGATGGAGTCGAGTGCGCCCTTGGTGGCGCTGTAGACCGACGCAGTGCCGATGCCGGCCGCTGCAACTGAGCCGATGTTGATGATGCTGCCGCCGTTGGGGCTGAAGTGCTGGAGGGCTGCCTGAGTGGTGAGCAGGAGGCCGAGCACGTTGACGTTGAACTGCTTGTGGAAGTGGTCGGCGGTGACGGCTTCGATGGGCGCGAATTCGTAGACGCCGGCGTTGTTGACGAGGATGTCGATGGGGCCGAGTTCGCTTGCCACTTTGGCGATGAGGGGAGCGATGGAATCGGTGTCGGCGAGGTTGGCCTGGACGGCGATGGCTTTGCCGCCGGCGGCTTTGATTTCAGAGACGATGGCGTCTGCGCCGGCTTTGCCGCCGGAATAGTTGACGGCTACGGCTGCGCCGCGGGATGCGAGTTCGCGGGCGATGGCTGCGCCGATGCCTTTGGAAGCGCCGGTGACGAGTGCGACTTTACCTTGAAGATTGCTCATGTTGCTGCTCCGTTTGAAATGCCATCGGTTCGACATTTCGACAACTATCGAATTGATTAGGGGAGCGGGGGATTCGATTCAGGATGATTGCGAATATTTGTGGGGATCGTTGCGGAAGGGGAATGAGGACTTGCAGGGGTGTGCTTGGATTGGACGGTGATTTTTGGGAGGAAAAGTCGAGGTTAGACGCTAGTTGACGTCGTTGGCGATGACGACGTTGACGGGGGGATTGCTGGTGAGCTGGCTGTCGACCATGACGACGGTTCGGACTTCGCCGCCGGTGAGGGCGATGGGCGCGGAGGTGTATTTGGGGGTGGCGAGGCCGGTGGGAACGACGACCATGGTGACGGTTTGGGAGGCGAAGGTGGTGTAGGGCGAGGCTGCTCCGGCGGCGAGGTCGGTGATGAGCGGGATGGAGTTAGCGATGGTCACGTCGGCGGGAATCATGTAGACATCGACGGCGCCGGTGCGCGGGGCCTGATTGAGGAAGCGGAAGGTGGAGTGGCCGCTGGGAGCAGGAGTCTGCTGATCGGCGAGGATCGTGACGGTGTAGCTGATGGGCGAGGCGGCGTTATCGGTGAGGAACACGGAATGTTGCTGGCCGGCGAGCAGAGAGCCAGTGGTGGAGAAGAGAAGGGCTCCGCCGTTGGCTGCCGCGATTTGAATGGGTGCAGCTGCGGAGGGAGTGACGGTGCCGTAGTTGGAGATGTATCCCTCGCCGGTGTTGGCGGCGAGAAGCGACTTTTCTACGTAGATATTGACGCCTGGGGCGAGATAAGAAGCGTCGATTACGCGAACCAGGCTGGGCTGGGAGAATCCGGCGACGTTAGTGCAGGAAGAGAGCGCGAGGGACAGAGAGAGAGAGGCTGCGGCGGCTGAGACCAGGCGCAGGGGCGTGAGGGCTGTCAAAGTTCGCCGGTGGGGGGCGATGTTGGTTTGCGGCAAGGGAGCGGTGTCTTTCACGCGGTCAGCGAACTCCTATTGCAAGTGGTAGTAGGAAGTTTATGCCTTTTTGTTGACTTTGGCGGTGTGGGATTTGAGGCGTTTGACGGGGGTGACGGGTTAAATGCTGGCTAGCTTGCGCCGAGGTAGATAAAGCGGGCGAGGAAGAGGGCGGCGAGGGTGTAGAGAAGCCAGTCCTGCTTGCGAAATTTGCCGGTGACTATGTGGAGGATGGCCCAGGAGATGATGCCGAATCCGAGACCGTTGGCGATGGAGTAGGTAAGGGGGATGAGGACGAGGGTGAGGAAGGCGGGGACGGCGACGACGGGCTCGTTCCAGCGGATTTCCGTGATGGTCGCGAGCATGAGGGAGCCGACCAGGATTAGCGCGGGCGCGGTGGCGGCGGGCGGCACGATGCCGATGAACGGGGCTGCACCGATGGCGCAGAGAAAGAGCAGGCCGGTGACGATGGCGGTGACGCCGGTGCGGCCTCCGGCGGCGACACCGGCGGTGGATTCAACGTAGCTGGTGACAGTGGATGTGCCGGTCAGCGATCCGAAAACGGTGGCCGTGGCGTCGGCGAAGAGGATGCGATTGAGGCGCGGAATGGTGTGGTTGGGCAAGATGAGGCCGGCGCGCTTAGTGACAGCAACGAGGGTGCCGAGGTTGTCGAACAGGTCGACAAAGAAGAAGACAAAGATGATTTCGAGCAGGCCTTTGCTGAGGGCGCCGCGGATGTCGAGTTTGAAGGCAGTGCCGGCCAGGGAGCCGAAGCCGCCGACAGCGGGTGTCCAATGAACGAGGCCGAGGGCCCAGGCGAGGCCGGTGATGGTGAGGACGCCGATGAGGATGGCGCCGCGGACCTTTTTGATTTCAAGGGCGACCATAAGCAGCAGGCCGACGAGGGCAAGGGCGGTGGTGGGGCTTTTGATGTTGCCGAGGCCGACGAGAGTGTTGGGATCGCGGACGACCAGGCCGGCGTGCTGAAAGCCGATGAAGGCGATGAAGAGGCCGATGCCGCTGGCCACGGCGGCGTAAAGTTCATGAGGGATGGCGTGGAGGATCATCTGACGGATGCCGGCGCCAGTGAGGGCGAGGAAGATGATGCCGGAGATGAAGACGGCGCCGAGAGCGGTCTGCCAGGGGATGTGCATCTTGATGCAGACGGTGTAAGTGAAGTAGGCATTGAGCCCCATGCCGGGGGCCAGCGCAATTGGGTAGCGGGCGACGATGCCCATCAGGATGGAGCCGAAGGCCGCGGACAGGCAGGTGGCGGCGGTGACGGCAGGCAGAGGGATGCCGGCGTCGGCGAGGATGGCCGGGTTGACCAGGACGATGTACGCCATGGTCAAGAAGGTGGTGATGCCGGCCAGAATTTCAGTTCGCCAATTGGTGCCCAGGCGGGAGAATTCAAAATAGGCTTCGAGGCGTGCGAGCATGAATGTTTCTAGAAGATCACAAGGAGCGGGCAATACAAAGGGATTTGTGGGACGGGGGATGTTGGCGAGGTTGGGGGTGCGAGTGTCGGTAGCTTACCGTAAGGGATTACTCCCGCCAAGTCGGGCGGATGGTGCCGGTCGCCGCTGAGATCTCCAGAACATGCTGGGGTGCCCCCGGTCCCTAGCATTTGGGGACCGGGGATGGAATCACCACACCTCCTAAACTTTTCGGTTGGAGTATTCTCTCGGTGTATGACAGGCCAGTGCATCCGTTATCAGCAAACGGGGGAGTTTCATTTCATCACCTTCAGCAGTTTCCGGCGTCAGCCCTATCTGTCGATGGTTGCGGCGATGGAGCTTTTTGAGGATGCGTTGGAGCGCGTTCGGCAGCGTTATCTCTTCGCAGTCGCTGGTTACGTGGTTATGCCGGAGCACGTGCATCTGTTGGTCAATGAGCCAGGGCGCGGGCGTTTATCCAGAACCGTTCAGGCCCTCAAATTGTCGGTTTCGATGCGCAGCCGCGAAAGACCCTTTTGGCAGGCGCATTATTACGATTTCAACGTCTCATCGCACCAGAAATTCGTGGAGAAGTTGCGCTACATTCATCGTAATCCGGTGAACCACCCCAGCGACGAAGACCTGTCGCTGGGGACCCCGGTCAAGCGCGGCCTCGTTACCAAGCCCGAGGAGTGGCTGTGGTCAAGCTATCGCCATTATCAAACGGGCATGCAAAGAACTGTAGAAATCGAATCGCAATGGACGGCCTGCGAAAGAGGCTGGCAACTGCCTAAGTGGATGCGCGTCAGGTAGGTCGATTCCCCCTCCCCGGCCCCCAAAGGCGAGGGACCGGGGGCACCCTCAACTTGATAATGCGACAGATTTACGCAAAAAACTCACAAAATCCTGCCCAGATTTCGCCGCTTTAGTGGCGGAAGTGGCGGATGCCGGTGAAGACCATGGCGATGCCAAGGCGGTCGGCGGCGGCGATGACGTCTTGGTCTTTGACAGAACCGCCGGGTTGGATGACGGCGGTGGCTCCGGCTGCGGCTACGGCTTCTAGGCCGTCGGGGAAGGGGAAGAAGGCGTCGGAGGCGGCGACGGTTCCCTCAAGCGGCAAGACAGCCTTTTGCGCGCCGAATTTGGCGGCGTCGACGCGGCTCATCTGGCCGGCTCCGACGCCGATGGTCTGGCCGTCACGCGCGTAGACGATGGCGTTCGATTTGACGTGCTTGCATACGCGCCAGGCGAAGATGAGGCTGCGGAGTTCGTCGGGTGTGGGCGGACGGCGGGTTACGACTTTGAGCTCGGACTCGTTGATGCGGCCGGTGTCTGCGTCTTGCAGGAGGAGGCCGCCGGAGACGTGCTTGACGACGGGTTTGGGCGGGGCTGGCTTGATTTCTACGAGGCGGAGATTCTTTTTGGAGGCGAAGCGGGCGCGGGCCTCAGGAGTGAAGGAGGGTGCGGCGATGGCTTCAACGAAGAGCTTGGCGATTTCTTCCGCGGCCTCACCGTCGACGGTGTGATTGATGCCGATGACGCCGCCGAAAGCAGAGATGGGATCGCAGGCGAGGGCTTTTTGGTAGGCCTCGAGAACGGTTGCGCCGGTGGCCGCACCGCAGGGATTGGTGTGCTTGACGATGGCGACGGCCGGCGGGTCGTTGGGGTTGGGCGCTAGTTCCTGGGCCAGTTCCCAGCAGGCGTCGAGATCGACGAGATTGTTGAAGCTGAGTTCTTTGCCTTGAAGCTGGGTTGCGCCGGCGACGCCGAGGGCAGATCCATCAGAGTAGAGCGCGGCACTCTGATGGGGGTTTTCACCGTAACGAAGGGACTGGGCCAGGGGAAGATTGATGCGCAGGGTGGCAGGAAACGAGGAAGCGTCAAAGGGCGCGGGCCGGTCCGGCGAAGGCACCGAAGGAATCTGGTCGAGAGTGTTGGCGATGGCGGTGTCGTAGGCTGCGGTAGTGGAGAAGGCCTGCTTGGCGAGACGCCAGCGGGATTCGCGGGTGAGAGAGCCGCTGTTGGACTGCAACTCCTGGGTGAGCGCGGGGTAGTCGGAGACGCGGGTGACGATGGCTACATCTTCGAAATTCTTGGCTGCGGAGCGCACCATGGAAGGACCGCCGATGTCGATGTTTTCGATCAGGTGACCGAAGGCGACGCCGGGCTGCGCAGCGGTTTTCTCGAAGGCATAGAGGTTGACCACCACCATGTCGATGGGCTGGATCTGGTGGGCGGCGACGGCGGCTTCGTGTTCGGCGTTGCCGCGAATGTAGAGCAGGCCACCGTGGACCTTGGGATGAAGGGTTTTGACGCGGCCGTCGAGCATTTCAGGGAAGCCCGTAAGGTCGCTGATGTCCTTGACGGTGAGGCCGGCTTCGCGCAGGGCGCGGGCGGTGCCGCCGGTTGAGATGAGCTCAACGTTGAAGCTTGCCAATACGCGGGCGAAGTCGACCAGCCCGGTTTTATCTGTGACGCTTAGCAACGCACGCCGAATTTGCTTTTCCCCGCTCACCGTTTGCTCCTTGTGTGTGGCCGCAGCCAAACAACAGAGTACATCTATTGGTTGGGGCATGTGGGATGGGGCAAAGCTGGAGATGCGGAAATCAATTAGAGTGGAACTATGGGGAGTA
>Ga0224527_1000339_pt1 | contig 32884 bp, 24 predicted proteins | sample CBST0metaG_FD_179882 | JGI IMG/M metagenome (GOLD analysis project Ga0224527, IMG submission 179882) | Peat soil microbial communities from Stordalen Mire, Sweden - C.B.S.T0 | ecosystem: Environmental > Terrestrial > Soil > Wetlands > Peat | place: Sweden: Norrbotten County, Stordalen Mire... | reverse complement strand
TGATGATTTCGGAGGGCAGCGGAATGCAGGCTGATTCGATTCCCATCAGCGCAACAACGCCAGCGTAGCCGCCAAGGGAGATGACATGGATTACGAAATCCACTACAAGGGTCAGTATTGTTTCGCTCATGGGCGCTTTCAGTATATAAGGCCGCACCGGGCCTGCACCCGACCTTGCGCCGGGCGCTGGCCGGCTAACCGCGCCAAGGCCTTCTGTGGGCTCATTTTGTTAGGATGAGAGTGTTTCAAGGAAGATCCGAGGTGTCCCCGTTGTCCGACTTTCCCCCTGTACCGCTGACACTTGAAGGCTCCAGCCTGCTGCACCAATTCTTCCGCTTCGACTGGAAGGCCTGGCGCGCCACCCCCACTGCAGATCGCGAGCGCATTGCCGCCGCGGCCGCCTCCGTGCTCAAGCGTTTGGAACGTACATCCCCGGATGCGCCCATCCAGACCGGCCTCTTTTCCCAGCTCGGCCACAAAGGCGACCTGATCCTGGTCCACTTTCGCGAATCACTCGAAGCCCTCAACCAGGTCGAGCTGGACCTTGCGCAGACCGAGTTCTACGACTTCCTCACGCCGGTTCATTCCTATGTCTCGGTGGTCGAACTGGGCCTTTACGAGTCCACCCGCAAGACCTACGAAGCCGCTTCGGCAAAGGGTCTGGAGCAGCACTCGCCGGAATGGAATGCAGAAATCTCCGCCACCCTTGGCCGCCAGACGGCCGCCATGGCCCCACGCCTGTTTCCTGCCATTCCTGAAGCCAAGTACCTCTGCTTTTATCCCATGGATCGCAAGCGCGGAGAACAGACCAACTGGTACACAGTACCCTTCGCCGAACGCCAGCGCATGATGCACGATCACGGAATGATCGGCCGCCGTTATGGCGACCAAGTAAAGCAGATCATCTCCGGCTCGATTGGAATGGACGATTGGGAGTGGGGCGTAGATCTTTTCGCCGAGGACCCGGTGGTCTTCAAGAAGCTGATCTACGAGATGCGCTTCGACCAGGTGAGCGCGGTCTACGCGCTCTTCGGCCAGTTTTTCATCGGCGTACGCCTGCCGATTGAGAAACTGGGCAGTTGGCTGGCCGGACGCTTGAGCAACGCGGGCGGATCCATCTAAATCGGGCGATCGCGACGGAACATGAACAGCCCGCTGCCTTACTTCGGCGCTTGCGCGGCGGGCGGCGCCGCCTGCGCCTTGGCAATCGCAGGGTCTTTCAGTTCCTTGCGTGCCTCTTTGCCGTGCGGACCGTCCGGATCGTAGTCCAGAAGCTTCAAGTAGTTCGCACGCGCGCTGGCCAGGTCGCCCAGGTGGTGCTGAGCCTCGGCCAGTCCCCAATAGACCTCGGGATTCTCCGGGTCCAGCACCATGGCGGATTCAAAGCGTGAAAGAGCTGCCTTCCAGTTCCGGGTCTGCAGGTAATAGCCGCCGACTTCGATGTCCTTCGACGCGGCCTCCTGATGGGTCGGCTCCTTGACGGACAGTTTTCTCTTTTTACCGGGTTGTTCGTCGTCCGGCGGCGGCAGCAGCCGGTCCAGGCCCTGCGTACTCGAACTCGAATCCGTACCCTCGTCGTTGCTGGCTGGCGCAGGATCGTCCGGGCTGCGCACCGGGTCCAAATCGTCACCGGGCAACGAGGTTCCGGTGCCTTCCGCGCTGTTGTAGGTCCCCTCGGGCACAGCCGGCGCTGTCGTCGAAGGCATTACCGGCACCGTGCTCGTATCCTCGGGAAACGGATTCGAGCCCGACGGGGCCGCGCCACTCGCGGGCTTGTCTTTGTCCTGGCCGTTTTGGGGCGTGCTGCTCCCCGTCGCCTGTGCATGCAACCGGGGCGCCGCCGTCAGGCAAGCGGCCATTACCAGCGCAACTGAAAATCCCCATCTCATTTCTTTTCTCTACGCCTCACGCCTGCAATGGTAGGATGCGTTCCAGACAGCACTTCCAGGCCGTACCTGGTTTCAGCAGGGGGATGCCCCGTGGACTCTCCCGGCCGGGCAACCCGCCTAAGCCATCAAAGCCACAGATTGAGACACTCCAGGAAGTGCTGAAGCAAAATCTGCCCTCAAGGAAAGCATCGCACACTCGCATGGGACTCATCATCCGCTCTTCCGCCATCCACGCCGCCGGCTGCTACACCACCACCGCGATTCGCAAAGGCACACGGGTCGCCGAGTACACCGGCCCCCGCCTCACCAAGGCCCAGGCCGACAAGGCCTATGCCGAGTCGCCCATCACCTACCTGTTTGGACTCGGAGACGGCTCGATCGTCATCGACGGCCACTGCATCGCCATGTTTATCAACCACAGTTGCGCCGCCAATTGCGAAACCTGCGAAGAGGACGGCCGGGTGTGGATCACGGCCATCCGCAGCATCGCAGCGGGCGAAGAAATCACGTACGACTACTGCCTCTATGACGGCGGCGACGACGAGGCTCTGTGCAACTGCGGCGCCAAAAGCTGCCGCGGCACCATGTACTCCAAAGAAGAGATCAAGCGCCGAAAGGCCGCCGCAACCACGGCCCGGAAGAAGGCCGCCAAAAAGAAGAGCGCCCCGCGCAAGCGCCGAGCTTGACCGTCCATTCGATCGGCGCGGGGGAGTTCCGACAGCGCCCGCCTTCCCCTCTCCAACCCCACCGCCTACAATGTATACGGAACTTCAAATTTCGAGGAAACCCATGCCGCTGTCCGGAGAAGCCATCCGCCTGATGAACTACATTGACGACGTTGCCGTGACCCTGCGCCGGGTGCTGGCCACCGTCCCCACGCTCTCGACTGAAGAGCGCGCCCGCGTGGCAGAGCATCTGCTCCAGGCCAAGCCCAACGCAGAAGACGTGGCCCAGGCTCTCGCCGCCAAGTAAAGGCCCTTGCCCACAACTGTCGCCATCATTGGAGCCGGCCCGCTGGGTCGCTGGCTGGCGCTTGCAGCCGCGCGCGCCGGCTTCCGTGTGCTGCTTGAAGACGTTATGCCCAAAAACCTGCACCACGCGCAGGAACTTCTCCGCCAGGAGCTGAGTCCGCAGGCTCTTGGTTACGGCGCCGTCACCTTCGTCTCCACCATCGAAGACGCTGTCCGCGACGCTGACATGGTGATCGACTGCGTGCCCGATGAGCTGGAGTCCAAGCTTGAGATCCTCTGGCTCCTGGACCGCATGGCGCCGCCGCGCACAGTCTTTGCCACGCCTACCACGCACCTCTCCATCGCCGACCTGGCCAACTGCACCTATCGCCCCGAGAAGTGCATCGCCATCGCCTCCGAAGCCAGCGCCCTGGCCGGCAATTGTTCGGCAGTTGCAGCTTCCGGCTCAGCATCCCTCAGCGAGGAACCGCGGACGCGCAGCGGCGCAGAAATCCTCCTCCGCACCACCTCCCGCACTGCCCCGGAGACCGTCGCCTTGGTCAGCGATTTCTGGCAGCGATTGGGCTTCATTCCCACCTTCTCAGCCGACCTTGCCGCGCAGGTGTAGGACCCGCTATTTCATATCCCGCCAGTTGGGCCCGAATGCCAGGTCAGCTACCAACGGCACATTCAGCTTGACCACGCTCTCCATCTCCGTACGCACCAGAGTTTCAATCTCGACCGTCTCCTCGGTGGGGACTTCGAAGAGCAGTTCATCATGAACCTGCAGAACCATGCGGGTCTTGAGACCGCGCTCGGTGAGTTTGCGGTCGATAGAGATCATGGCCAGCTTGATCAGGTCGGCGGCAGTGCCTTGCAGCGGCGTGTTGACGGCCGTGCGCTCGGCGAATCCGCGCTGGTTTCCGTTGCGGCTCTCAATGTCCGGAATGGGCCGGATGCGACCGAAGAGCGTGCGCACGCTGCCCGCTTTTCTTGTCTCTTCCAGTGTCTTCTCGATGAACGCGTGCACTCCCGCGTAACGCTCAAAGTAGCGTTCGATATACGCCTTTGCTTCAGCCTGCGGAATGCCCAACTGTGCGGCCAGGCCGAACGGCGAGATGCCATACACGATGCCAAAATTCACGGCCTTGGCGCGGCCGCGTGTCTCCTTGTCCATCTCGGCGGCGGGCACGCCGAAGACCTCGCTGGCGGTGAGGGTATGAATGTCCTCGTTGTTCTGGTAGGCCCGCATCAGCAACGGATCGCCGCTGAAGTGCGCCAGCAGGCGCAATTCAATCTGAGAATAGTCCGCCGACAAAAGTTGCATACCGGGTGCCGCGACGAAGGCAGCACGAATTTCCCGGCCTAGCTCAGTCCGAATGGGAATCTGTTGCAAGTTTGGATCGAAGGATGATAGGCGACCTGTGGACACGGATGCAGATTGAAAGGTCGTGTGAATTCGTGATTGATCATCCGTCTGATGCGGCAGAGTATCGCTATAGGATGACTTCAACTTGGAGAGGTGGCGATATTCAAGTACCAAGCGGGGGACTTCGTGCTGCTCAGCCAGAGGCTCCAAAATGTCTCGAGCAGTGGACAGAGACTTGGTCTTGCCTCGTCTGGACGGAGCGGGTAGCCCCAGCTTGTTAAAAAGCACTTCTCCCAACTGTTTCGGAGAGCCAATGTTGAAGTTCTCACCGGAGATCTCGTAAATTTGCTGTGCAAGCCGACCGATTTCCTTCTCGAACCGCGACGAAAGGTCGATCAATATTTGTTTGTCAATGCGCACGCCGGCCTGCTCCATACGGAAGAGCACGGGCGCAAGAGGCAGGTCGATCTCCCTGTAGACAAATGCGACTCCCAACCTGGCGACGTCAATCTTCAAGGCCGGTACCAGCGCATGGATGGCGGCAGCGCCCGCAGCGAGCGAGGAAGGCGCCGGTTGCCCATGACGCGCGGCCACGTCAGCTAGCGACTGGGTGGAGTGGGTGGGGTTGAGCGCGTAGGAAAGCAGCATGGTGTCGTCCACTGCGCCGCGCAATTGAACGCCAAGCCCGCCAAGAACGTGCAGAGCAAGTTTCCAATCGTGCACCCGCTTGGGCACCGCGGCATCTTCAAGCAGAGTGCGCAATTCAGACGTGAGGGGCAGACACAGCGCCGTTGCAGGATTCGCGCAAACTCCCACGCTGGAACGGGTCTTCTTCTCCGCCTCTTCGAGAACGTCAAGCAGCGAAAGCGTCTGCGGCATTGCGTCATCTGCTTCGTCTGCCGGATGTTCGGTTGCATCGAGCGCGAAAGCAAAGCCTTGCGCACGTGCTGCGGTATAAAACTCGGCGGCCTGCTGGTCCGTCGGCTCCTCGATCAACTCGACGGTGGGCCCCGTTTCAGAAGGCGCCAGGTCGCGCAGCATGGACGTGAATTCCAATTCGGTGAACAGTGTGCGGCAGGCTTCGAGGTCCGGCTCCTGCGTCTGCATCGCCGCCAAATCCAGTTCCAGCGGAACATGGCAATCAATGGTGACCAGTTCCTTGGATAAAATCACGGCGTCGCGATTCTGTTCCAGCGACTCACGATAGCTTTTGCGCTTGACCTCCGCGGCGCGATCAAGCACCGCTTCCACGCTGCCGAACTCGACGATCAAGTCCACGCTGCCCTTGTCGCCAATGCCCGGGGCGCCGGGAATGTTGTCGACGCTATCGCCGCGCAGCGCCATCACGTCGACCACCTTCTCCGGCGGCACACCCAAGACTTCCAGAACCTTGGCGGGGTCCAGAATCAGGTTGTCCTTCTGCGGATTGAGAACCTTCACGGTGGGCGTAACCAACTGCATCATGTCCTTGTCGCCGCTGACGATGAAGACCTCATGCTCGCGCTCGGCGGCCTCGCGGGCCAACGTGCCGATCACGTCGTCGGCCTCGAAGCCTACTGCCTCAAGAATGGGAATGCGCAGGGCTTCGAGAGCGCGCCGGATATAGGGAATCTGCCGGCGCAGATCCTCTGGCATGGCGGCGCGATTGGCCTTGTAGCCGTCGTAGCTGATCTCGTCGAAGCACTGCGTCTTCCCATTCCACTTGCGCAGCGGGCCCATAGTGCGCGCCCGCTCGTCGCGGAAGACCTCGCCGCTCACGTCGAAGACCGCCGCAAAATAGAGCGGCTGAAAATCCTGGCGCAGCTTCTTGATCATGTTTACGAAAACGTAGACGGCCGCGGTGGGCAGCCCGTCGCGCGTCGACATGGGGCGCGAGCGCTGCATGGCGTGGTAGGCGCGGAAGATGAACGACATGGTGTCGAGCAGGAATACTGGAGGCTTGGATTCAGTTGGCACGCTACAGAGTTTAACAGGGGGGCGGGATCGGAGCTCGGGGACCAGGAAACAGGCGACGACGGCAACTCTTGTTTCTGGTATGATTTCGCAGCGGTTTCCCCAACCGATTCCCCATAACTGAGAGGTCAAAATGACAACAGCAGTGATTGCCCCCGTGACTCCCGAGCGAATTTATCAGTTCGCCTGGGGGTTTGCCCCGCCGCTCGTTCTTGAGACGGCGATTCGCCACCGTATCTTCGACGTGCTGGACGGCGGCCCGAAGTCATTCCACGAGATCCAGGCGGCAACTGGCGCCTCGGAACGAGGCCTGCGAGCAATTCTGAATTTTCTTGTCGGTTTTGATTTTCTGCGCAAGGACAGCTCGGGCAACTTTTCGCTGGCGCCGGATAGCGCCGCCTTTCTGGTCAGCACCAAGCCGGAGTTCCAGGGTGGGATTATCCGCCACACCAGCGAACATCTGCTTCCCCGGTGGCTGCGGCTGAATGAGATTGTGACGACCGGCAAGCCGGCGCAATCGGCCAATTCCGAGCAGGAAGGCAGCGAATTCTTCGAGTCGTTTGTCTCTGATCTTTTTCCGATGAGCTATCCGATCGCCAACGAACTGGCCCGCCACCTCGACCTGAACGCCGTGGATGGGCCGGTCAGCGTTCTGGATCTTGCTGCCGGCTCTGGAGTCTGGAGCATCGCTCTGGCGCAAAGCTCAAAGAATGTGCGCGTGACGGCCGTGGATTGGCCGGGCGTGATTCAGATAACGCGCAACACGGCCTCCCGCTTCGGATTGGCGGAGCGCTTCACTTTCCAGGAGGGCGATCTGCTCAAGGCAAGCTTCGGGAGCGGGCACAACGTGGCGACGCTTGGCCACATCCTGCACAGCCTGGGCATGGAAGACAGCAAGACGCTGCTCAAGAAAACCGCGCAGGCACTGGCTCCCGGCGGGACGATCGCAATTGCCGAGTTCCTGGTGAATGCCGAGAGAACTGGCCCGCCGCAAAGCTTGACCTTCGCCCTCAATATGCTCGTGAACACCGATTGCGGCGACACATTTTCCTTTGAGGAGATCAGCAGTTGGCTCGGCGAAGCAGGATTTACGGATGCGCGCACGCTGGCCACGCATGGCCCGTCGCCGCTCATTCTGGCGACGAAGCCATAGGACGAATCAGCCCAGAAACATGCAATCGCCGTAACTGAAAAAGCGGTATTTCTGCTCGACAGCATGGCGATAGGCTGCCAAGACTTGCTCGCGTCCGGCAAAGGCTGAAACCAGCATCAACAGGCTCGACTGGGGCAGGTGAAAGTTGGTCAGCAAGCCGCCGACGAGACGGAATTGGAAACCGGGCGAAATGAAAATCTCCGTGACGCCGGAGTGGCATTGCAGACGGCAGCCCTTTGCCTGCTGTGCACAGTGTTCCAACGTACGCACCACCGTGGTGCCGACGGCGACAATCCGCCTGCCGTCAGCGGAGGCGCGGTTAATGGCCTCCGCGGCAGCCGCAGAGAGCGTGTAGCGTTCGCGGTGGAGGCGCACCTCATCCACGCGTTCCACGCGCAGGGGCGAAAACGTGCCTAGCCCCACGTGCAGCGTGACGCGCGCAATCTCTACTCCGCGCGCGGCCAGTGCGTCGAGGATCTGTGGCGTAAAGTGCAGGCCTGCGGTAGGTGCGGCCACGGATCCGCGTTCGCGGGAAAACACAGTCTGGTAGCGCTCGCGATCCGCGTCCGCATCGTCGCGACGGATGTAGGGCGGCAGCGGCATGTGGCCGATGCGTTCGAGCACCGCGAAAAAATCGTCTACCGGTTTGAACTCCAAAAGACGGTCTCCGAATTCGCCGCGCTCCAGCACCTCGGCTTCGAGCACGACGTCGCCGTCAGGCGCCGGAAAGACCAAACGTTCGCCAATCGCGACCTTCTTGCCCGGTCTTACAAGAGCGCGCCAGCGGTTCTCACCTGCCGGCTCGGTCAACAGAACTTCAATGCGGCCGGTCGGATTCTCACGGTCACGGAGCACGGTACGCCGCGCGTAAAGCCGCGCCGGAATGACGCGGGTGTCGTTCAGCACCAGCAGGTCGCCGGAATTCAATTGCGCGGGAAACTCAGCGAAGCTCGCGTCGCGGAGAGAGCCGCTCGCGCGGTCCACGAGCAACATGCGACTCAGGCCGCGCTCAGCCGGCGGCTGCTGCGCAATCAACTCCGCGGGCAGATCAAAATCGAAATCGGCAACGCGCAGGCCGTTCACAACGGTTTTCTCTTCAGACCCGGTCATGCATTCGCCCTTTTGAAGTAGTCGAGAGCCCGCAACCGGGCGCGCTCGATGGCCGCGTTCAACTCTTCACGCTTGGGCTCGAACTCTTCCGGGGAAAGCTCTGCGGAGACGCGCGTCCACTGCGCCCAACTGACGCAAATCCGGGTGAATGGCTTGGGAACCAGGAAGCGGTCCCAGGAACCCATGACCCAGGCGTGCTCCGGTTCCAGGTGAAAGGAGCCGATGGGCGCGCCGGTCATTTGCGCCAGCTTGATGGGGCCCATCTTGGTTTGATAGATGGGACCGCGCGGGCCGTCTGCGGTGAAGATGGCCGTCCGGCCGGTTTCGATTACGTGTTTCAGACCCAGCAGCCCTTCGCGCGCACTGCGGGAACTCGAGCCGCGCACTGCGTCGAAGCCAAACATCTTGAGGATGCGGGTAATCAGTTCGCCATCGTAGCTCTTGCTGATCAGAATGACAGCGCGGGAGTGGCGAAAGTAGACCGTGCAGGGCAGAACGCACTGGTGCCAGAAGCAGTAAATTTCCGGCCCCGGCCTCTGGCCAAAGAGCACGGGAACGACGCCGTCTTCAGCAATCACCTCGAAGCGCCAGGTGCGGCTGACGATCCACAGCAGCGCCCACACCACGCGCGGAACCACGGCCAGCACGAGACGCTGGCCAAAGGTGAATCTGGGGCTGGCTAGGACGGTCACTCAACTGATTTTAACGGAAGGAGCGGAGTTGGCGGGGCTAGCGGCGATAGCGGCGTTGGTCTCGCGCGGTTTTGCCAACTCCGCTAACCCCGCTCCATCGCCGCTCAACTGTAACGCAACCAGCGAAGAATCTCGGGCAGCGTAGCGCGCTTGCCATACATGAGAATGCCGATTCGATACAGGCGCGACGAGAACCAGAGCGTGCCCCAGATGCTGAGAAGCATGAGACCGATGGAAGCCGCGAACTGCCACAGCGGCGGCGTCTGCGAGCCCATGCGCAACATCATGATGATGGGCGCAGTAGCCGGAAAGAGCGATGCCCCAATCGACAGCAGCGAGTTGGGATTGTTGACCACGATCATGATCATGCCGAAGCTGATCCAGGTGGGCAAGGCCGCGAGCGGGGTAAACATCTGCAACTCCTGCTCGGTTTCGCACGTGGCTGCCAGGCCCGCGAAGAGCGATGCGTTCAGCAGGTACCCGAGCACAAAATAGATCGGAAAAAGAATGCCTTCAGCCCAGGAAAACTGAATGGACAGACTGCCGGAAAGAATAGGTCCCGCCAAGGCCGATCCGGCAATCGCTCCGCCCACGACAGCCCAGATGCCGATCTGCGTCAGCCCCACCAGGCCGGTGCCGATCAACTTGCCGGCCAGCATGTCCCCAGGTTTCGCAATGGCCAGCATGACCTCGAAGATGCGCGAGGTCTTCTCCTGAATGACGGAGCGGGCGACGTTGAGGCCGTAGATCATGGTGGTCATCAGCAGCAGGATGGCCATCAAATAGCCCTTGAAGAAGGAGGTCATGGCGTTGCTCTTGACTTCCCTGCCCTCCGTGTTCACCTGCTTGGTTTCGATCTCGATCTTTTTGAGCAGCGCGTCCACATTGCCGGGCTTGATGCCCGTGGTGGCCAGCCGCTCGCGCACCACGGCGCGATTCAGTGCCGACTCCAGCTTTTCGCCGGTAATCATTTCGCCTGCGGATTGCGCATCGAACTGCGCCGAGGGCTCCTTGCCGGGCGCCGCATCGATCCACAGAAAGCCGTCGATTTCCTTGCGCTTCACTCGCTCGACTAGCGCGGCGTGGTCTCCGAGCGTCACCGGCGTCAACACTTCCACCTGATCCGGCTTGTCGCTGGGAGATGCGTCCTTGGTGTCCTGCAACTGGGCGCGAATGCTCTCGGCCAGCACGGCGTCGGAGCTCGCGATGACCAGGTGCTTGTTGCCACCCGCGTTGCGGTTGGCCATGTACATGATGCCGATAATCAATAAAAACGCCGCGGGCACCAGCATGGTCGAGAGCCGGAAGGCCTTGCCGCGCACCTGCTCAAGATATTCGCGCCGGGCAATGAGAGCGATGTTATGCATTGGATTTGCCTCCCACGGTCTGGATGAAAATTTCTTCCAGCGACGGCTCGACCAGTTCAAAGCGATAAATAGTGGCCATGGCCGCGGCTTCGTGCAGCAGCTTCTGCGCATCGCCGTGAGGGTGCAGGCGAATTTCGGCGTGACCGGAGAAGTTCTTGGCCTCGGCAATCTCTGCACTGCGAAGGAAGTCGGCGTTTCCCTCGAATTCAACGATCACACGATTGCGCTCGTAAGTGGCCTTGATTTCGCGTACCCGGCCGGCCAGCACAGCCATGCCGTCGTTGATCAGGCAAATGGAGTCGCAAAGCTTTTCCACCTGGTCCATGCGGTGAGTCGAGAACAGAATCGCCTTGCCCTGGTCCTTGAGTTCAAGCAGCGTCTGCTCCACCAGCACCGCATTCACCGGGTCGAGGCCCGAGAACGGCTCGTCCATGACGATCAGCCCTGGATCATGCAGCAGGGACGCGATGAACTGGATCTTCTGCTGCATGCCCTTGGAGAGTTCCTCGGTCTTCTTGAGCAGCGCGTCGGCGATCTCCATGCGCTTGGCCCAATCGATGGCCCGCTTGCGCGCCTCTTCCGGCGTCAGCCCGTGCAACTGGCCGAAGAAAACCAGTTGATCGATAACCTTCATTTTCTTGTAGAGGCCGCGCTCCTCGGGCAGGTAGCCGACGCGCTCCAGGCTCTTGCGCTCGAAGGGCTTTCCAAACAGGCTGATCCGGCCCGAGTCCGGAATCGTGATGCTCATCATCATGCGAATGGAGCTGGTTTTGCCTGCTCCGTTCGGTCCCAGCAGTCCGAACATCTGGCCCGCCTCAATGGATAAGCTCAGGTTGCGGACGGCAACCTTGCTCTCGTAGGCCTTGGTGACTCCCGCGAGTTCGACAACTGGCATTTGCTCTCCCGCCACTCAACGTGCAGCCTGGGTCCGGATAAATGGGTGGCCGATCTATGGAGCAGTGTAGCAAAGCAGCGGAGGACAGCCGCAATGATGGGCCGGTCGCCGAAAGCTCCTCTACGCACACCTCTCCGTCAGGGAGATACGCAGGCAGGAGGCGAAGGGTTCCCGGTGTGACGCACCGAGGAATGAAGTGCCCTTTGCAGGATGCTAGTAGAATCGCACTCTGTGCAAGATGGGGGTCCATGATGGCAAATCGATACGGTGAAGCAGCAATTCTGGCAGCAAAACAAGGGCCTTCCGGCTTGAGTCCAGTCGCTCGATGGGAGAACGCTCTCGAAAAGTTGTACCCAACCAGCCCGGTGGCGCGGCTCAAGAACAGCCCGCGCGGGGCATTTCTCGGTCTCTGCGAAGAAGGGCTGGTCAAAGGCATTACTACAGGCGACTATGGTGCGTCGAAAGACAACAAGGACTACGCCGTCCATGCCGTTGCACTGCTGACGGAAGGGACGCAGCGCTGGTCCCGAAGCGCACTGTGGCAAGCGGTTACAAAAGACGGCGGGAAGCAGGAGAGCGGCCAGATCGATGTTGTGCTGGCGCTTTGGAACAACGATCTGATCGTCGGCAAGCCGGAAACCAAATAAGTCGTCGGTCGGCCACTGCGGCGGAGATTTGCTTGGACCCCCGGCTCAAGCGGGCCGCCCGCGTCCTCCGCGTTAGTTTGTCCCGCCGGACGCAAGGCATTTAGCATCCGGAGTGTGGCAAGCCTTGATACTCCGGTGATGTACGTGCGCGGCGTGGGTCCGAAAGTGGCGGAGATGCTCGCCCCAAAGGGCATCCAGACGGCCGAGGACCTGCTGTATCACCTGCCGTTCCGCTATGAAGATCGCCAGAGCCCGCGCAGCCTGGACGAGTTGCAGCCCGGCGAAATGGCCAGCGTCATCGCCGAAGTGCGCGGCTCGACTCTGCTGCGCACGCGACGCATGCCTATCTTCGAGCTCGCCGTAGGGCAAGGGCGTTTGGCGCTGAAGTGCATCTGGTTCAACGGCAGTTATCTGGAGGGTAAATTTCACGCCGGCCAGACGGTGGCCGTCTACGGCAAAGTCGAGCCGTCGCGCTCCAGCAATAACCTGAAAATGATTCAGCCGCAATTCGAGATTCTGCCCGACGCCACGGACGACGCGGTGACGCAGATGCTCGAAGTGGGCCGCATTACGCCGGTCTACGAGTCGCTGGGCGGGCCGCGGCTGGCCTCGCGCTGGCAGAGGAAGACGATCTTCAATCTTCTGGAGAGCCTGCGTGGCGCAATGCCGGAGTGCCTGCCGCTACGGATGATGGTCCGCCTAGGTCTTCCCGACCGCGAATCGTCGCTGCGCGAAGTGCATTTTCCACCCGAGGGCACGCCTTTCGTCCAGTTGCAAAGCTCGGCGACGCCCGCTCACCGGAGGCTGATCTTCGAAGAACTATTCTTTCTGGAGTTGGGTCTGGAACTGAAGCGCCGCCGCATGCGGGAGCGCACGGGCATCGGCTTTGCCACCAACGACAAGGTGCGCGAGGCCATCCGCGAAGTGCTACCCTTCCATCCCACGACGGCCCAGAAGCGGGCGCTGGGAGAGATTGTCACCGATATGCGCCAACCCAGCCCCATGCGTCGGCTTCTGCAGGGCGATGTGGGTTCGGGCAAGACCATCGTCGCGCTGCAGGCCATGCTGGTGGCCATGGAAAACGGCTACCAGGCGGCGTTGATGGCGCCCACCGAGATTCTGGCCACGCAGCATTTTTTGGCCATGCGCAAGCTGCTGGAAAAGTCATCGCGCAAGCCGCGCATTGTGCTGCTGACCGGCTCGCTTGACGAGGCTCGTAAGCGCGCCACGCGAGGCGAGATCAACCGCGGCGAGGCGCAACTGGTGATCGGGACCCACGCGTTGATCGAAGAAAAAGTCGAGTTCGACCGGCTGGGCCTGGTTGTGGTGGACGAGCAGCATCGCTTCGGCGTCTTGCAGCGTTTCAAGCTGATGAAAAAGCCAAATCAGGCGGAGCCGGACATGCTGGTGATGACCGCCACGCCGATTCCGCGCACCCTGGCGCTCTCGCTGTATGGCGACCTCGACGTCAGCGTTCTGGATGAATTGCCGCCGGGACGCACGCCCATCGTCACCCGGCGCGTACCCGGCGAAATGTCGGACGAAGTGTGGGATTTCGTGCGCAAGCAGGTGGCCAAGGGCCGCCAGGCGTACATCGTCTACCCGGTGATTGAGGGCAGCAAGGACGACGAGCCGGAACTGGATTTTTCGCACGACGATGCCGAGTCCGGGGCTGAAACGGCAGCTGCATCCCAGGTCACAAAAGCGGAACCTGGGGCACCCAAGCGTAAAGCCGGCCGCAAGGGCAAGACAGCGGAACTATTCCCCGGCGGCACGCAGGAAGCCAATCCGGGAACAAAATCTGGGCTGAAGTCGGCCGTCGAAATGCACGAAAAGCTGCGCACCGGCCCGCTTGCCGGATTGCGGTTGGGCTTGCTGCACGGACGGCTCGACGCCGACGACAAAGAGGTCATCATGCGCCGCTTCCAGCGCGGCGAAATCGATGTGCTGGTGGCCACAACGGTTATCGAAGTCGGCGTCGACGTACCCAATGCGACCGTGATGGTCGTCGAGCACGCGGAGCGGTTCGGCCTTGCGCAGTTGCACCAATTGCGAGGGCGCGTCGGACGCGGAGCAGCCAAGAGCTATTGCGTCCTCATCACCGGGCCGCGGGTTTCGCCGCAGGGCGAGGAGCGGCTGAACGCCATGGTCCGCACCCAGGACGGTTTTGCACTGGCGGAGTTGGACCTGAGCCTGCGCGGACCGGGCGAGTTCTTCGGGACGCGGCAGGCGGGACTGCCCGACTTCCGCGTGGCCAACTTGGTGCGCGACCGTCAACTGCTGGAGTTGGCCAAGGTGGAGGCTGCCCGCTTCGCCAACGCACCGTCTCCGGAAAAAGAGGGCGGCAACGAAGCAACGGAAGCCGAGCGCGCACGAGTGTGGGCGAGGCTGAAGGAATCCTGGCAGCGCCGCTATGGATTGGTTGAGGCCGGGTAAGGCCGGCTCAGCTATGCAACCTGGGCAGCGCGTAGGGCCTGCGCCGTCTCCACCGGAAACGTCTGAATCTCAAGATCGACGCTGGCAATCTCGGCGCCGCATTCCTGCGGATGGCTGCGCGTGCACCGGCAGAGTTCGGTGAAGCGGATGTGCCCGGCTTGGCTCAGATCCAGGCCTGCGGCGATCAGAACGCTGTAGACGTCGACGCAGGCCCGGCGCTCGAACTCGAACAGCATGTTGATCATGCCAGTGTCGCTTGCGCCGCGGCTCAGAACCCACCCGCCACAGCCCAATATTGCACCGGTGAGCGTTTGGACCAGATGCGAAGGCTCTTCGACAGAAACAGCCTTCATCTGCATGGCCCAAGGAATGCCCATGGTTTGCGCTGCGTCGCGACTTGCCACTGTTTGCCTCACATTCGCCTTATCGGAGGCAAGCAGCCGAGCATAAACCTTGTGCCGGAGTCGAACGGCGGCTGACCGGCTTTGAGACAAACCTCCCCGCTGAGAGCCCTCGCGTCGTTTCGCTGGTAATTGGAAGGGGCGCTCTTGCCCGCTCAGGATCGCGCCGTCCACTGGCGGGCCAAGGGCGCACACGCGAGGAATCGAAATGATGTACTTTCATAGACAACATGATCGTCGGCACTGGAATCGATTTGACGGAGATCGGGCGCATCGAGCACTCCATCGAACGCTATGGGCAGCGGTTTCTCGACCGCGTGTACACTGCTGGAGAGCAAGCCTATTGCCTGCGCAAAAAACGCAAGTCCGCGGAGAGTTTTGCGGCCCGGTTCGCCGCCAAGGAAGCCGGAGCCAAAGCCCTGGGAACAGGCATCAGCTACGGCGTCAACTGGCTGGAAATCGAGGTGGTGCGGGAGGCCGGCGGAAGACCCACGCTCCAGTTCCACGGGCGAGCGGCCGAATTTGCCGCTCGGCTGGGCGCGGCCCGCTCCGCGCTTTCCATTACCCACACCACCGATCTGGCCATGGCCAGCGTGGTGCTCGAGGATGGGAGATAATCCCGCCGCTTCTGGTATTCTCAAGGCGTTAACCGGCTCATTTTCAATGAGGGGAGCACCGTGCCAAGCCGCAAAGAGATTCAGTGGTCGCAACTGAGGGTGGGAGTGTTGGTCGTGACGGCCATGGCCGTCCTGGTTGGGCTGATCATTCTCATGTCCGGCTCGACAGGTGGGCTGTTTGCCCGCAAGCTGGTGCTTCGTTCCTATTTTCTGAACGCAGCCGGCCTGAAGGATGGCGCACCAGTCACCCTCGAAGGCGTGACCATCGGCAACGTGATCCATGTCCGCGTGATCCCCAGCCGCAACCCGACACCGGTCGAGGTCTCCATGCGGGTGGGTCACGAATACATCAGCGCTCTGCACATCGATTCCACCGCCTCGATTGCCCAGGCAGGCGTTCTGGGCGACAGCTACATCGACATCAGTTCGGCCCACGCCACCGGCCCGGCCCCTGGCGAAAATGCTGAATTAAAAGCCTCCGGCTCGCCGACCATTCAGGACGTGATTCGAACCAGCCAGGTCTCCATCGAGCAGGTCCAAAACCTCCTCCTCAAAATCGAGACCCTGACCGACACACTCAACTCCACCCGTGGCACGGTGGGGACGCTGATCAACGACCCTACGCTGGCGAAAAAGATCACCAGGATCGCCACTGACCTGGAGACCGTGTCAGGCTCCATCGCCCAGGGCAAAGGCTCGCTCGGCAAGCTGATCAACGACGATACACTCTACACCCGCGCCAACTCGGCCATTGACCGCCTGGACAAGATCACCACCGGCCTCGATCAGGGCCAGGGCACGGCCGGCAAGCTGCTCAAGGACGACTCGCTCTACAACAATCTGAATTCCGCCGTGGCCAATGCCAATCAACTGGTTGGGGAAATCAACGCCGGCAAGGGCGCACTGGGCAAGATCGCCAAGGATCCGGCCTTTGCCGCGAAACTCGACGACACCGTCACCCGCCTCGACAGCATCCTGAAGGGCATCGACGAAGGCAAGGGATCGATCGGCCAACTGGTCCAGAATCGCAGCCTTTACGACCACGCAGACCAGACCCTGGACCAGACCCAGCAACTCGTGAAAAGCATCCGCGAGGACCCGAAAAAGTATCTCGTCATTCGGCTGAAGCTGTTCTAGCGATCTGCGTACAACTCACGATTCCAAGGGCGCGCATTCGAGGCTTCCGCGCGCAGCTCGCGCTCTGGCACGGCAACGACGAGAGCAGATTGGCGTTAGACGATCCTGAAAGCCGAGCAACGAGTTGCGCCAGGGCCATGCGCAAGCCGATCTTGTGAATGCAGGCGTCGAACTTCCATGACCACCCGCTGCGTCAAAGCCGCCGCCTCACTGTTTATCCCACAGCATCGTAAACACGACAGAGGAATTCGGGTACCTGCCGACAATGGTCAGCGTCTTGCCGTCGTCCGACACCTTGTATTCTTCGCTATATTCCGGCCTGCCGTCGACCTGGCTTTCGATTTGAAGGAAGTGTTCGTTGACGCGCCTTCCCGATGTCGAATGGCCTTTCTTGTCGCCGGCTCCGCTATCGGCGTACATTCTCCCATCAAAGTTCAACTCGCTCAGATGCTTGTCGGCCGGTACGCTAAAACTCAGCCCATCGGTTCCGAAAGACGTGATAACAATCCTTGGCGCCTCCTCCAACGTCTTTTCCTCGATTGAAGTCGACTGCCATTCCCCGAAAATGCCGTTGCCTGGCGAGCGCCGCGCGTATCTCACAATCGTTTCATAATGAGTCCCGGTTTTGCTGGTGTACACATCGTGGAGCGTCAGGGTCGTATCATCCGGCGAAATGTTGTAGGTACGCACCATGTTCTGGTCATCGTTCCGGACCATTTCCCAATCATGGTCATCGAGCCTGTTGAAAGAGACGGTCGCTCCAGTTGGCGTCTCAATTGGAATGCCGTCAGCTTTCACCTCGATCGTTGTTCCGGTGCTTCCGGTCAAGGCGTAGCGGTTGCCACCGAGATCCTTGATCGCATACGTTATGGTTGGTTTCGGGCTTTTTCCGCTGTTGTATACCCATGTTCCGACGAATGGATCCGTTGCCGCGAATGCGCTTGTGCATGTGAAAACACAGGTGAGCAATGTGCCGTTGAGTTTCAATGGATTTCCCTCCGGATGATGGTGAGAGCCGCCGATGTGCAAGCGGGCTGCCCATGCAGGCGACGCTGCGGGTACCATCGCGAACTCTTCATGGCTGGGTCAAGCAGCGAGTCGCGGCACCACGACATACCGCTAAATGCCGTCCATTGCCGTGTCGATTGGCAAGATTATTTGAAGCAAAGGCCGCGGTACGGCGGCCTTTGGTTGAGGCGAAATTATGGTCTGGGAAGATCCATCAGCACCACATCGGAGCGCTGCTGCATTCGTTCCACGACAACTTCCCGGCCATCGGGGGAAACATCGAAGTTGCCAATGTTGAAGTCCGGTGGGAAGCTGGTCAACTGTCGCTCAGCCCCAGTCTCCAGATCGATCCGCCAGAGATTTTTGTGTTGAATTTCACCCCGCAGCACGACGAGTACGCGGCCTCCGGGTAGGAAAGCCAAGTGGCGAGCTCCGCGAGTCAGGGTCAGGGGCGGCAGGGAGTGCGGTACGGACTCAACCGAAACGGCTTTGACAGAAAATGTGGTGCCGATATCCGGCCCCGAGTAAACGACGAATTGGCCGTTGGGCGCCCAAGCTGGATCGGCCGATGATTCCCGGACAAATAGCGCGGGAGAGCGGCCGTCGATGGGCACGCGGAAGAGGTGTGGCGTGCCATGATCGTTGACCGCCGTGGTGATCGATCGGCCGTCGGGCGCCCATGCCGGGTCGCCTTGCAGGTCGAGCGAGTCGGCAACGATGTGCGCATCGGTACCGTCGTCCTTCATCGCACACAAGAGCGTCTGCCCGTGCTGTTGGATTGAGAACGCGACATGCCTTCCATCGCGAGCGATCGCCGGGCCGCCAAGGATTCGCGCCCCCTGCCCGCTCCACAACTCAGTAGCGGTTCCGTGGGCGAGTTTCCAGATGCCTTGCCCTGTGCCGCTGGCGGACACATAGAGCAGATAATCGGGTCCCAGTCGCGGAGAGAACCCTGTGCTGCTCGTGAGCGGGATTTGAACTGCCGCCGGCGCGTTCGTGGTTGAGTCGTCGATCCGCAGGCGCCACAGCGTTCTCCGTGGACTCGCAAGCGTAGCAGCCAGGCGGTGACCGTCAGCGCTGGCCGCCAAGGAAGTGTATCGGTCAAGATCAGAAGTCAGGCGGTGAGGAATGCGGCGCTCTACGTCCATGCCATAAAGCCACGGTCCTGAACCGTCAGGATCGCTGGCGAGATAGATCAGGCTTCGCCGATCCAGAAGGACGGGATGGCTCACCTGCGCATTCTGCGTGGTGACTCGTTCGGCGGCTCCGCCTTCTGGCCTGATGCGCCAAATATCCAGTTTGTCCGGGAGGGAGCCTTGAACGAAATAGATAAACGCCCCGTCGGGCGCCCATGACGGAAAGTGAGTGTGAAGTCCGGCAGGGGCAGTGAAGATGGGCGCATCCTCTGGCCGTCGACTCGCATTCGCCACGAAGAGCGGGTCCCCGGAGGCGGGGGTGTGATACGCAAGACGAGTGCCGTCGCGAGACCAATCGAATTCGGCCACCCCTTCAAGATATGGCCTGGGCTCGCCGCCTAAAGTTGGCACTGCCCAGACTCCTATGTTGCCGGCGCTCGAGCCGCTCGGTTTACGAAGCCAAAATGTGACCAGAGACGCATCGGGCGAGAACCCCAGGTCCCGGATCAATGGATTCGCGAGTTCGGAGACACTCCCATGGGTGAGGTTATGAAATTCGCCCGAGCCGACCTGCGTTACCCAGACGTCCATCTTTCCGTCCCGGTCCGACAGAAATGCGATGAAATGGCCGTCTCGCGACAGCGCGGCGGCTTGCTCCACCCCTCCGAAGTCGGTGATCGCCTGAAATCGAGCGCCTTCGATGGGGCTGCGCCAGAAGTAATCCGTTTTCCGAATCCAGAGAATTGCGACAATGACCAGCGCGGCTAATACCGCTGCCGCAGGCAGCAAAACAAACCACCATCTGAATCGAGAGGTTGCTGTCGCAGGCTGCGACAGTTTTAAAGCCGAGTCGGACGATATGCCATCTTCGCCATTCTCCTGTCCCGCATGAAGATTCCTGCTGTGCATCCAGGAATCCAATTCGGCCCGAAATGCGTAGACCGAACCCATCCTGTCATGCCGGTGACGGTGAACGGGCATCGCTTCCCGCTTCTCCCAGCGCTGCACCGTAGTCACGTCGCGCTTGAGATATGCCGCGATTTCCTTCCACGACCCAAGACGGTCTGCCAGTGGCTTTTCCGGTGGCGGTGTACGAGAAGCGGGCTCGCCCATCGCGGTCTCCTGGTTGGTCCGCAGTCGTGACGAACCCTGGGAACCCAAATTGTAGCGTCATCTGTCCGCAAAGGCACGGCAAAAAGCTGCATTCGACGGTGAGTTGAGCCAAGGGCCGCCATTCCGCAACTTACCGCTTGATGGAGGCTGCCAAAGTGTCCCACTGTGTCCATGCATCTGAATCGAATTTCGAAACCGGAGGTTCCATCGTGCAAAGCAAAACCTTGATTTCGGCGATAGGCGGGCTCTCACTGCTTCTATTGATTTCAGCCATCTGTACTCTGGCCCAGGAACGCGGGCCGGTGCATTTCAGTGGCCTGATCAACGACTATTCGCCGCTGAATGCGACGGTTAAGGGCAGCCCGTGGGAAATGCACGGTCAGTGGTCCATGGAGGTCCACCCGGGAAGGGGCAGAGCGGACTTCTCGGCGGATATGACGATGTCCGGCTATGGGCAAACCCCGCAAGGTGCTGTCGATCCGACGCAGCCTCTTCAGAACCCTCACACGCACCACATCAGGCTGACCAACGCCAAGATCACTTGGGACATGTCCGGCTGTCCGGCGTACCTTCCCCCTGCCACCACGACAGGATTTCAGTTGAAGGACACGGTCAGCCTCTTGACGGGAAATGGGAGTCTGGCGCCCTTTGAGACGGATCCGCCTTCTTCGATGCTGCAGGTCTGCATCACCGGAGGGGATACGGGACCAAATCCGGTCCCGGCATCGAACGTCACGCTGCTGTTCAGCGGGCCCGCGGCGAAGCATTTCGGTTCGCAAGCCATTCACGGCGTCGTACGTATATCCCCCGTCGATTTCGTCGAAATCGGAAGAGATCGATAAGTTCGCCGACCTTAGGCGCCGGGAGCTGTGTTGTCATTCCGGGTATAGATCGCCAACTGAATCCGCCGCAACGGAAGCGCACAGCTTCGAAGCGCCATGGGACTGAAGCAGGTGGAGTGGACGGGTGACATCGGGCGATTCGTTCAAAGACAAGCAGAGGCGAAGACGCAGATCTGCCCCATACCGCCCGCAGGGTCGTGCCCAGGAGTCCGGTTTCGCCCGCGCATCTAATGCTGCGATGAGCAAAGGAGACCGACATGCGAAGGAGACAAAACTGTCTTTTGGTGTTGAGTACCACTATCGTGATCACGGTTCTCTATCGTCCTGAAAGTGTCCTGGCTACAACGGCGCAGGGGTACAAGAGTACGTTGCTTGCGGTTGGACGGCTTGGCGAAACCGCTGTCATCAGCTCGCATCCTCGCGGCCTGACAGCGGAAGGAAACGAGTTGGCTTGGCGGTCACTGCAAGAGACGGCTGAATCGGCTGACATGTATGTGCAGAGCAATGTCTGGGAGCCGGGGGGAAGTACCGGTTGGCACTCGCATCCAGGGCACAGCCTGATCATCGTAACCGCCGGAACGGTGACGGAATACCAGGGGCTCGATCCCGATTGCAAGCCGCACGCATACAAGGCGGGAATGGCGTTTGTCGATCCCGGCGGCGAACATACGCATATCCTCCGGAACGAAGGCTCGGTGGAGGCCAAAGCCATCGCCGTCCAGCTGATTCCAGCGGGCAGTGCGCGCCGGATTGACGTGGCAGATCCCGGCAATTGCCACTTTTAGCTTGGACGAATTGACCCGTTCCCTGGCCGGTATTGAAAGTACCCATGTTACTAACTCTCTGACTGGCTGTTAGCGGTCGCTGGCGGACAATTCCGCATGTCAGCCTCGGATCTTGCGGCAGTTTCAACCCTCAGCGGGCCCAACCAGAGTCAGGCCGGCTCCAGTTATATAGTCGATCTTCTCCGACTGTTCGATCGATGCGTCTGAGATACGCCGGGGGCTCCTTTGAGAATGCGTTGGATGATCAAGCGCTTTTCTCGGATAGCGGGGTACCACGAGGATCTTAGGCCCTCAGGGACAAAGAACAGAATGACCGGTGCGGGTAGGTCCCCGAACTTGAATTGGCCACAAGGGAGCCCCCGTGAATACCCGCAACGCTTTGTTCTCAGCGGACGGCCTGAAGCGCACAGGATTGAAGCGCTTCAGGCTCGCACTTAATTCGGCAGTTATGCAGCGATCGCGGGCAGCCAGGTGCGTGAGTGGAGACGGCGGGTTTTTATCCTTCCGATGCCGGGCGAGAACCACCACCAGCAGGGGTTTGGCTGCATCGGCAGCGGGGGCTTCGATAGCACGGGTGCCGGTCAACCGGCGAGACGGCCCTGCTCTGACGAAGGCGTTCCCACGTCGCGGGCGGGACCTTTGGCGGCAGCGACCTCCTCGGTGATGGACTGCGGATCCAACCGGCGGGCAACGGAGGTTTGCGACAGATTCCTGAGGATTTGTTCTTCCCAGGAGTCGGCCATCCCAACAGTTTTCTCCTGGCACACTTCGTCCCGCTCCTCTGGAGCGCGCAGGGGAGCAACAGCATCGGCGCCGGAAGCGGTTTCAGCCAACTCGGTTTCAGCCGGAACCGCAGCGGTCTCCGGCAGGTCGTCGGGAACGGTGCCCTCCGTCGCACGCTGCACGGACTCTGAAGATGGAGACGCATCCGGGGCGCGGGCAAAAATGGACTCCGGATCGAAGGGAGAGTCGTTACGCCTGTCGGAGGCAGTTTCGGCGGGATACGCTTCGGTCCAGTCTGCGCGGGAACCAACTCTGACAGGCGCTTCGGTGTCGAACAGGCGGTCCCCGGAGGTGGCGTTTTCTTCGAGGACCGCGAGTTGGCCATCGGACTCGCGGGAGGAGTGATAGCGAGTAAAGGCTAATCCCCAGTAGAGCAGGCCGCAGAAGCAGCCCATGAGAACTGAAGGCCACCAGGCCACCGGCGTGGGGCGTCCGGCCAAGTGCTCCAGATGGAGGGGATTCCGGGTTGCACCGGAAGCGAGTGGAGAGGCCACGCCGGCTTCCAGGGCTGGTTGCACCCGCGATGCCAGGGGCTGTGACGGAGAATTGGCAGTGGCAGAATTGGCGGCCTCCAGGCGCTGGGCGGCCCGTTGCTGCTGTTCCAAGACACCCAGGACGGTGGTGAGCTGATTGCGCTCATAGTCAAGCTGCGCTTCAGAAGTACCGGCGGTATTGATCCCGGCGGCGGAAGGCCAGAAGAGAGCGAGGGTGTGCTGAATGACATCGAAGCGGGCTTGCGTGCCCGAGGCCGAGCCTGCATGGGCGAACCTGCTGCGCAGATCATCGAGCTTCTGCTGGACGTCGCGGACCTGGGACTCAAGGTATTTTTGGCGATCGCGTTCGGACCGAAACGACGACTCTTTGGCGACTCGTCGATCGGCGTCAGAAAGCTGAGCCTGCAACTGCCCCAAGGCGGCAGCCAGCGACGGTTCGGCAGCGGGGGAATGTTGTGCGGTGGCGGCTGATGCGGGCGCGGATGTGGGGCCGGATTGGGCGTTTGCGCCCGGAGCAGGATCGCCGGCGGTCGAAAATGACCAGCCTGCGAGCGTTTGAGCGACCGCATTGGCAGCCTCGGCGGCCTGGCCCGGATCGGGATCTCGATAGCGGACCAGGAGGAGCCCGGCGGTCGGCTGGCTCAGTTCCAGGCGGGTGCGGAATTCGCCAATGGCGTGGGCGGAGGAGAACGAAGCGACGTGGGCCTGGGAAACGAGCCTCGCGACAACGGCGTCGCTGAGAATGGACTGGCCGAGGACGACGGCGGGATGCGGAACGCGCGTGCTGCCGCGGTCCAGCCGCTGTGCCACGGCGGAGTCGAAGGAAAGCCGGGCGGCGAAGGCTACTTGCGCCTCCCGGTACCGAAGAAAGGCATAGATGCCACTGGCGGTTGCAACCGCGATGACAAACGCGACGACCTTATGGCCCAGCGGAACGGAAAAGTACATACGACCCTCGGTCCCGATCGAAGATCCAAGGCAAGCCACCTGGCAGTTTGGCGCATGCTCCTGAAGGGACGGCCCGAGCTTTGTGGCCTCGGGGACCTCAGGGCAAAAGAGCTAACATCCGGTGCCTTGTGAGCGTAGCTACAGGCCTCGGCGGGAGGATCTTCTCCATGCGCGGCGAAGATTCCCAGGTTCCCTATCAATATATCGTTTCCCATAGCGTTTCGTCATGGAGGCAGAGACGGGATACCGGCCTCCTCGCTGCGGAATTGCGGGACGATACAGGGGGCAAGAACTCCTGGAGCAGCTCTTCATCGTCGGGCATTCCACGACCAAAAGGGGCATTTCAAAGGGCAGATACGTGCCCCTGCCAGGCATAGGTGTCCGCATCCCACTGGTAATGAGACGGTTATATGATTCCTTTTTAAGAAAATGTTCGTAAAACGGTGCAACAGGAACGGTAAGCTTTCTGGATGGCTCCACTCCGCTGGGCCAGAGTCCGCTCTCGGGCGGCATCGCCACGCTGACAACCTCCTCTCTGGCAGTCGGTAATCACTCAATCACCACGGCTTATAGTGGCGATACAAACTTCATTGCTTCCGCCAGCGGTACGCTGACCCAGTCAATACTGGACTTCAGCGTTACCACAACCACCGCAGGCGGAGGCAGCGGCGGCAGTAGCGGCACAACGCAGACAGTGGATGCAGGTGGGACTGCGGCCTATACGCTCTCCCTTCTTCCCACTGCCGGCACGGTCATTCCTTCACCCGTTACTTTGAGCGTAAGTGGAATGCCGACAGGCGCAACGGCTGCCATTACCCCCTCCACCTGGGCCAAAATCTCCCCTACCTCGTGGTCGTTCCCCGCAAATACACCGCTGACCGATGTTTCTCTGTCCATTCAGTTACCATCCGCGACAGCGAGCCTCAAGCAGGAAGACGTGCCCCTTCGCAAGTTTCCGGCGGCGCTTTTAGGGCTTCTGTTGTTGCCCTTTGCAGGCAAATTGCGCCGCGCCGGCAAGCAGGTGCGCCGGTCCATTTCACTTTTGCTTTTGCTGGCAGTGGGCATAGCCACCATGGCCGGAATAGGCGGATGCGGATCGAGTTCCAGTCAATCGAAGAAAACTTACACTGTGCTGGTAACTGCGACTTCGGGCACGCTGTCGCACTCGACAACCCTCACGCTGGACGTTCAGTAACAAGCTTCGTGCGGCTGCTCTTCCCCTGTTGACCAGATTCCGGGTTTGCGTATGGGGATTGAATTGCGAAGTGTCCGCCTGTTTTTTGAGGACACTTCGCGAAGAGCGCAAGCATCTTCGGTGGCGAGGTTCGGCTCCTGGGTCAGGCGCGGTGAGCAGCGGCAATGAGACCTCATGGCCCCACTCGACAGCACATTCGCAGCGCTCACGGCTGAGGCTGACGAACGGGAAAATAGCCAGGGAAGCCCGGCATCTTTATCTCCTTGTCATATAGGTACTCTATAAAAGACGACAGACAAACAGGACCAATCTCATTGCCTAGCTCGACCCATGCTGATCGCAATCAGCCTCCATCTTCCATTGCCAGCGGACGGCTTCTCACCATGCTTGCGATCCAGTTGATCGCGGTTGGACTGGGTCTGGCTATCTCCGGCCATGTGTACCGCGTCTGTCATGATGTGGTTGTCCGTCATCAACAACTCGCGCAGCAGCGGCGGCAGTTCGACAGTTTTTCCGAACGCCTCGACCACATCCTCCAGGCAGTCCGGACATTCGCTGCGGATGACAAACAGAGCGGCCCCATCTCAGCAGAAATCGATTCCGCAACGGAGTCCGCTCAATTATTGAATACTTCGATTGAACTTCCCCGCGAGGTGGAAGACCTGCAGCGGTCGCTTGCTGAAATGGACGCCGAGTGGCGGACTCTTCGTCAAAGCCCGCGCGGACAGGTGCGGGTGCGCGGTGCGGCAGCGTTGTCGGCTACCATTGCTCACGTGGAGCGGACTCTGGACGCACTGCGGACTGGCGTAGATCGCGAGGAAGACGAAAACTTCAGCCGCCTCTATCAAGTCCGGCAAATCAGTTTTTGGAACAATGCCTGCGAAGCGCTCGCCTGTCTTCTGATCGTGCTGGCCTTCGTCAGTGCGATCAAGCTTTACCGCCATCTTCGCCGCGAGGAGTTGGCGCGCTTCCTCATGGAATCCGAGTTGCGGGCGGAACGGGAAGCACTGGAGAAGCGAGTACAGGCGCGCACCTTTGCTTTGGAGGCGGAAGTGAAGGAACGGCTGCGCGCGGAGCGGCTGAATCGGGGCCGCAACCGCATGCTGGAGATGGTAGCTCGCAATGAGCCTATCTCCGACATCTTCAAAATACTCGCCGAGACCGTAGCCGAATATCGCTCCACCTGGACCTGCGCCGTTCACTCCCTGGGTTCGGGATCGCTCAAACTGATGGCCAGCTCCGGATTGAGCGGCAAGCTGATGCACCATCTTGGCTCCATCTCCACAAACTTTGCCGGAGCTCCTGAGAGTGTGGCGATTACGAACGGAGAACCCTACATGGTCGCGGATCTGGGAGCTGTGCACAAGCCCTGGAGTGAACTGCTCCGCGCCAACGGATTGCTGTCCGTATGGTCGGCGCCGTTTATTGCAGCCGACTCCGACGCTTTAGGAACCCTGAGCGTGTACAGCCTCCTGCAGTGGCAACCGTCCGCCACGGACCTGGAAATGCTGGAGATGGCCCGACACATGGCCGCGCTCGTGCTGGAGAGGAGCCGGTTGCAGGCGCAACTGATCGATCACGCCTATCACGACAGTCTGACCGGTTTGCCCAACCGCCGGCTGGCGAGAGATCGCATCTCGAGCGCGATCAAACGAGCCGCGCGAACCAGCCAGGGGATGGCCGTCTTGTGGATCGACCTGGACCGCTTCAAACAAATCAACGATCAGTATGGTCACCCGGTGGGCGACGCAGTGCTGCAAAAGACAGCGCAGCGGCTCTGCGGCAGGCTTCGTTCCAGCGACACTCTGGCGCGTATGGGCGGAGACGAGTTCATGGTTCTGATCGAAGGAACTTCCAGCCGCGAGGCGGGAGAGGCGGTCGCCGAAGATTTGCTCCATGTCCTCGCGCAGCCCATGCAGATCGATGAACTGGAACTGGCTATTACCGCCAGCATCGGCATTTCGCTTTATCCGGAAGATGGCCAGACCGGCGACAGCCTGTCCCAACATGCCGATCAGGCCATGTACGCTGCCAAATTCGGCGGCAGTGGCTTCCGCTCCTTTAGTCCCGAGATGGATCGCGAGCCGGCCGAGCGGCGCGCACTGGAAGCGGAGTTGAACCATGCTCTGGAGACCGGTGGCTTCACTGTTGCCTATCAACCACTGTGCCTGCCGGATGGCTCTTTGCGCGGCTTTGAGGCCTTGCTGCGCTTCTGTTCTCCGCGCCTGGGCAATATTCCTCCCTGCGATTTCATCCCCATTGCCGAGGAGACGCAGCTCATTGTGCCGTTGGGCGAATGGGTACTGCGCGAGGTCTGCCGCCAGAGCCGGGAATGGCAGAAGGCAGGACATCCGGACGCGTCGATTGCCGTCAATATCTCGGCCTTGCAGTTTTCCCGCGACGACTTTGCCGATACTGTCGCTCAGATCCTCACCGAGACCGGCCAGCCCGGCGAAATGCTGGTGCTCGAACTGACCGAGAGCATCGTGATGCACGACTTCACCGAATCCGCCCGTCAGATGGAGCGCCTGAAGCGGCTCGGCGTTCGGATCGCCATCGACGATTTTGGTACCGGCTACTCTTCGCTCAGCTATCTGCATCGCCTGCCCATCGATGTGCTGAAGATCGACCGCTCATTCATTGAGCAGCTGCATGATGCCGACAGCACGGGGCCCATTGTGGAAGCCGTCCTTTCCATGGCCCACACGCTCGGCCTGAGCGTCGTGGCGGAAGGGGTCGAAACAGCCGAGCAGCTGAATACACTGCAACTGGGCGGCTGTGACCTCATCCAGGGTTACTTCTTTTCGCGTCCGTTGCAGCCTGTCGCTGCAGCCGCATTCCTCCGCTCCGGGAAGTTGGAGGCAGAAGGGCTACTCACTCCCGGGGCTGACTCCTTCCCTGGGCCCAGTTCAACGGTCGCGCGACAGCCGGTCTGAGCGGGATGGTGTCAATCTGGAGAGTAGGAGCACGGTTCGCAATGGCCAATATCTCCAGATTGTCGCATGCCAATTGATTTGTCATGAGCAGGTTACAGCAATTATAAGAAAGATCCGCCGGGCGAGGTTTGGAGCCTATGGGCTAGTCAATCGCTTGACTACATGCCCGGGGCCTCCCACAATAGAGCTGTAAACCCATGGACAATCCAACGCTAGCAGGCAATATCAAACGATATGTCTTCGCAGCTTTTTCTTTTGACGTGGAGACTGGCGAACTCACGCGGAATCGCCACACAGAGCGCATTCGCAGGCAAACGTCCCGGTTGTTGACGATTCTGCTGGAGCGAGCGGGCTCGGTGGTAACGCGGGATGAGTTGCGCGAGCTGCTGTGGCCGGATGGCGAGCATCTTGATCACGATCACGCCATCAACCGCTCAGTCAACCAGTTGCGTGAGGTTTTGCGTGACGATCCTCGGAATCCGCGGTTCATCGAGACACTTCCGACGCGAGGGTATCGGTTCTGCGCCGAGGTAACGGTGGAGCGGGCCGAAGCTCCGATGGCGCTGGTCAATTCGGTTGCAGAGAGCCCTGCGCGGGTAGAGGTGGCGCTGGCTGTGGTACCCCAGGCGGCTGCCCTTGAGGCGTCGGCCGGGTTCACGGGTTCTGTGCCATTCTTCCGCCGCTATCGCAAGGTTCTGCTGGTTGCCGCGGCAGTGTTGATCGTGGCTGGCGTGGTGGGGTCGGCTGCGTATTGGCGGGTGGCAAGGCAGCATCGGGAGAGCCGGATTGTGCGCATGGGTGTGCTGCCCTTCGATGCACAGGGCGAGGGCGCAGCGCAGTTGTCGGAGAGCTTTCGGCTGGACTTGATGGACAATCTGTCGCAATTGCCCAATGTGGAATTGCCCGCCGAGCACTCTCTGGATCGATCGGCCGGGGACTTTGCCGCCCTGCAAAAGTTGGCGAATTCGCTTCAGTTGGATGTGCTCCTGATGGGACATTTCGTGCTGGACAAGGAGGGTTGCACGTTGCAACTGGAAGTGGTGCGTGCCAAGGATATGGCACACCTGGCATCGTTCCAGTACAACAGCCCCAAGGACAGCTTGTTTTCGATACGGGGGCGTGTGCAACGGGATTTGTTCTCAGAGTTGCAGCTTGCAAGCGCGCCGCTGCACGCTTCGAACGGCAGCACCGAAGATGCGGAGGCGTACAACGACTACCTGAAGGCCCGGGACGCAGCCGCTTTGGGAAGCGGAGAGTCGGAGAATCAGGCGCTGCGCTTGTACCAGGCAGCGATCGACAAGGACCCCGGGTTTGCCAGGGCGTATTCGGGGATGGCCGCGGTTCACCTGAACCTGACGAACACGCGGGGATATGTGGAGCACTTGCCGCTGGCCAAATACTATGCAGAACAGGCACTGAAGCACGATCCTAACCTGGCGGAGGCCCATGCGATTATGGGGGCAACAGTAGCGAGGCTGGATTGGAACTTGATTCGAGCTGAGGGAGAACTGAGGCAGGCCGTGGAGTTGGAGCCGCATAGTGCCACCTACCGGGCTTGGCTTTCGTCGACGCTGGTGTCGGCCGGGAAATTTACAGAAGCGCTTCAGCAGGTCGATCGGGCTCGTGCGGAGGAGCCGCTCTGGCCGGCAGTGTATTCCGTGCAGGCTTTCTGCGCGGGATCGGCACGGCAATACAATCTGATGATCGACTCGGCCAAGATGTACCTCAAACTGGCACCGACGTCGCCCCATGCGAGGGACCTTCTGGCGTGGTCGTATTACTCGTCGGGGCGATACAAAGAGGCGATCGACGAGTGGCGCACGATGGCTCAGCAGGAGAATGACAGCGGCCGGGTTGCGTTGGAAGATCATGGCTGGGAGGCCTTCCAACACGGCGGCGTGAAGGCCTATGCCAAGGTGCGGGTGAAGGCGATCGAGTCGGGGGACAAAGTGATTGTGCGTCATCCAAATGACTTTGTGCCGGCCGAGTGGTATGCCGCGATGGGCAACAATGACAAGGCGTTGGCGAACTTGCAGGCACTGGCGGACCAGCACGACAACAACACGATGTTTCTGGCTTCGAATCCGATGTTGGAGCCATTGCACCGGGACCCCAGATTTCTTGCGCTGCTGAATCGCTTGGGGCTGACACTGCCGGTCTCGTTCCCCAAGGAGACGCACGTCACACAGTAGAAGCTTTGGCCGAGAATCCGGAGATGGGCGCCGGTAGAGTGTTTTTAACGATAAAAAAGACAACGGCGAGAGGCTGCATTCGGAATGAATGCAGCCTCTCGCCGTTTTTTCTGCTGGTAGCTATTGGACGCTGACTGTGACGATGGTCGTGCTGACCAGGGCGCCGGTGGCCGCGTCAGTTCCGGTGACGGTGTAGGTGAACGTCCCAGTTCCCAGCACCTTGGTTTTGGAGGGTGACCCGCCGCATCCGACGGCGAAGGAGCCGACGAAGAGCAACAGTGCAAACATCATCAAGCGCTTGCGTCGTTTGGCTGGCACCCAGAAGAGCAGCAGGCCAGCAAGAACGGCAGCGCCGGAGCGAGCCAGCATGGAGGTGTTGGAGGTGGCGCTGGAGGTGACGGTTACGGTTGCGGTTGTCGGGGCGGAGTTGGAGATGAGTACGCTATTCCCGGCGGCAAAAGAGCAGGTGGGGACATCGTTGACGCCGCTTGGCGAGGAGGTGAGAGCGCAACTGAGATTGACTTGCCCGGTGAATCCACCGGCAGGGGTGACAGTGATGGTGGAAGAGCCGGTGGAACCGACGCCTGCGATGGAGACTGCGGTGCTGGAGAGCGTGAAGCCAGCCGCGACTGCGGACGGATTGACGGTTGCCGCGACCGTGGTGGTTGCCACTACCGTGGTGCCCTGGGTTGCGCTCACGGTGATCTGGTAGGCACCGGGCGTAGTGGTCGATGTGGTTTGCAGGTTCAGGGTCGCCGTAGAGGGCGATACACCGGAGACGGTAGCCGTTAGGGATTGGCAGGTGGGCGAGGAGACGGCGCCGGCGGGCCCGGAAGCGACCGCGCAGGAGAAAGTAACCGTGCCGGTAAATCCGCCAAGCGGGGTGAGGGTGAGGGTGGACGTGGCTGAGGCTCCGGGGGTGGCAAATGTGACCGCGGTGGAGGAGATTCCCAGAGAAGGAGCTACAGGGGCAGCCTGCACCGTGACCGAAGCCGTGGTCGAGGCGGTGATTTTGCCGGTGGAGTCAGTGCCGGTGATGGTGACGGAATAGCTGCCCGGAACGACCGAGGAAGCTATCTGCACGCTGAGAGTTGCGGTGGCGGCGCCGGAAGCGACGGTGGCCGAGGATGCGGCGCACGTGATGCCGGTGACGCCGGAGCAAGTGATGGTGATCGCTCCGGTAAATCCGCCGGATGGGGTTACGGTTACGGTGGAGTTACCGCTGGTGGCGGGCTGAATGACGGTCACCGGAGTTGCTGCGAGGGCGAAGGCCGGGGCTGCCGCAGGAGCAACGGTGAGGGAGATGTTTGCCGTGGTGCTTACGGTTTTCGCGGAATCCGCAGCAGTAACGATGACCGCATAGGTGTCGGGCGTGGTGGAGGACGTGCTGGCGAAGGTCAGCGTGGTGGTTGCCGAAGCGGTGCCGGAGATGGACGCACTGGCCGCCTCGCATGTGGGCGCCGAGTCCGTGGGGCTGGAGCCGGTGATGGAGCAGGAGAGGTTGACGGTGCCGGTGAATCCACCAAAGGGCGTTACGGTCATGGTCGCGTCGGCGGAAGTGCCAGGGCCCGAAATGGTGAGCGTGGCGGGGCCGGTGAGGCCGATCTTAGGCGTTGGAACGCCGGAGACGGTGACGCCTGCGCTGTTCGATGTGGAGCCCAGATAATTTGAGTCTCCAGCATAAACGGCAGTGATGAGGTTCAAGCCGTTTTTGGCGAACTTGGTTCCGGGAACGACCGCGATTCCCTCGACCATATCGATACCGGTGGAGGGGTCATACCCGTAGGCCATGGTGCCGGTTCCGAGCACGGTGGTCCCGCTCATGAAGGTGACGGTGCCGGTAGGATAGTTGCCAATACTGTCCGTCGTCATGAGCGCGGTGAGGGTGACGGAGCCGCCATAATTTACGGCCGCGGCACTGGTGGACAGATCCGTGGAGATTTGGCCCTTGGTGATGGCAAAAGTCGCCGGTGTGCTGGTGCTGGCGTGAAAACTGGCGTCGCCCGAGTAGGCTGCCGTGAGTTGATAGCTGCCGACGGGGAGAGCGTTTTGACTGAGGCTATTAAATGATGCCGTCCCGGCACTGCTGATGCTGGCCGGAGTGCCAACCGCAGTGGCGCCGTTGAGGAAGGTGACAGAGCCGGTTGCCCAGCCATCGACACCTTTTGAGCCCTCAGGCGTTGCGGTCGCAAAGAAGTAACTGCCATAGGGAGCGCTGGACGTTCCAATGGAGTACTGGCTCGTGGCGTCGAAGAAGGTGAGATCCAGCTTGGTGGTGCTGTCTTCAGCACTAATGACAACCGGGACGGGGTTGGATTTGGACGCCGCATAGTTGGTGTCGCCACCGTAGTAGGCGTAGAGGTTATAGGACCCGCCGGGGAGAGAGTTCGTGCTCCCACTTACGACTCCGTTTTGCGAAGGACCGCTGTTGACCGGATAGAAGCCGCCCGGAGAGCCAGAGCCGGGCATGGCGGATACATCGCTGTCGGTAACGAGGTTGACGGTTCCGGTGACCGACGCCCCGGGGTTGACGGCTGCGCTGAAATCGATGGATGTGCCGTGGGTGACTACGATCGAGCTGGTTCCGAGAGCGCCACCATTGCCCAGTTCCAGTTGGGTAGTTGAGGGAGTGAATGTGACGGTCGGCCAAGTGGAAACGAGGTTGCTGCCATTGACGCTGCCGAGACCGCTGGCCCGGTCGTATCCAATGCCGCTGTTGTAGCCGGTAAGGAAATTGTTGGCGCCGCAATCGGGCGTGTCGGTGTAGCAGTCGACGGAGTTGTTGCCGATGGTGACGTCGTTGAAGGCGGTCGGCTGCATCTCGCCAAGTTGGTAG
>Ga0224527_1000333_pt1 | contig 33198 bp, 30 predicted proteins | sample CBST0metaG_FD_179882 | JGI IMG/M metagenome (GOLD analysis project Ga0224527, IMG submission 179882) | Peat soil microbial communities from Stordalen Mire, Sweden - C.B.S.T0 | ecosystem: Environmental > Terrestrial > Soil > Wetlands > Peat | place: Sweden: Norrbotten County, Stordalen Mire... | reverse complement strand
ATGCCAAGGAAGTTGCTTATTCCAACTGCGGAACCAGAAGACTCTGCGGATAGCCGGCGATCGTGGTTCACCGTTCCGGATCCTCCGGCGGCGGTGCTGCACGCTTCAGACAAAAGAGGGCGCAGAACCGGCGGAGTTGTCTCGGCTTCCTTTCCTTCGAAGGCAGGGGGCGGCTAATATGAACGACGCTTGAGGCAGGATGTAGTCCGGTGCCACCTGAAATGCGCGCCTAGTGGAGGATATGTATCGGCCGAGAGGGATCCCGGAGGATGTCGTCCTTCTCATTGGGAACGAAGATTGCATCGATTATGGGGAGCCCGGCGTCGGCGAGCTGAGATTTACCGGCGAGGTCGCAAGATGCCGGCTGGCCGGGTACTTGAACAGGATAGGGGCGATCCGTGCCGGACAGTGATTACTCTTTTTGCGCTCTGGCATCGAGGAATTCGATGAACTGGCGGGCGGTCATGGACTTCACGTCGCCGCAGCAAGTTGGCCAGCGTTTCGTGTGGCCATCCAGACAAACACCTTCAGTGCGGAACAGATGGAGCGTGAAGCGTTGCCGGAAACTTGTGCTGCCCGCCGGAAGAGATCCTGAGTAGGGGCAGCGGAAATGCTCGATGCCTGTCGGCCGTACCAGAAGCTTTGTCTGACCGTTTCGCGGCGCCAATCGGAACACAGTCGCCCGAACGGCGCTGAGGGGTCGCTCCTTCTTTTCGCTGCGGGGAACGGATTGGCCTCGATGCGCGGAACGATTCTGTTGGCCTGCGCTCAGGCGAAAATCGCCGGACTTTGTGCATCTGCCACAACACCCCTCGTCTGGCAGCGATGGGCAGGCCGCATCTTGCAAGCCTCATCCTGCGTTTCCGCCCTGAACACACATTCAACGCCATTCAGAGCTTGCGATAGGCGCCTTTGAACATGGCCGCGCATGAACAATCTCTGCATATCCCCGCGGCGCCTTCGCTTCTTCTGCATGCCAGCGCGATCGGGAACCAAGTGAATCGCGCAAGTACACCGTGCCGCACGGGAAACCGTCAACAACAATTTCGCCCGCTCTGTTCCAGCCGGCAACAATCTGGGTTGGACATTTATCTCGTTCACGACGATCCGCGCGAGACGAGGAACTGGACTGGGAACCCACAGGGCGATGGGTGCACCCCGCAAATGCTGCGAAAAATTCTATACAGAGAAAGAAACTTCTCTCCATGCCATTCCGAAAATGCTGCCGCCCAGAGTACAGTCTCTCTCAAGAACAGAAAAACATCTGAACTTCCATCCGAGCAGGGCCTGTTTGCCGGCGGGTTCGGGATCGAAGATTCGGGCGGAGAAAACAATGGAAGATCAGAATCGGTCGGCGGCCGAAACAGATGCTGACATGAGTGCTTTGCACGATCTGCTTGCAAGAGAGAATCTGCGGAAGATATATGATCGCTTTCTCCGGGTCACTGGCGGACCGACGGACGGCGCATGTCTGCTCCTGGTCATGTCCTACGTGCATGAAGGGTTTTGCAAGATGCCTTGGTTTAGGCGGATTACTCCATTCCGCGGCTGGCCGTTGCTGGCAGAAACTCTCCTCAAGAATTCTCAGACTCTGCTCAAAGAGGTGGGCGGCTGTCTCTGGCCGCCAGAAAGAAAACTCAAAGACGAGGAGACCGGACTGTATCGGATCATCCATCCAATGTACGGCAGACTCCAGGATCACCCACTCTATTCGATGCTGTGCAATCCTCATGAATTAGAAAACCTTTGTACAGCGTACACCGCGATCCATTTGCAAATCCTCCACGCGCGGTGGAAGGAGGCATGCGATGTTGGCCGTGCGAAGAAGATGAAACCGACGGACCTACTCGCGAAAAGTACCGGGCCAGATCGTCTCCTGAAGCATCCGTACGATTGGGCGCTTACCGCTCGTCACCTCTCGACTGACCACTATCGAGAACTCATCGAATATCTCCGGCCGAATTGTCGCCCGAATAAGTTTAGACGCTTCCTAGCGAAGAACGCCGGGCGGCCGTCTGGAGAACACTACGAGTCCAGTTTCGCGACTATCCGTCGTTGTTGCTTGAATTCAAGCCGTGCCGCCATCGGGAAGCCTGGTGGTCACGGATCTGGATATAAGCGCCTCCCGCGAGAGCGCGAATTCCTCAGCTACGGACTCGAGCGCCTGGGTGTCTTTTTACCAAAGGATGAGGAAGGCCAGAGCACTGGTCAGATCGTGTATGAGGTTACTCCTGGATTCGACAAGCCACTCATAAGCGCGGCGCTGGAACTAGGACTCTCGCCGCTTGAACTGATGGGCGGGGAAGCGACGGTGCGGCAAACCGTTTCGGGAGCGGGGAGTGAGGAGCATGCTGTCGCGATCTCGAAGTCAGCAACCCGGGCGCTCGAGATCGACCGCAGCCACTTCCCGTGGGCGAAGGGCCATCTTCGCCAGGAACAATTCCGTCGCGGAGTCCATCCCGCACTCATTGAGGCAGCAAATGATCCGGATATTTCCAACCGGGATTTGCTCGCTGCATGTCTCATCAGCGCCTCGGTCGATTCGGCGCGACCGATCGAGCATGTGATTTGTTTGAGCACCGGGCATCTCGCCGACTCCGAATTCTCCTACCGCCGGCCAGAGAGGCCGGGCGAACCAGGACTCTGGTGCTGGAGCGCCTTGCAGCCCGACTACAAGTCCATTTTCCGCGTTCCGGAAAGTGTGGAACATCCCCGTGCCAACTATTTACTCTCCGGCGCATCATCGCTCGCGACAAAGCTTATCGAAAAGTATTCCGTGCGCGCGGGCATCGCGGAAGGCCAGCTCTTTCGCGCAAGGGTCGATCACGTAAAGCTTGCGGGAGAGTGGCTCAAAAAGCACGATCCGTCCGGACAAGCCACTCTCCATAACCTTCGATTGCTCCGCTGGGGCATACTGTGCCGGCTTACAGGTGGTGAACGTGGCATCGTATCTCTTATCCTCGGGCAGCGTGAAACGTTCGCGTCCGTTGAACTGCACTACGCGGTTGTCGGCGTGCAGGAAGCCGCAGAGTTGTGGACCGAGAGCAGCAGAATCCTGTGGTCCACGACGAACAACACGGCACTCGCGTTCCGAACAAACAAGGAAATTGAAGGCAGCAGGATTATCGGGGTCCGCGCATTCCCCCGTATCACCAGCATTCGTGATGTCGTCATTGAACTTCAGAATGCGAGTAAGGCTTTCTCTGCGATCTCCATCGACGATTTCGATCTCAGCCTGCACGCAGCCATTTTCAACGACGCCGTCATGTATCTGGTCTGGCACCAGATGTTTGCGTTCTCTACGCGAGCTATCGTCGACGCCTACCAGGGGCTGAAAGAGTTGGCTGCCGGCTCCGGATTGGGCAAGCTCAGCGACAAGGATTTCGAGGACAGGCATAAAACCCGGCTCGTTTGGGCTTGCGAAGACCTGCTCCAGCACATGGCATGGATGGAGAAGCGCCTTCGCCAAATTTACCAGAAGCTGAAGGGAACGGAGCCACCTGAACATCCGGTCGCCTGTTTTATCGACCCTCAAAGTGGAGAGATCATTGACATCAGGCCCTCCACGATCGTGAAGCAACTCGGAGAGAGATTTCCCTTCGAGCCCAATATCCCGCGGAAAGTCATGCGCCATCTGATTCGGGCGGCTGGTATGAGTCACGAACGCGCGGAAGTATACATGGGTCACTGGTGGCAGGCCCGTGAACCATGGTCACCGTTTTCAGGTTTCGACTGGCCGGGGTATTTGCGGCGGCTAAGCTCGCTTCTACCCGGCATTCTGGATGATCTTGGATTCACCTGGATACCTCAAGGGGGCGTGGCATGATCTCTTACGAGGCGATGATCGACAAGATTCTCCGCGATTGCAATTCGGCGCCGGCCAAGAAGCTTCGTTCGGCGCTGCCGGTCACATTTAACCCCAAAGAGATTTATGAGATAGATACGTCCGTGGTAGCCGGAGCACCACGAGGATGCAGGCTGGACACGCTCCTGCAACGCGTTCATGCAAGGATCGCGGCGCTTGATCCGGAAATCGGGGTGAGCTTGCGGAGGGTCGCAACTTACCACTACCCCAAGTACAACAACATACTGAACGCTGACTATTACGCTGCAGACAGAACGATTGCCGCCGCCAGCCGCTGGTTGAATCGTGAGTTCTTTGATCGGCCCCATCATACAGACTTGACCGCCAGCAAACTCGCGGCCGGGCTGATCGTGGCCTCGGTGATCGAAATGCAGGTGCTTTCGGTCAATGTGATCAAGGGGCTGCTTGAGTCTGTGCGCGACAAACGCCTCATTGAATTTTCAAGGGACCTTGTTTCGATCCCCTTCCCCGTTGCAATGCGGCGCGGATGGCCAGCACAAGAGGGATGGGCAAACCTAAAGGGATGCGGACTTAAGATCCTCGGAAGAATCAAGGTGCTGCGCAAGGCGCCTCTATGGAACGCGGAGCTTGGCAGCATCAGTAGTCTCGATACCAACCAGCTCACAGATGCACTCGATGCGGCCATCTCCGCGACATGCGACGCTGAAGGCAAATTCTGCTTGGACCAGTTGATGACGGCCGCGTGCGCGCTCGCGATCAAGCACATGCCGGCTGCTGTACGCGCGGTGCGCTGCGGAGTAGCAATCTCTTACGCACCCGAGTTGGCTGCGGTGCGAAGGATCACAGGCAAAAGGCTCTTGCCCTATCCGGTTCGAGACTCGCAACCGAAGGCAGATGGCCTCGAAGATGACACCGAGGAAGATGATGCCGACGGCGGAAAGGAGCCGGAATGGAAAACGAAGCTGCGCGCCGCAGTCAGGAAAACCGGAGTCGATCAGGCAAAACTGACGGAACTCTCGCAATCTGAAGAACCAGAAGGCAGATTGATGGCCCAGTACGTGATCAAGCTGATGGTCAACGACAATCGCGCATCGACGATCTACCGCTACACGGGGGAGATCGCCAATAAGCTCGTACCTTGCCTCGGGAGCCAGGATCCCGCTGACCTTTCGCTTGACGAATGGGAAGATCTAGCCGAGCGGTTACTCGACGAAGAGGCGTTTTTTCACGACACGGTATACTCGGGCTCGGATGACCGGAATGCGGCTGGCTATGCCCGCCCTTTGATCAAAGCACTACGGAGCTTTATCAAGTGTTTCTGGAATCACAAGGCCGAGGCCAAAGAGTTCGATGGCGTGCTTCCGAAAACTGGATATTTGCACGTGAACGCCGACATGATCACCGTAGGTGAGTTCCGGCGGGCCCTTCGTGGCATGCACAGTTGGCTGGTCGATGGGAAGCAGACCTACCTCGTCCGCACCGCACGTGTCGCGCTCATCCTGGGCTTTCGACTCGGATTGAGAATCGCCGAACTCGCGTTCCTGCGGGTCAAGGACTTCGACGTGCCTGTGAACCATGAAGATCCGGCGCTCGCCAACCTCCATCTGCGAGTTCGCCCGTGGCTGCTCAGAAAGCTCAAAACAGCCAACGCCGACCGCAATCTCCCAATTTCCGTCCTAATTCCACCTGACGAACTCAAGGAAGTGCTCGACTACATACTCGATTCCTTCAAGTGCTCCGGCAAAACTGCTCCTCTGTTCGGTCAGGACAACGATCGTGGGCGTGTTATGAAATTTGATCGTGTCGTCCAGATCCTGAAGAGCGTGTTTGAAGGAAAGCCCGGGGCGCGCATTCACAATGACTTCCACTTCCACCTTTTGCGCCATTCGGCAGCCAATCTCTGGCTACTGAAACTCTGGCCCGGCCTCCACGAAGTGGCACAACATGTCTTCGCAAAAGACAGAGAGACTCTGCTAGAGATTGCGAATGGCGAAAGATTTAGGCTTGACCTGATCGAGACTACAGACATCACAGGGGAGGACCTTCAATGTTGCGCGCTGTTGCTAGGTCATGGCTCCGCCGCCGTGACAATTCATCACTATCTTTCCGTACTGTGGTGGTGGACTGGATGCGCGAACGATGACTCATCGCAACCCAGCTCAGTCCTACCCACGAGAAAAACATATTAGTGCACTCGTAGCCTTTGTTATGAGTTAGACATAAGATAATCTTCCATTTCGAGCTAATCACAAACGAGCTCGGAAAGGGAACCCATGAAGGAAACAGCTTCGATCCTACACACACGGGAGGAGGCCGCGCGAATACTCAGCATCACTAGGCGGATGCTTGCGAACATGATCCGCGATGGCCTGGCTAGGGAAACGCGAATCTACGGGGTTTCCCGCATCCATCAGGACGAAATTGAAAGGATCGCGCGCGAAGGCACGACAAGGCAGGACGAAGCCGACGACGATAAGCATCCCCCGGATCCTCGGAATTCCGAGATTGACGAGGATGATGGCAAGGCAGAAGCGAAGGAAGAGTGATGACTCCAGACTCCAGCGGTTCATTAACAACATTGACCGGCTCTGGCGTGCCGATCGTGGAGCCTATCGGTGCAACGCTCGCCCCCCAGTCATCGTCGTCGGTAGCCGAATCAATCGTGGCATGCGTGCCTGCACTCAACCGGGTGGCAAGATGAGCAGGCGTCCCGCAGAACATCCGGTAAAAAGAGGGCGCCCACCCAACTTGGCTCTTCTCGCTCGAGAGGATTCCCTCGCGGAAAATATCGATTGGCTCCATCTGCCTGATCTGAACGCCTCAACGTGGTTTGAAAAGGTCTCGAATTATGTCACCAATCTGCGATTCTCTAAAAATGACTATCTGTCTGGACTTTCGGAGGCCGCAATCTGCCACATCGACGGCGCTTTCGGCCGGCTTACCACCACGGTCGCATCGAAATTCTTTACCGACGCGACTCCAGACAAAAGACTGGTTCCCGATCTCCGTCTCTGGGGTGCCAGGCGCGAACGCTGCTTCAAGATAAGCCGCGATCTGCTCATCGCCACGCGACAGGATCCTTACACTATGCGATACCTGGCGACCGGATATTGCTGGGCAGCGAAGGATAGTATGCGTATCTATCTGAAAGATAAGAAGGATGCCGAATTTGGGATCCCCTTCATTCGGCTAGTTAGGGCCCTGAAGCTCAGCTGCAGGTTCGTTGGCTTTGACAAGGAGCAACATCGAACCGACTTCAAAGAGTGGCGAGACGTGTTGGAAATACCTGAACCAACTGAGGTCGAATGCGAAGGTCTGCGTGACCAGTCCAGTGAGGCGGAACTGGAACACTTCGCGATCGACGTATGCATTCCTGGGCTGAAGCGGAAGAGCCGTGAATTTCACGAGGTCATGCTAATGGCGGCGGCGGCTGAGCTATGGCGCTGCGTCGCACCGAGGAAGCTCGACTTTCAACAAAGCTTGAGCTTCCCGTCCATCGACCTCTGTCTGGACTGCCCGCACTTCAGCTCTTCGAAATCAACAATTGCATGAGATCCCGCCTCAGTGCTCCAGCGTCCCGACTTCCGGAACCAGGACCCCTTGGGATCGACGGCCATCATCGTGCTGTGTTCGCGTTCCTGCATACCCAACCTCTTCGACCTACATCCGCGACCCGCGTCCACGTCCACCGCCGTCGCGCTACACAATCTGCAAGGAACCGGCTGCTGCATTTTGTGATGACGCTTGCATTTCTATGTCGAAATCGGCGACGCCTCCTCATTTGCGCGCAAATGCGCCGGAATAGATGCTCACGGAGGGGCATGTTCAAGTCATTTCGGCACAGAAAGCACGGTGGAGACTGAGTCGCAAGCGGTGGCCGAGGTAGAGGTGTTGCAGAAACGAGCGGTTTCGCAACAACCTGCCGATCCTCGCCTTTACGGAGATTTGCGAGTTGCGAAAAGGTATTGCGATTGCTCTTCCAATGGCAACAGGCATGAGCAACGGGCGCGAACCTCCCCGGACGCGTCGCAACTGGAGCAACGCCATTTTAAGGCGTTGCTCCACGTGGCGGCCCGATAGAGCACAGGAGGCCTGCGTCCTAACGAGATCCAGAGCACCTACGCCCTCTTGTACCGAGTTCCGGGAGAGACTCTGAGAGGCTAAGCCAGTTGCCGCCCTCGTCCGAGCTCTCGGGCGGATCCTCATTCGGCGGCGGCTGCGTAATGCGCCACCAGCGGCGCAATGGCGCAGGCAAGGTCATCGAACTTTACTTCCAGAGCCCCTGCGATGGAGCGCAAAAGATTATCGTCTGTGGTTGGAACCCATCCTTGCTCAAGAGCTTGCCACTCGGTCAAATTGAGACCTGCCGCCTCAGCGGCTCTTCCGCTGCTGAGGCCAACTTCCAGCCTACGGCGGTAGATCCAGGCTCCGAAAGCTGGAATGGAAATAGGAAGATGGCAGTGCGATTGTGAGAGGTATGCGTGCACGTTGTTTTTCCTTTCGGGCTTCCAGGAATTTAGAGATGCCTGTAAAGAGCACCTCGATCCGGGAAGTGGGGGGTCTAGGCCTGACTACTGACAATCAGGTTGGTTGGTGATTGAGGAGAGAATCTCGCTCCTCAGGACGTGGTGGTGATTGATCTTTTTCTGCAGTGAAAAAGGCCGACCGCTTCCCTCACCTGGATGGCGGGGTGCGGGCGGCCGAAGTTTTGAGTTGCAGTGATGATCGCCCACCGTGGACCATGACGATCAGCGAATCCAGGTTGGCAGTTGTGGTTTCAGGGTGAGGCCGGTGGTTATCGGCAATCCGCTTAGCCGCGCGTGACCGGCGTCGCGGGGTATTGCCGTACGAGCAGGTGCGGCGGGATCAGCCTCATGCCGGCCTTCGGGGTCCTGGCCGCCATCTGCTTCATGAAGAATGCCACACCGAACTCGCGGCATTCTTGCAGCAGGTCCTCCGCCCAGCGCTGCTCCATCGGCCTGGTCACCTCGCCGCTTTCGCCGCCGCATATGATCCAGTCCGGCTTGTCGGCAAAGCCGCGGATGGACAGCGGGCCCAGCGCGGGTTCATAACTCACCCACAGAGGGAGGCCATGGTACGCCGGCTCGTTGCGCAGCCGGCACAGAACATCCCAGCGGACGTCGTAGAAGTGCTGGTTCTCGGCAGTAGTCCCGAGCCAGACATTCCGCAAGGGGAACTCGACCGGCAACCTGGAGGCGTATCGATGCGGACGCTTGGTCAGAAACTGGTAAATCAGATGCGGGGTCTTGTCCACCGCCTCAAAAAGGCGCGCAAGCTCGCCCTCAGGCGCCTCGTCGTCCATGATGTCCGCCATTGACGCACAGAACACCCTCGCAGGCGCGCCTTCCGTCTCGGCGATCTTGTTCCACCTCGTCAGCTGAGCCCAGTGTTTCTCGCTGAAGGTGCGCCGCGGCTGGCCCTTGCCCCAGTGATCGCCGCCCCACTTTGAGTCCCAGGCGTCGGCGTAGCAGTTGTCGCATCCGTCTGACACACAAGTACATCCCCACCATGGATTGAAGGTAAATCGAGTCCAGGCAATGGTCGTGACTCCCATATTGCTCCTCTTTCCTTCTTGGTCGATCATTTTGAATAAGGCGTTGATGAATGCGCACGGCAGATTACTGCACGGGCCGCAGGTTCGCACAAGATGCAGCTGGTCTGAGGTACTGGTAGACTGTTTCGCGGCTAATACGAAACTCTCTCGCAAGCACCGCCTTTTTTTCGCCGGCAATTGCCCGCTGCTGGAGATCTGTAATCTGACACTGGGTCAGAGAGGGCTTGCGTCCCTTGTAAACTCCTCTTTTCTTCGCCAGCTGGATTCCCTCAAATTGCCGAGATCGAATTAAGTTTCTTTCGAATTCAGCCACGGCGCCGAGCATGGACAACAACAGGTTGGACATCGGTGAGTCTTCGCCGGTGAAGGTCAGGCTCTCCTTCACGAACTGAACGTGCACGCCTTCCGCTGTGAGGTTAAGAACGATTCGCCGAAGGTCGTCGAGATTGCGAGCCAACCTGTCCATTGAGTGGATGATGAACAGGTCGCCGCCGCGAAGAAACTCCAGCGCCGCCTGCAATTGTGGTCTGGCCGTGTCCTTGCCGGATGCTTTGTCGGTGAACACTTTGTCGAGTTCGACGCCTTGAAGCTGGCGCTCTGTGTGCTGATCGAGGCTGCTGACCCTGATGTACCCCACCCTTTTGTCATATCTTGTTTCCATACTCTTTGGCCTCCTTAAGTGGCAAGTTAGGATCTAGACCCGTTACTTAACATGTCAGACAATCTATAAAACGACCCTAAGTCAACAGAAATCCCGTCAAGCCCAAGTGCGAAGTTGAAGTACACCCCAAGTTGACAGGCGAGCCGCGCTGTCGCGAACCAGGGGAAGCCTGATGAGCTGGGGCTGTAAGCAGTCGCTTCGAGCGACTCCTCAGGACTGTAGTTAGGCACATCGACGAGCGATCTGCCAGATCTGCTCCCAGCTGGCATGAAGACAGGAGCCTGATGGTCCCCAGCCCATCTGGATCAGTCAGTTCAACATGACCGGTACCTATGTTGGCCAACTTTGGCAAGCTGACCTGTTCATGGGTAGCGTCGGCGGATCGGGCTCGAGCACTATGAGGTTGTCTAGTGTTCGGCCTAGACGTGGCATCCAGCAATTCCGCATTCACTTTCAGCCCGTGACACCCCTGGAACATTGGCGAACCGCGAACTAGCCGTTCACTATGGGCGCACGACCTTGCCATTACAGATGAACGCACAGATGGCATAAGGCGGAGAAAAACACAAGGCAAGAAGTGACAAATCTTGATTCAACACATGCAATGGTGATAGCCAGCACATAACTCCATCTGGAGCAAAGTAGTGCGCTCCTGGCATTGCTTCGACTTAGGTCTTGCAGTAGCTTCAACACTGTGAGCGGAAGAAAGCCCAATTCGATCGACCGAAGCATGGACGCTGCTGGAGGGAGCGCGACTTTCCGCCACGAGAACGATGTCTCCATTGCCACGGATTCTTCGCAGTGCGCTGAGTGCTCGCGGATAGAATCTCGAAAGATCGACACTCTTCATCGTCACCCGGCGCTCGTGCAGACAGGCATCGACCCTCTGGTGCAAAGGACTCCAGAACACGAAGCTGTTGGAATTCGCAAAACGATCCGCCCAGTTCAGATCACACCAGAAGGGGTAATCATTGAGGGCGAAGACCGGGTTGAGGCGGCAAAGGCGCGGGGAATGAGCGAGGTAATGTGCGAAGTCTACAACGTGGGCAGAGCGGACTCTCTAATTCTCTTGCTTCGAGAGTGTAAAGAACTAAAAGGACTGAACCAAGCCTGCCGCATTGAACTCGCTCTCCTGCTCGAATCTGCCCTAAAAAAGCGGGCCGAGAAAAATCAACTCGCGGGCAAGAGCCTCGACCTTCCGCCAAATCTGGCGGAAGATCCTCACATCGACACGAGAAATGAATTGGCCCGCATCGCCTACGCGTCCAATGGAAATGTTGATAAGGTTCGCCGGATCCTTAAAACCGGAATTGCGGAATTGAAGGTCGCAGTTCGTGCAGAAACAATCAGCATCAATGCCGCTGACAAGATCTGTCAAAAACGGCCTGATGAACAGGCGGGCGAACTTAAAGCCAGACTTGAATCCCGTATCGAGCAACGAGTCTCTAGGCTTCTGCCAAAAGTCCGCAGGGACAACGAACCATTGCACGCGTTCCTTAAGGATCTGAAGAAGTCGTTCCAATCTCTCAAGACACAATGCGAATTGAGATCACTGGTGAACTCGATCGAAAAGATGGTTAACGAGATCGAGGCTGTCTGTAACCGGGCTACGCCCACAGAGCAGACCTCTGAGTAAGGCGGCCTACCTTATGTACTCGACACGCGGTGATTTAATCGCTGGATTGCTTCCCGCCAACAACACGAACGAGAATACGTCGATACCGGACACAGAAGTTGGAATGTCTCGTCTGGACCTACGAAGCTTGTACCGAGAATTCTTGGACCACCTTGATGGTTTTGGCATCCGCCCCGCAGCCATCGAACAATTCAGGCGCGCGTCGATCTGCGGGACGGCGGAAATGGGAGGGGAGCTCTTCAGGTCAGAAACCGGTGAAGAGCGCATCGTGTACCACACGTGCAAGTCTCGATGCTGCCCGAGTTGCGGGTACTTCCGATCTTTACTGTGGCAAGTAGACGCAACGAGGCGACTTCCGAACATTCCGTTTACCAGCGCCATCTTCACCATGCGTGGCCATCTTTGGAAGATCTTTCGAGACAATCGAGAGTTGCTTGCGGCGCTTCCAGTTATCGGGGCCGGAGTCCTACGTGATTGGGCACGAGCGGAATATGGTGCGGATGTCGCGATACTCGTTGTTCCGCATACTTTCGGAGCGAAGTTGAACTTCAATGTGCATCTGCACATCATTGTGTCGCGTGTGGGCCTTACTCTCGGGAGCAATCGATTAGTTTACGGAATTGAGTATCCACCACTCACCTTAACGGAACGCTGGCAAGCCAACCTATTGTCATATTTGGAGCTCGCGGTCACAGAGGGGCTCGTGCGGTCAGATCTGGAACAGGGACAACTCCTAGCGTCAATCCGAAAGGAGAGGGGGAGCTGCTGGGTAAAACTAGTACGGCCGTTGAACGGGCTGCACAATTACCTCCGCTATATGTCTCGATATTTGAGGCGCCAACCCATCGCAAACAATAGGCTGCTTCCGTCTCCTGATGGCTTCGTGAGATTTCACTACTGGCAAAAGCTACCCAAGAACAGTGCGCGAATTATGCCCGGAGATACCGTCACGAGATTTGGAACGGTGAGACGCCTTCAAACAGAGGAGGTCACCGTTCAGGAGTTCTTCAAATTGTTGGCGGATCAGGTGCAAGACGATTACAGTCACGGTGTACGATACTTCGGGCTTCTAGCTCCCACGAGTCGGCCTCGTTACACTCAATTTATGCGGTTGCTTGGGCAAACAATTGTGGTCACATCCGGAGGGCAACACTGGGCTTACTGGATCCGGAGGACGTTCAAACGTAATCCTCTCGTAGATTCAAATGGAAGGCCGATGCGTTGGGTGAGCAACATACCGCCAAAGGGCCGCGGCGGGACATAGGCGCACCGCTCCCATAATTGTTTCTGAATCAGACTAGGCTGTAAGACCGGCCCACGATTCTTTGCGTCGACCGAGACTATCGAAAACAGAGCGGTAAGATCGTACCACCCGCCCGAACTGGTCAGATTTAGGCATCTCAAGGTGATCGGCATCGTCGAAAGCGAACGTTTAAAAATGATCATCTTCAAGATACAAGGCTCCTGTGAATCTGGCAGAAGGTATGCCTATTGGCATGAGCTGGGTTTTTGATTTTCCTATACTATGTGAATCTGGCAGAAGGTATGCCTATTGGCATGAGCTGGGTTTTTGATTTTCCTATACTATGATACTATGCTAGGGCCATGAGTCGGGTTGGTGCCCGGACCATATTCTCTTACGTTGCAATGTCTTGTCCCTGAGGCTAAGATTGCAAATGCTCTAAGCTGTCTCGCGATTTCGGCTTCAATCTTTCCAGGTAATATCGTGCCGCCAGTCTCTTGTTCGCTAACGATTCCAGGCCTACTCGATCAGGTTCCCCCTGATTCCCCGCGATTCGTTGGCACACTGCTAACTCAGATCCATGGATTTGGCCGACAATTCCCTCAGAGGACAGCGGATGACGAGCGTTGGTCGCTAACCGATTGCGGCCTGAAAGCTCCCGACTGGAAAAAGGTTCTTGATTGGGCAGGCCGGTGCCCGGCCGCCGATGCTCCCAGACCGAATAGCAGGACTGCAGGGCTGCTGCTCCTTCTCATCGGAGCCGCCGTAGCCCGTTCGCTAGATAAAGATGAACCACTTTGGCAGATGGTAGCGGATGCTTGCAGCGACGACCTGCGGGCCACGCTATTCGGCCATAATGATTACCCCGTTGGTGAAGCCCGCGATGCCCTCTCCGACGCATGCGAATCGCTCGGCCTTCGGCACCAGCTGGACCTGCCTGGCAAACATCGCTACTGGCGAACCGTTCAGCTGCAATTCGGGTTTAGCGCAAAAGTAGGCGCGGCAAGACTATCCTTTTGGCTTGCCGGATACGGCGTCCCAGAGACTGTCAAGACCTTACTAGCCGAAGGAGATCCAAATAGCTCTCAGAGCTTCCGCCAGCTATGGGCCTGCCTGAAGGTCTGGAGTCGCCATCCCCACGAGATGGCCAATCACGACGAGCTTCGCTGCAACCCGTGGTATCCCGCAGAAGCACATGAGTTGATAAAGACAGGTTTAGCTGCCACCCGTGACCAGGTCGAACATGCCAGCTTTCGAATTGAGGAGGAAGACGCTGTTTCTCCCCTGTTTGGCCCCTCTCGATTTCGCGACGGATTTTTCCAGGTGGGTTTATCGAACTCGCTCCCGAAGGAAATAGAGCATGTGCCGGCGGCGGTACTCCGGGTGTATATGGAAGGGATTGGGTGGTCCAGGCTTATCCGCAACGAAGAAGGAAGCCGGGACCTGGAAGGCGGTTCGTTGCGCGTGAGTGCCTGGGATGCCCTCCAGAATCCAACAAGAGAAGTGAGCGTAATCGGTCCATCCGGGGCCCTGTTTAGGGAGCAGTTCGAATTTTGGTCCGCAGATCAGGACCTGGTCCTCTTTCGCGGAGAGGCAGGCAGAAGGATCCGCGACCTCAATCGATTCACGGCGGAATGCGGTTGTTCCTACGCGCTGGTAACGCGTAGCGATATTCAAGTCGAATCGAATTCCGGTCCGGCAGACTGCGCTGACCGCAGCAAAAACTGGAGTCTGTACCAATTCCCCAGAGGACTGCCGCCGGGGTTTCAAACAACGTTAGACAATGCGCTCTTTTGGTCGCCTGGCACCGCGAAACCCCTAATTGCGACGCTTCCTGGTTCGTTTTTCCGGATTCGAGAGATCTCGCCTATCACTTTGCACCTTTCCGTTCACGTCCCGCCCGGTTGGACGGTGGAACAATTCCGGTTCGACGGCAGTCTGTTTAGTGGTGACCACGCTGACATGGAGGTTTCGCCGGCGATCGACTTCTCGAAGAAAGCTGCACGCGTCGTCGTCACTCGCGCGGGAGAGCGCCGTGTCATTGATTTGCCTGCCGAGCGCATAGGCGACAGGTGCACAGGCGCCACCTATCAGAGCCCCGACGGGAAGTGGCGGATTCTGCTACCTCACTGTCCCCTTGATGCCGGCCAGATTGAAGGGCGTCTGGTGGCCGTTCATTGGGACGAAAGATACGCCGAAGACCCCTGGCTCACCTTGGATTCCCAGCCTTTGCTGGCTCAGCCTCATTTCACCAGGCGCCAGCACTTCCTCGCAGCAGGAGAACCACTTCAGCTTCGCTTCGGGTTGATGAACGAGGAGATCCCAAACAGGATTCAGTTGGCCTCAACGGTTTACTCAACAGGCATTCTGGCGGAGGTCCGTGAAACTGTCGACCTCTACTTGCTCGTCCTTCGAGAGAAGATCGAAGCGGCGCCTGACCTTTGTGTTTGGGTCTGGGAGGCGGGAAACTCAACACCGCGGCTGCTCCCTCGAGAAGAGGTAGAGGCGCATTCGGATAATCAGACGATCTCCGTTCTGCAGCTCAGCGCGCCGAAGCCGATCGGTTGGGCCGTTTCGCTGGACGGAAACTGGCGTGGAGCCCGCTTCCATGCTGATCCCCGCACAAAGAACTGGCCTCGGATCTGTGACCAATGGAGAGAGGTATTGGCCCAGGATGAGGCATGGGGCGACTGTGCGGCGGCTCTTCGTTGGTGGCGCTTCCCCGTCTTCATGGAGCCATTTCTTGCCTTTGTGCGAGAACGAGCCTCGAGGAATCCATACGAAACCCTCTGTGCATGGATTGAATCTCCCAGGCAGGCGGCGATGGCGTTTTCCAGAAGCGACGCCGAGATCTACGTCAATCCAATGCGGACCTTGCTTTGGAACTACAGCCCGACGCCCGAAGATTGCACCCGGCTGTGGGAGGCCCACGAATCCTCGTTCTTTACCGCCTTTGAGGCCGGCCAACTCTCCCTCGCCACAACTCTATTGCTCATCTCGCACCCGGTGCTTCTCGCGAAGATCATCTGCGAACTCCTCTGGCGTCGACAGCAAGAGGATGAAGCCCGAGTTCCGATCGTATTTGTGCAGAATCTCTTTCGCAGAGTGCCCGATCCGGCCAAAATCCGTGAGATCGAGGGGACCTACTGCAGCTTCTTCCGAATCGCCCGCGATTTCATTGAACGTCTCGCTGGCTATGGTGATCCTATACCCGGTTGGGACAGGTTCCAGACCCTTCGCGCGGAAGCTTTATCTGAACTGAGAAGCTGGATTGACTCGAGGCCCCTTGACGATGCGTACTTCCTGGAGAACATCGTCAAACCCGCGGAAGCGCTTTTTGACCAGCGCGATTGCGATACCACACGCTTGAAAGTTGCAGTGACCCGATCTAGGGCGTGCTGTGCCTTTATTGTTTCTCACCTGCTAAAAGAGAAAGGGCTTAGGGATCGCGCATGAATACCGACAATCTCCAGCTGGACGCCTTAGCCGCCGAACGTGATTTGAGACAAAGAATCGTGGAACTAGCCACGAGCTATCGGCCCCTCAGGGACGAACGTCTTATGGCTCTTTGCCGGGACGCATGGAAGGGAGACGAAAGATCCGGAGGAGTTGTGGGCCAACTCTGGGTAGAATGCCTCTTCCCAAGCGAGATGGGAGACAATACCCTCGCCAGTCTGGTCGACCAGGGTAAATTCAGCGCCGATTTGGTGAAGCTGCTGGATCGCCCTGATAAGTATCCCCAGGACCGGCGGCTCTACTGCCATCAGGAAGAGTCCTTGCTGACATCGATAGAGAAGCGTGATCGACATGTTCGACCGACAATCATCGTTACCGCCGGCACTGGTGCAGGCAAGACGGAATCATTCCTCCTACCAGTTTTGAACGACCTGTACTCAAATCCGCGCAAGACGGGCGAAGCGGGGGTGCGGGCTGTTTTTCTGTATCCGATGAATGCCCTCGTAAACGACCAGGTCGAGCGCCTGAATACATGGCTCAAGGATCAGCCGGACACTCCAAACAAGGTCACCTTTCTGCATTTCACATCAGAAACGCCGGAAGACTCCAAGGCTCTCAAGCGGTCCCCACTGGCCGATGTGTCGCGGAATCCATCCAGGCTGATGACTCGTGAAGAGGGCCGTGCAAATCCGCCCGATATCCTCATTACGAACTATTCGATGCTTGAGTACATGCTGTGCCGCCCGCAGGATGCGTCGTTCTTCGGCCCCGCCCTGCGAGCCTTCATTCTGGATGAAGTGCACCTCTACGGCGGAACCCTCGCGGCTGACATCTGTCTTTTACTTCGTCGCGTGTTGATTCGCTGCGGGGTCGATTCAGATCAGGTCCTCCAGATCGCCACCTCCGCCACTCTCGGTGGAGACAACAGTGCGCTCCGCGCATTCGGCGCCGCTATATTCTCGAAGACCCCTTCCCTGGTTTATTCCATCTACGGCCGGCCTCATCGGAGGGAACTGCCCAAGGCAGCGCCGCCCGGCAGTGCACCGGCCCCTGAGATGGTGGACGCCTCCCCCTTGGAGACGATGCCACTCTTGGACGCTGAAAAGCGAGAATTGATCTCCGGTTCCGCAACCGCAGCGACCGCTCGCCGTTGCGTCGCTCCGCTTGTCGCGTCTTCCGTTATCCAGGACCTGTCAGGCGAGACCGTGTCGGCGCGCATCCTCCATCAGGCGCTTTCGCATGCGCCTATCGTCCACACCTTGGACGAATTCTTTTGGCAGCAATCCAAAGGAGGACATTCTGTAATCCGCCTGCGCGAAATCAGAGATCACCTGTTTCCTGGGGTAAACGCGACGGTTTCCGAAAAGAGCACTATCGCCCTCCTGCAACTGTGCGCCAGGGCGCGCGACCATGTGGAGGCTCTTCCCGTAATACCGCACAAGCTCCATCTTCAGGTCCGCGCCCCCGGGCATTTCAGCGTCTGTCTTAACGCGGCTTGTACAGGGGATAAGGCTCATTTCGTCGACGGAGCCGGCCTTCTGATCCCTGATTTGGTCGAACTATGCCCGGAATGCGGGTCCGCCACGTTGACCCTTGCAGTCTGCCGCAACTGCTTTGAATGGATGCTGGCAGGGACCTCTAGCCTCGATCAGATGCGTATTCGATCGCGATGGAGTCGTTCTGAAGCGGCCGTTGACGAGGAAGAGATTACATCAAAAAAGGATAATTTCTTCTTCCGGCCCGCTCCGTCAATCGACGAAGCTGACTGGTTTGTGAACCTCGACACTCGCTCTACTACCGATCTCGGTACTCGTGTTGCCCACTTAACTAGGTACGACGTTTGCCCTAATTGCGAAGCGAATGTGAACCAGTTTGAGCCTATGGCCCTCCCCGACGCCCTGACAATACCGGCCGTAGCAGAGAGCGTTCTTGCCGCTATGCCCCCAAATGCAGATAGCAGCCTCCGGCGAATCTTGCCGGCTGGGGGGCGACAATTGTTGGCATTCAGTGATAGCCGCCGGCAAGCTGCTCGACTTGGCCCGCACCTGACCTACCAGCACGAATACTTACTCAGCCGCGGCCTCATTACCCACGTGCTCCATAGCGCGATTGATCTTGAAAGACTCAGGCAAGAAATATCCAAAGCCGAATCAGAGATGTCGATGCTTTCACCGGCAGTGCGCACGCTGCTTGAAGTTGGCTTGGACAAGAAGCGCAAAGAACTCAAGTCTGAGGAAGACGGACGAAGTATGGAGGCCTGGGGGGAGGTTCTAAAGACTCGTCCGGAATTGAATCAGTTCTTCGCGCGGGAATCCGCGACGGAGCATACCACTCGGTTGCCTGCAGGGATCACATGGCCAGAGAAGTGGGAGCAGTTCTGGGATGATAATCGCAAGGAGATCGAAAAGGATACCCTTCGCCTGCTTGGCACGGAGTTCCTTCTGCGGCGGAGTCACTCTCTCGAGACCCTCGGCATGGCCGAGGTGGTCTACCCTTCAATCGAAACGTGCGCCTTGCAGAGACTAGACCACCTGTCCTCTTCGGAACAGGCGAAGCTCGCTTCAGTCTGGCCGACGTTCCTTTCTTCACTCTGCGACAACCTGCGCATGCGCAGTCATATCACATTCGAGGAGAATGAGGACGAAGGCAAGGACGACGCGACCATTATCTCATTCCCCATCGGCAGGTGGACGTCACGTGAAGGCTATGGAATCCGCGTAGAGCCAATGATTGGTGCAGCTTCGAGACGAAGCGCCCGCGCGAGGTTCGCCGCGGCCGTGTTGCGCGAAATAGGCCTTGCCGAAGACCGCATGGATGTCGCTGTACCAATGCTTCTTGGCGCTGCGTTCGATTCCCTTCTGGAAGGGGCCCAGTCGTCAAACCTGAATTGGCTGCAGCACCGAAAGCGCATGCTTGCTACGGGAGAGGCGGATGTCTTTCGGATCAACTTTCGCAAGCTGTACTTAAGGCGCCCGCGGCAACTCTTCCGTTCCATTGTCACCGGCGCCGTGTGGCCCCGGTCAGTCTTAGGCTGCGCGCCAGGCGAAAACAAGCCTGGTGTAGCCCTTAAAGCGACGAGCCACTCCGAGCTCGATAATGACCCAGCGCTCAAACGCGAGCGCGTAGATTTCGCCACGTTTTTGGGAAGCGACGCCGCTTTGTGGGCCGAAGAACATTCGGCACAACTAGCATCTCAGGAGAGCGCACGCCTGCAGAATCTGTTCAAGAATGGCGCCCGCAATATTCTGAGCGCGACCACAACGCTGGAAATTGGCATCGACATTGGCGGCTTATCAGGGGCCTTGCTTGCCAACGTTCCTCCCGGACGCGCCAACTATCAGCAACGCAGTGGACGAGCTGGCCGGCGGAACGATGGGTCGACGCTTGTTGCGTTGTTCGCCCGTGCTTTGGGTTACGAACAGGCTGTCTTCAGGGACTTCGGCGCCATGTTCTCCAAGCCTCTGCGCCGTCCCTCCTTCTTTCTTGATCGTGAACGTTTCGCGATTCTACATCTGAATGCTTTTTTGCTCGGAGAATTCTTTCGCTCCCTCTTCCCTTCCCGCTCCGCCGGCGCAATGGATGCGTTTGGCAGGATGGGATGGTTTTGCTATACGGCCACATTGACGGTAGGAGTTGGTGCTAATCCGTCCCAAAAGCTTCAAGCGCAGGCCTACGTCGAAGATAGCAATCCACGTCCTTCATGGTGGGAGAGCAAAAAATCATCAGGCCTGGATCGGCAGTTTGTCAGGTTCCTCGACTATTTGATCGCAGACTCAACCGAGATCGCCCCCGCCCTTGCCTCACTCCTCGACTCGACTCCGTTAGCCGGAAAGCCATTCGCAAAGCTCATCGCCGATGCAAAAACGGTTTTCCTGGAACATACCAAAGAGTGGATATTGAGCTACGATCGGCTGATCGACGTATGGGAGGAAGGGTCAGTAAAAGGGAAAGAGAAGGCGTACCTGAACGCCATTGCGTACCAAGCTCAAGAACTTTCGATGACTACTGTAATCGAGTGCCTTGCGTCTTACCGATTTCTTCCTCGGTACGGCTTCCCAATCGGAGTCCAGGCATTACGGCTGCCGAATAACAGCTTCAGAGGTGGAAAAAGTTCAGTAAAGCTTGAGCGAGACGGGACGGTCGCCCTAAACGAATATGTGCCAGGTTCTCGCCTCCTTGCTGGAGGAAGAATTTACGCCTCTCATGGATTGATTCGCAGTTTTGAAAAAGACGGCGGAGGCTTCGGCCTTACACGCTACCGGTTCGAGTGCACGCACGGCCATGTATTTTACGATGTGCATTCAGGAACTACACAGTGCCGCACATGTTCTGCCCCGCTGCGATCGAATAGGGGGAAGATCGCCCTGGTTCCGCGATTCGGATATGCCTGTGCAGCGTGGGATCCACCGTGTTGGTCGGGAGACCCGGAGCGGATTGGTATCACCGAGCTTGTCTCTACGGTCGATTTTGTGAACCGCAGTGGTTTGGCTGTCTTCGAATCGTTTGGTGGCAGAGAGGGTTTGAAGGCCACGTTCTGCGAAGGGGGAACGCTTTTCGCGGCTAATCCCGGTCCCGCCGGTCTGGGCTTTGCAATCTGCACCAATTGCGGCTACGCCGAGAGTGAACGAAGCATTGGAGAGGGCCGGCAGGCACTGCCGCCCGGCTTCGAGTCGCATGCTCCGCTTTGGGCCAACAAGGCAACCCGACGCTGCTGGAAGGATACTGCTGTGCCTGTGCTCCGTAATCGAACGCTTGGAGCTGAAACCGACACCGACATCTTGCAGATCGAGGTCGATACCTTGCTCACACCCTATCATGCGGCCACAGACGCGGAACGAATTATCCGGTCGTTAGGGCATGCACTTCGGATCTCCGGAGCGACACTTTTAGAAGTGGACACGCGCGAAATCTCAGTTGTGGCGGCCAAGGTCGCCGGAGATGCGTGGGGAGTCCACTTGTTCGACAGCGCCACCGGCGGCTCAGGCCATATTGCGTCCTTGTTGGAGGATCAAACCCTCTGGCTCACGAGGGCGATTGATCTCTTGCGCGGGGGCCGAGACCACGGTCGACAGTGTCGAGAAGCATGCTTAGCCTGTCTCCTCGATGCTCAGAGTCAGACCGATTTTGAAATGGGAAAACTGGACCGCAGCTTGGCGTTGCAGTTTCTTGCAGATAACAAGGGAAATTGAAAGCAACGGTACCCGACTCGAGCATCACTGTCCCCTTTGGCCCCGTGGGTTATCCTTCTATTGCAAAATGATTTACATCAGAAGGCAAAACTCATGCGGCTTTACGTTTCGAGAAGTGAGGGACCGTTCGTCGTACTTGATGCTCTTCACACTGATGTAGCCAAGGTTCTGCCTTTCGTTCGTTCCTCCCGATTTACCTGGTATGTCTTTTCCCTCGCGGACCGATATTTCGTCTTACCGGCACGAGAGGTTCGCGAAATCCTACTTGACTCCCGACCATCGCGCTCCCTTGCGACTGCATTAAAGCTTGAGAGAATGGTGCCAAGCCAAGCGGTCTGTTCGAGAACCGAATGGATCACAGTTCCGGAATTGCCGGCGCGCGGAGCGCCAGCAAGCCGGGCGGTATTTATTGCCAAGCCGAAAGAGAAGGAGCACGTAGTCTCCGCTGTGGGGCTGGTTCGAAAGTCGCCGCCAATCTCGACCATTACCTCGTTTTTGCGAATCGGGGATCAGAAAAACATCATCAGAGTGCGTGACGTTGGCGCCGTCAAGAAGGCTCCCGCGAAAAAGGCCGCACGCACTGGAAGGGTCTTCGCAAAAAAAGCGGTCGCTAAAGATGACAGGGTCCGACCAACGTACCGCTTTCGGAAAGTGCTTGCATTTGGAGGCTACCCGAGGCCATCAGGGAGCAAGCCTCAGCCACCTGCGAAGATTCCTTCCAAGCCGTTTGAGATAGTGGATGTGTTTTATGCAACCGATCGGAAGCCCGAGAGTAGGCGTGGCCGTGGCCAGGTTCGCTACCTCAACAGGCTGGCACAAGTAGCCAAATTGAACTACGGCGTATGTCGCGTGACGATTCCGGCGAATCACAAAATTGGCAGGTTAGAAACCCCCTCAATCTGGCGCCTCCAGATCCATGATGATCCTGCCAAGCATTTCACCGTGCTCGAATGCTCGACGAAGACCGGAAATGCCTTCTTTTCGGAGATGCGATCGATCATCGATCGGTCCGAAAACAAGTCCGCCTTTGTCTTCATTCACGGCTATAACGTCGCATTCGACGAAGCAGCAAAGCGGACAGCACAGTTGGCTCGCGACATGAAGTTTCCTGGGGTACCCATTCTGTACAGTTGGGCTTCGGCTGCCAGTCTTAAGGGATACTCGCAAGACGAAGAAACCGTTGCACTCACCGTGAAGCGGCTCCAGACGTTCCTCAGAGATCTCAGCCAGTCCTCGGGCGCAACCGAACTCCATCTCATCGCCCATAGCATGGGAAACCGGGCTCTGGTTCAGGCCCTCAATCTGTTGAATTCTGCTCCGCTCCGAGTTCCGAAACCCTTCAAACAGGTGGTGTTGACCGCTCCCGACGTTCCGACGCAGGATGTGGATGGGTTGATCGCTGCTGCGAGCGCTCAGGCGGAGAGAGTGACTCTCTACGCCTCCAGCAAGGATAAGGCCCTCCGGCTTTCCAAGGGGCTTCACGCCTACCGTCGGCTGGGCTACGTATATGACTTTCCTTACTTCATTCCTGGGATGGATAGCATTGACGCAAGCGGCGTAAAGACCGATCTTATGGGCCATTCCGTTTTCTCAAGCACCAAGACAGTGCTGACTGATCTATCGGATGTGATTCGGCACGGCGAAGAGCCAGCGCTACGCTTCAGTTTGATGCAACTCGTTACCCCGGGCGGACTCTGTTGGGCGTTCCGTCAATGAACCTAAAAACGGCAGTTGACGCCATCCAACCAACGACAAGCTGTTGATCCGGCAGCGATATCAACTGCTCTGCATCTCATCAATTCTGCGATAAGTACTTGCTGATGCAAGCACGTCTGCCTCAATGGAGATAGCTCGGGACAATTTTGCAACAGCCTTTGCAAAATTGCTTTTGCTATCGGAAACGATTTTATCGACGCTGTCGACACAATTGTGTCTTGAGGTCGCGCGAAGGCCAAGAAATGGGCGACCTCCAGTTGGCCGGTTATCCATTCGGTGCTCGGAAATCGCGGAATACATTCGGGAAGACGACTTTTTGTCCCCTAACTGTGGTCGACCAGGAGGGCCACCCGCTTTCATTCACCCGCGATTCACCCTTTTTGCGCGTATTGTGGCATATTCTAGCGGCCCACTACGGCGCGCAAGTAGTTGCAATCACTAATTATTAACGCCCTGAAAAGGCCGGCGTCTTGCGAAGGCTCCGCGTGCTAGATGGGCCTGACTTCTGCATCAACCCAGAGATAGGTATCGGGAAACGTTAGCTCCCTATCGGGACTGCCCCGGCGGTTGAGGCGAGATGAGGCACAAGTTTACCGGCCGGGGCAGTTTCGATAGGGTCGTTTGAAGTAAGTCGCTGGCGTTTGCGACGGACGCGGTGATCCGCCTATGGGATTTGAATGGCGAGCAACTGGTCTGTCTGGAGTTTGCAAGGGCAGGCAGCAACGGCCTGGGCGTCGCGGACACGGATGTCCGAGCAAAATGCACGCCCGTTTTGCATCTTCTGAGCAGCGTTGTCGCGGTGGTGATCGGAGTTCGAGCGCACCTCTGCGTTGCGTTCTGGGGCACGAAGGCGAGAGGGATGGACAGCAGCCGAGTGAGCGTTGAGGTACTCAGGAACTGTCATGGGCACACCTCCTTGACTCGGGTGGAGTCAGGCTTGGACGGAAATACAACTGGCTGGATGTGAGGCGTTCGACGACCTGCATGATGCCGGAACAGGATGGACAGCGAAGGCTGGGTGGCTCAGGTGGATCGACGCGTTTTGCCACGCCGAGCAGAGCACGGCAGCGGTCGAGCGCAGCGCTCCGTCTGCGATTGGCGAAGAGACCGAAGTGTCGGATGCGTACCAGGCCGCTGGGCAGGACGTGCAGCAGGAAGCGGCGCAGGAACTCATCTGCGGAAACGGTCATGAGCTTCTTCTTTCCACCGTGGGCATAATCTCGCCAACTGAAGCTGACGCGATCGTTTTCAAATGCCACAAGACGATGGTTGGAGATGGCCACGCGATGGGTGTAGCGGGCCAGATAGTTGAGAACATGTTCGGCGCCACCGAAGGGCGGCTTGGCGTAGACCACCCAGTCCTTCTGGCCGAGTATCCGGAGGAAGTGTGTGAATGCGCCAGGTGATGCAAGTTGTTCGAGTGCGCCGTGGAACTGGAGTCTTTCCTGCTGAAACAGTTCGTATAGTTGCTCGCAGAACTTGCCGCGGAAGACTCGGCTCAGTGCGTAAACAGGCAAGAAGAAGCGTGGTGAGGAATCGATCCATCTGGAGCCGTCGAGAGCCAGGCCGCCAGCCGGAACGATGTAATGGATATGTGGGTGATGCTCGAGGTTCTGTCCCCAGGTGTGCAGCACGCCGAGGAATCCGATGTCGGCTCCGAGATGCTTGGGATCGCGAGCCAGTTCTAGCATCGTCGCGGCGCTGGTGCGGTAGAGCAGGTCGTAGAGCAGTCGCTTGTTCTGCAATGCAAGAGCAGAGAGTTCATGCGGCAAGGTGAAGACGACGTGGAAATAGGGCACGGGCAACAGTTCAGCCGACCGCGCAGCCAGCCATTTTGCGCGCGCGTTCCCTTGGCACTTTGGACAGTGCCGATTGCGGCATGAGTTGAATGAGATGGCCTGATGGCCGCAGTGGACGCACTTATCCAGATGACCGCCCAGTGCCGCGGTGCGGCACCGGACGATAGCATCGAGTACCTTGCGATGTACCCATGCAAAGTGTGACTTGTACTTTTCCCAGAATCTGTTGCCCACTGCACGGACGATGTCGGCCACCTCGAGGGTGGGCCGGCTCATCGCTTCATCAGCCTCCTGGAGCGCTTTACTTCGTCGGGCCTGGACACTTCGATCGCTTCCAGCGGGCTTGGAATCGCCTGCAGGTGGCGCCGCGACAGGTGTAGGTAAACTGTCGTGTGTTCGAGCTTGGAGTGACCGAGAAGAACCTGGATGGTGCGCAGGTCGGCGCCGGCTTCCAGCATGTGCGTTGCGAAACTGTGGCGGAGCGTGTGGGGAGATACATGCTTGGTGATGCCAGCATGTTTAGCAGCGTGGGCGACAGCGTCCCAAACGATCTTCTCCGTAATCGGCACATCGGCTCGCCAGTTCTTCACGGTGCCCGGGAACAGATACGTCTTGGGCTTCATCCAGCGCCAGTACTCTCGCAACGTCTCCAGCAGCTTGGGGGTCAACAGGACGTCGCGGTCGCGGCTGCCCTTGCCTTGATGAACATGGATCACCATGGATCACCATGCGTTCGCTGTCGATGTCGGCGACCTTCAGGCGACACAGTTCGGCGCGGCGCAGGCCGGTTGCGTATAACGTCATCAGCATGGTGCGGTGCATCAGGTTCCGAGCCGAGTCAATCAGCCGCGCGACTTCTTCTGGACTGAGCACGGTTGGCAGTTTCCGGGGACGCTTGGGAAATGGAATCTCATCGAGCAGGTATGGTCGTCGAAGGGTCTTGACGAAGAGGAAGCGCAGAGCCGCAGTCCGGATCTGGATGGTCCCGGGCGATAACTTCCGATCTCGAAACAGATGCACCTGGTACTGGCGGATATGGCTTGGGCCCAGGCGCTCAGGTGAACGATGGAAGTACTTCGCAAAGTCTTCAACCGCGTGGAGATAGCAACGCACGGTGCTTGGGGAATAGTTGCGACGCTGGAGTTCATCCAGCATCAGCTGCCGAAGATGGGTCACGGTAAACCTCCTGTGACCTGAGGTTTACACCGTCAACAATGCGGAGGAAAAGCCCATGCAGCAGCGGCCGTCGCGCCAGCGACTTAGTTCAAACGCCGAAGGAAGGGGCCGGAAGTCTGGATCGCACACAGATCGGTGCTGGCTTCAGTAGGATGGTGTTGGCCATTTCAGCGAGCAACGGAAGCCGCTGCACCGGTCGACCGTGAACCTGGCCATGCGGAAATACAGCGCCGCGGCTTCTGTGCCGCTGCGAGCCCATCCACGAATGCCGCGCCATGCTTGCTGATTCGCCCTGGCAGACCAGGCTCCTACACCATACATATCCAAGATTACCTAGGCATCGTAGCATCAGGAGCGGCTGCGCTTCCTGGCGGATCTTCCTTGAACTCATCCGACGCTCTTCGCGACGGTGAGTATCTGCTCCCCGATGGCTTTACGCATCTTCTCCGACAGCAGGTCTTTCTCGGGAAGGCGTTCCCATGCGGCAACGGTGCGATCGATGATGTCGGTGACGATCGTCCACAGAGGGCTCGCGGGTAGGCGCGCGGTGTCCGCGAATCGCCGCACCTGGTCTGTACCGATTTCACTCAAGCTTCGACTGCCGCCGAAACTGAGCGCAAGACTGTCATTCGGAATGTAAGGAAAGGTGCCGACGAAGTCGTAGGCTGGCGATAAGACGGGAGTGCGCCGATCTGGATAGAGTAGCGACCAGTTCTTGAGGTGCATGTCGCCATTGCCGATGAGAACGGAGAAGACGAGTCGCCGGAAGAACTCGTAGGTGCCTGCTTCGCCGGTCTCGGCCCACAGCACGGCGGCAATGTTGGCATAGCTGCGGTGATGATATTTGTCATCGGGATAGAGGCCGAACACTTGCGCGAAATCTTCCATGTGGACGGCTTCGCCCTTCGCACCGCGGTCGAAACGCTGTACGGCAAGTGCCTTGCCTTCCATGGCGCCAGCATCGGCAGGGAGGCCGCGAATGTCACGGATGTCGATCAGCTCTGTGTGCGGCACCTCAATTCCCACGGCGCGGGCGAGCGCCAGCATGGTGTATTCGTTTTCGGGCACGGAGGCAAAGCGGTTCGACGGCAGCTTGACGATCCACGAGCCGCCCATGCCCCCGGCAGGAATCGTGAGGCCACCCGAGGCTTCCATCACGGCCGAGAATTTGAGCTGCACGCCGGCAAGCGAAAACCTGAGCGCCGCTTCGGGCACACCTTCATGATGAGACTGTTCGGCAGCATACTCAGCCGCAGGCTGCGCAGCCTGCTCCATCGGCGCAACCGTGAGTGCGCCGGGAAGATCGGCGCCGAGCACGGCGAGGAGGAAGAATTCGCGCTGCTGTTTAACGCCCGCACGTGCGGCGAGGTACTCGCGCAGATGTCCCTCGGGTAGCAGATTCGAGAAGAAGACGGGCAGTCGAGTTGCCACGGCCCGCGTTGGGATGACCAGTCCGCCCGCCTGTCCCTTGAACGACAGGCTCAGGGTAGGGCGGTTCGCGTCGTCGAAATAGTCCTGCTCGAACGAAAACAGATGGCGATCGCCGCCCAAGCGGTTGATCACGCCGATGCGGCGGCCGTGCAGGCTGACCGCGAGCGAGTTCAGCGTTTTTGAATCAAAATTCATCGTGGTCTCTTTTGCCGAGTTCTGGCTCTTCCTCGTCCACTGCATAAAGCGATTTCTCCGCCGACTCCGGTTCCTTCTGTGCTCGGATAAGGGATTGCACGGCAGGGACGAGTGAGCGCGGCACGAGCAGAAGATCCAGGTCGAGAACGCGCACCACATCGAGTAGCGTGTCGTAGCGCGGCACAATCCCACCGGACTCGATGGCCGAGATATGCGGCTGGGGCAGTCCGACAGCGGCGCCAAGCTCCCTTTGGCCCCACCCTCGTTGGGCGCGCGCCTGCTTGATTTGCTCGCGCAGGTCGGCCGGGAGTCCTTTAAGCCGTAGAGGTTTGATGTGCTTTGTTCTATCGAAATCCATGCGCAATATGTTAACACGTATCGAATACAACCGCTTTTGATATTTCATAGTATATCGATATAGAGTATTTATATAGATAAATATATCGATTCTTGGATCGATGTTCGGCTCTGTGCTGTTGCCGATGCCGCCGGCCTTGAAGAATAAACGAACTGAGACGTTGGCGCGGTGGCTGGCTGTGAAGGGGATTTGCCTGCGGCACGCCACCACGCCAGTTGACGGTTCATGGAAGCGCCCATGTGCGTCAGATTACACTCGACTTGATCCAAGCTGTCGCTCTTCGATCAATTCCAGAAACGAGAATCCGATCTTGACCACCGAACAGGAGCTTCGCGAAAAGCTGCGCAAAATTGCCGCCTTATTCGAGGGCGCAACGACCTCTGGCGAACGCAACGCCGCGGCAGCAGCGCTTGACCGCATCCGTGCCGCGCTGAACGCCACGGAGAAGATTGAGCGCGCGGTCGAGACCAGCTTCCGCCTGCCAGACCGCTGGAGTCGACGTCTTTTCCTTGCGCTTTGCCGCCGTTACGGACTCAAGCCTTACCGGTACCCGCGCCAACGGTATTCGACAGTAGTGTTGCGCGCTCCCGCGTCGTTCATCAATGAGACTTTGTGGCCCGAGTATCTGGAAATTTCAAGTGCGCTCGACGACTATTTGAACGAGGCAACCGAGCGAATTATTCGCGAAGAGGTCTTTGGCGACGCCGCGGAGGCAGAGGAGCGAAACGAAGCTCCCCCGAAGCAGCCAGCAACGCTCGGATTCTCACTGGAAGCAGAGGGCTGAGGCGGAGGCGCAAGAATGGACCTATACAGAGTGCTCGTGTCGCTCCGGGAAATCGAACCGTCAATATGGCGGCGCATTGAGCTCTCCAGCCAAACGACGCTCAAGCAATTCCATCGCATTTTGCAGATCGCGATGGGTAGGGATAACTATCACCTGCATGAGTACATCGTCGATGGGCAGCGTTATGGAACCCCCGAATGCTTTCGCAGCCCAAAATGGGTCCATCTGGTGCTTCTTATGCAACGGACCACTCATACCTCCTACGGCAACCCAGCCGATTCCCGACAAATCGATATTCGCTACGCTCTGCATCAGCGGCTCGATGCTCAGGAATCGAAGATCACATGGGATTGAGCGCAAGATGTTCACCCGTTCATAGGTACTCTGGACTGCCACGTAGTTTTGCAAAGTCTACAGAGCCCTTTCGCCTGAGCTCTGAAGTGCGGATCACGCAATCCTTTTTGGCATCGCGGGAGGCATCCTCGGATTGTCAGAGTTGACCGGCTAATCTGATCTCTTGAGGCGCGTCATAGAACGCGAATGGATTGAGAAACTGTCGGCCGTACAGGAGCGCGCGGTCTGCCACTGATAATTTTGCCTCATCGCAGATGCCTTCCCAATGTGCTCGGATGGTATGCACTTGCTGCAGAATGATGGCTCTCGCCTCCTGATCTGAAAGGAGAAACTGCGGAGCCGCCTGCAGACACAGGGCTAGCTGGCTTCTGTTGTTATTGCCAACGACCCGCATCCCCTGGCCGGCTTCTTCACCCGAGCGAGACTGCGGACACACGTCGTAAGCAGGCGTGAGATGCAGATTCTTTCCATCCCAGAAAGCGGCATGGTTGCGTGCGTGATCATCGGTGTTCCCGCACAGGATGTTAAAGGTAAGCCTCCCAAATAGTTCGCGAAGGTCTTCCCGAGGGTTTTGAAAGCGGAGCCGAATAATCTCGGCCAGCAACTCGTAGCTGGCGTGCCTGGCCATCATCTCGTCGAGTTCGAACATCGTGAGCGCCGAGACGAACGCCTTTCTACCCCATCCGCCTTTCAGACGCTCGCGGTCAAAGCGTTCGACTAGCAACACATCCTTGCCGAGGGCCATTTCCATTCGCACCGGCGAGACATTGAGCCCCGCCAAACTTGCCAGCCGCATCGCGACATACTCGGATTTCACGACGTTGTAGATGTCGGTGCTCATAGAAAACTTGGCGATGAACTTCTTGTCGTCGGATGTGAGGAGTGCCTTGGGTCTTGCCCCTCCCAAAGATGTGCCGTGCTGAAGAGCCTTGTCCAACTCTGGAGAGAGAGGAACTCCTTTCTCTACCTGCTCCGCTGCGCGCAGCAAGTCGTCCAGGGATGCCTGGCCCATTCCTCGCGGCACATACTTGGAGGCCGAGATTTGAAAATCCAAAGCGCCAGCCCTGTCCGACCCGGATTCAAGTAGGTAGGTCAGCTCTCCCAGTTCACGGCTCCCGGCCTCTTCACCCTTGACGCTGAACTTCCGATTGATCAGGACGCGCCGACCCCAGGCATCAGGAGATGCATCCCGAATAGCTCCCGGCATTGAGAGATCGTCTGCGAGCGGGATTTCGCCTGACTGGAGAGGAAGTTCCGGCTCGTAGATGGAAATCGCGTTCTCTCGCGCCAGATAGCTCTGGCCATAGTTGAAAAGCAGATGAGTTCCCACGCGCTGCAGGATGCCAGCGACGACGGGTTTCGTTTCACCGGGGAGCCAAATCCAGACGTATGCCTCTTTGTATTCGTCCTTAGAAATCATCGTGGATGATCCTCCTCGGTTTGCGAGCTCTCTGGGGCAGGAGACTGAGCTTTTCCGTTAACGCGGAGCGTTGTGTCTGTAGCCGATCTGGCTCGCCCCCAAAAAGGGGAACCCCCGCGATGGCGGCAACCTCGAAGACGGATCCGATCGCGCAACTCGGATCGGCGCTTTCGATCCGGCGCAGTAGTGGTCGAGAAATGCCCGCGCGCTCGGCCATCTCCTGTGCTGTCATTTTGCGGTCGATCCTACCGACGTGAATCATCTGGGCCAGCAGGCCGAGGGCTTCGAGGTTCTGTCGAGAATAGGTGCGATGTGCTGGTTTCGCCATAGTGCCACCTGAATATAAATATTCCAGTAAAATACTTAATGGAACATTTATGTTTCAATTCTGCCTCGGAAATTGCATTTCTGTCAAGGACTTAGTGCCTTGGCGATCACCCAAAAGCGGCCATAGAGAGAAGGTCTAAGACATGAGATCCGACGGGGGGAATTAGCCTCTGTTGGCATGGGTAATGCATTATGAGACGGTGCCCGTGCTTCAGCAGGAAGTTGGCAGCTAGCCGAGCCTGCGGGGGCTTTGCCCCTGCGCTCCCAGCATTTAACCCTTTGGTGCCTCTCCCGATGGGGAGTTTCTGCAAGCTGATGGCGAAAGGGGGATGCCGTAGCATCCCCCTGCATCGGTCGAGGCCACTGAGTCGGCGCTCGGGTTGCTTCCCAGCATGGCCCTATCCTCCGCTCAGCCCGAGCCGGATTTTACTGCGGCGAGAAACGCGTTGCAACTTTGCGGTGAGTTGTGAATGACCACCGGCTAACAGCCAGTGGCTTCGGGTTACGGCTGTAAGCCGGATTGATCGGCTATGCGGCCGATAGCCGGTGATCTCCGGTTGTTCCAGTTTCCCAATTCCATCAACTTTCAATTCTGCCGAAGCCTCTTCAAATACAGAGTGACGGCCTTGCGGCGAAAAGTACGATCCGTCGCCTAAAGGCGAGGAGTTTACGGATCCCCTATCGGGGACTCTAAACAACCCCATCGCCACAGACATGGCCACCGGGCAAAACACCCGGCCTTTTGCTGTCGGGTACCATCCAGGAAGGCACCTCCGAATGCCAAGGGAGTCAGGTCACGCGGACGCTGTCAGCCGGGCATATAGAAAGTTTTAAGTCTCCAGCGAGTCTCCAGCAGGGGGCCTGATCGCTGGAACCGGCATAAACACAGGGGTCCGGACGCATTATTACTTTCTGCATCGGCAAGTAGTGTCTTCCTTGCCCATTCAGGAGTTTTCGATGGACTTATGATCGCCGAGGTTTATAACTCACATTCGAACCTGTCTATTTGAATAAGGAAACATGCAATGACAGAGTCGCGCTCCGGTTTGCGCAATTCATGAATCGAGCCAAGCTGATTGTAGTATCGGCTTGCCGCCGAGCTTAATCGGTGACCTCAGTTTCGTTTCGGGCCGATTTTCGGGTGAGGGATCCCTCTTTGGGCTGTGGTTATCGAGTTTCAGTGTTACCTTTCGAGCAGCTATGGCGCCTGCGTAGTCAGGTGCAATAGACTGGATCGCGCCAACACATTTTCAGTTCGAACGGGGTTTTCCATGCAAGTCAGGATTATTTCCCTGCCTACTGTATTTGCTGCACTATTCCTAGTTACCGTCTCATGCCCGGCGCAGCAATCCCTCCAGTCCATGCGCAATCACTTGCGCCCTGCGGTCTCCAAGGGACAGGCGGCACTGGTCGGTCCTATGGCGGTGGAGCAGCGCATGAATCTCTCCATCGTTCTGCCGCTGCGCAACCAGGCCAAGCTATCCAGCCTGTTGAGCCGGCTCTACGATCCTTCGAGTCCTGATTATCGTCATTACCTCAGCACAGCGGAGTTCGCCGATCAGTTCGGACCATCGGCCGAGGACTATCGGGCCGTCGTTGAATTTGCAAAGGCCAACGGCTTTGCAGTTTCGGACCTCCATGCGAATCGTCTTGTGGTTCCCATCAGCGGAACAGTGGAGCAGATTCAAAAAGCGTTCGGCGTGAAGATGAACGTCTACCGTCACCCTACGGAGAACCGGACGTTTTACTCTCCCGACCGCGAGCCTTCCGTTTCACTCAGCGTGCCGATCGCCCACATCAGCGGCCTGAACAACTTCTCGCTTCCGACGCCGCAGTTGCAAAGACCGGTTGCCGGGCAGACCGACGCGACCTCCTCGGCGGTGGGCTCCGGCCCGGGTGGATCGTACGTGGCGAGCGACATGCGCGCTGCGTATTACGGCGACACCACGCTCACTGGCATTGGTCAGACAGTCGCATTGGTGCAATTCGACGGGTACGACATTGCTGACGTCACAGCAACTCTCGATGGAACCGCGACAGCCGCCAACAGCG
>Ga0224527_1000331_pt1 | contig 33336 bp, 22 predicted proteins | sample CBST0metaG_FD_179882 | JGI IMG/M metagenome (GOLD analysis project Ga0224527, IMG submission 179882) | Peat soil microbial communities from Stordalen Mire, Sweden - C.B.S.T0 | ecosystem: Environmental > Terrestrial > Soil > Wetlands > Peat | place: Sweden: Norrbotten County, Stordalen Mire... | reverse complement strand
TAAAGCTTGGCGTTTATCGTGTGCGGCACGACTAGAGTCGTGCCCTTTCAAAGCCCGCTTTCGCCACAGGCTGTTAGCGAGACTTCTTTGAGTCGCTGCCGGCAGATTGCGACGCTGCGCTTGCGGAGGGGCTGATGAGGTCGGCCAGGGGGGACGCGACCTGCACGGCAATGACGATCGCCACAAACACAAAAAGGAGTTTGAGGGTTCGGCTGCGGACAAATCGAGGCCGGCGCGGCCACCAGGCCCACGAGATGTAATAGAGAATCCCGGCCCCCACGATAATCAGAACGAGATAAGGGTGGTGTTGGTAGACGCGATAGGTAGATCCCAGGACCTCGCCAAACCATGGAATGGTCGTCTCGAGGAAGGCCCACACCTTGCCTAGCACGGTGACGGCGAGGCCGAGGATGGGGACCAGAGCCAGCCATCCGATGAAGACGATGAGCAGGTTGGACACGGTCTTTCCCTTGCGACTTTCTCCCTGTAACAGGAAGAACATGCCGATCGCCAACAAGGTGACCAGGGCGGCGGCGAGCGGATAATCGGAGAAAAACTTGACGATCAGCTCGCGCCAGGTGTTCATGAGTTGGTAGAGATGCGCCATGCTCAGGGACTCTCGCTCCATCCGGGCCGGAGGCTTCATCGTGCTCTCCGGACTCGCGCCAATTCTATAACGAAAGTAGACGGGGGCAGCATTTTCGGGCTGCGGAAGAGGCTTTTTGGGGAGAGAGAGGTTCCAAAAGCGTACCTCAGGGGCTGAAGCCCCGTTTTCTTTTGCTGGGTTTAGCCGGGACTGAAGTCCCGGCCTACCAGTCCCGGTCTGCCAGTCCCGGTCTGCCGCCCCGGCCTACCGCCAGTCTCTGTATGCTGCCCTGATCGAGCTTTTCTGCAGCCTGTTTTCTCCGACATCCGGACGCGCCGTTTAGTGAACGGCGGCCGTGCCGGCACCAGCGCCGGGCCGGTTCTTGCTGAGCATGAAGGCCAGGGCAACCAATCCCACAGACATCCAGGACAGCTCCATATACACGTCCTGATAACCCTGCATCTGCGCCTGCTGGTTGAGTTGGTTATAGATCGCGGCCAGCGCCATCCCACCGCCGTTGGGGCCGCCGAAGTTCGACCCAAGGAAGCCGGTGAGCGTCTGCGAGTGCTGCTGATAGGCGCTGCTGGCCGAGGTCATGTTCTCCTGCAGGTGCTGCTGATGCCACATGGCGCGGCTGGTCACCTGCGCATTGGTCAGGGCGATGAGGATGCTGCCGCCGATGTTGCGCGCAAAGTTGATGAGGCCGGAAACCTGGTTGCTCTCCTCTTTGGGCATTCCCACATAGGCCGCGGTGGTGATGGAGATGAAGCAGAACGGAATGGGCATCATCTGGACAACGCGCAGAAAGGACGCGGCAGAAAAGGTCATGTCCAGCGTGGTGACATTGGCCGCATAGCGGAAGGTGAGCGCAAACATCGCGAAGCCCGCCACCGCCAGGTAGCGCGCAGGCAGCTTGCCTGTAACGTAACCGGCCAGAGGCATGACAAACAGCAGCGCGATGCCGCCCGCGGTGAGCGCCATGCCGGCGTTGGTGGCGGTCCAGCCCAGAAGCTGCTGCATGAATTGCGGCTGCAACACCGTGTTGGCGTTCAGCACGCCACCCACCAGCATCATCAGGAAACAACAGATGGCGAAGTTTTTGTAGCGAAAGAGTTTGATGTTGATGAGCGGATTCTTGTGCCGCCACTCCCACCAGATCAGGGCGACCATGCCGCCGACGAACAGGAAGGCAAAGAAGCGGATGAAGTTGGAGGCGAACCACGCATTTTCTTCGCCCTTGTCGAGCATGATCTGCATGCCGCCCATGGCGATGGTCAGGAAGCCGAGGCCCAGGTAGTCCATGTGGCGCAGGCGGGAGCGGTCGGCCTTGATCCACGGCGGATCTTCGACCAGGCGCGTGACGAGGTAGTAGGCCAGAATGCCGACGGGAATGTTGATGAAGAAGATCCAGCGCCAGGAGAAGTTGTCGGTAATCCAGCCGCCCAGGGTGGGGCCGATAGAAGGCGCGAGTACGGTGACCAGGCCATAGACGGCAAAGGCCTGGCCGCGCTTTTGCGGCTCGAACGAATCGGCCATGATGGCCTGAGCCATGGGCTGCATACCGCCGCCGCCGGCTCCCTGCATGACGCGAAAGAGGAGCAGCATGGGCAGCGAGAGCGCAGCGCCGCACAAGAAGCTGGAGACGGTGAAAATCACAATGCAAAAGACGAAGAAGTTGCGCCTGCCCATGACGCTCGAAGCCCAGGCGCCCATGGGCAGCACAATGGCGTTCGAGACCAGGTAGCTGGTCAGCACCCAGGTTCCCTCATCCGTGCTGGCTCCCAGCGAGCCGGCGATATGGGGAAGGGCCACGTTGGCGATGGAGGTGTCGAGCACCTCCATGAATGCGGCCAGAGCGACGGTCATGGCGATGAGCCAGGGATTGACCCTGGGCTTCCATTGCATGGCAGAGGCGGGCGAGGGATTCACCATGGTCACGGGCGCTGTTGCAGGGCTGGAGTTGCCAGTCGATGCGGGCTCTAAATCGGGCAAAAACCTTCTCCTCGAGTGGTCTGTTTCTGTCTTTTCTGCTGGCTGGGGAAGAACAGGCCGGTGCAGATGGGATGCGGCTGATGGATTTCACGAAGCGGCGCTCGACAGCCTCAACGAATCGGCACGCTTCTACTTTGATTCCTCTTGCCGCCTTTGGGGTTCATCTATCTGGGCGCGGCCACAGGGGCAAGGGAGCGCTCTTCTTTGGGGACTCGCCAGCCGATGAGCGCGATGGCCAGCGCACCGGCCTGCATGACGACGATGAATGCAACGCAGGCGGGCCATTTGCCCAGCGCCCAGAAGGCTCCGGGGACGACTCCGGCTGCGGTGCCTCCCAGGTAGTAGCAGGTCAGGTAGAGGCCGGCGGCGGTGACGCGCGCCTCAGGAGGAGCGGCCACGCGCAGGTGGCTCTGCGAGGCGGTCTGGGAGATGAAGACGCCGGACGAGAGCATGGTGAGTCCCACGATCACCACGGGGAGCGAAGGAGCCAGGGTGAGCAGGACGCCGGCCATGGAACAGCCGATGGCCCCGGCAATTCCGGCGCGCAGGCCCACGCGGGTGATGACGAAGCCAGCCGCCGGGGTGACGACGAGACCGACGAGGTAGACGAAAAACAGGGAGCTGAGAGCGGTGGTCGAAAGCAGAAACGGAGCGGCGCTCAGGTGAAAGGTGATCCAAGTGAAGACCCCGACCAGAGAAAACAAAACGTTGAATCCGACGGCAAAGGTGGCGACGAGCCGGCGGCGGCGAAACAGGGACTGGATCTGGTAAAGGAATGAGAGCGGTGCATCTGATCGGACTGGCAGAGATGGGCGCGGGCGACCGTGAGGAAGCCAGGCGGCCACGGCTCCGGCTCCGGCAAGAGCGGCGGTGCCCAGAACGAGGAAGCTGACCCGCCAATTGAACCAGTCAGCCAGGATGCCGGCAGAAACGCGCCCGATGAAACCTCCCAGCGCGGTACCGCTGACGTAAAAGCTCATCACCAGCGCAACGCGATGAGGCGGCCATTCTTCGCCAATATAGGTCACCACCACGGCAACGATGCCTGGGACCGCAATACCCTGCAGAAACCGCCAGAAGATGAGTTGTGCGAGCGAGGTGGAGGTGGCCGCCAGCAGCGTGGGCAGGGAGACGCCGATCAAGGATGCGACGATCACGCGCTTGCGCGGAAGCCGCTCAGTGAGCGCGCCAAAGATGGGCGCTGAAAGAGCCACACCGAGAGTAGCGGCAGAGACCGTCATGCCGACGCCGGTCTTGGAGGCATGGAAGAGGTGGGTCAGCAGGGGCAGCAAGGGCTGGGTGCAATAGAGCTCAAGAAACGCGCAAACGCCGCAGAGCGCAACTGCCGCAGCAGCCCACGGGCTGGGCGAAGTTCGATCCGGTTGTGCGTAGGGCTCCATCCATCAGGATACTCGATGAACGGGATACGGACTCCCAAAACGCGCAGCGCGTAATTTGCGAGTCGACTTGCATCAGAGCCACCGAGGAGCAGGGCGATTGTCCGAAATCGAACACTCCCGCGCCGGAAGCGGTCACTCGCGGGCTCCGATCCTCGCGTTTCGCATCTCATAAGCTGTTTGTTTTCATTTGATTGAAGCGACGGCGATTTGGCACGTCAACTGCAAATAGACAAACGTGATGGATATCGCACGCCCAGATTTATTGCTGAAGAGGAAACGCCGGTTATGGATCTTTGCCGGCGTCGCGGTGGTGATTTTAGCGCCCGCCCTGTTTTTGGTTTCACGGCTCAAGCCGGCCGCGCCCACAGTGGACCGCTCCACGATCTGGCCGGACACGGTGAAGCGCGGACCGATGGTTCGCCAGGTGCGCGGGTCGACCGGCAGCCTTGTCCCGCGCGAGGACTCGATCGAGCTGATTCCCGCGCAGACCGATGCGACGGTCGTTCGCATACGCGTCCTGCCCGGCGCCAAGGTGACTCCGGACACGATTCTGATGGATCTGGCCGACCCGCAGCTCGAGCAGGAAGTTCTCAACGCGCAGTTGGCTCTGAAAGCCGCACAAGCCGACTACAAGAGCCTTCAGGCCACGCTGCAGAGCACGCTGATGGACAAAAAGACCGCCGCGGCCCAGGTGAACTCCGACTACACGCAGGACAAGTTGCAGGCGCAGACCGACAAGGCGCTCTACGACCTGGGCGTGATCTCCGGTCTTGCTTACAGCAAGTCAAAGAACACGGCCGACCAGTTGACCGACCAGCACCAGCTCAGTCAGCAGCAGCTCGAGGTGAACCAGCGGGCCATCGAGGTGCAGCTTGCTTCCTCCCAAACCAAAATCGACCAGGCGAAGGCTCTGTTGAATCTTTATCAGAGGCAGCAGCAGGCGCTTCAGGTGAGGGCCGGCATCTCCGGCGCGGTTGCGCCGCTGGCCACTCCGTTGCAGGTCGGGCAGCATGTGACCGCCGGAACCTCGGTAGCCGAAGTGATTCAGCTCGACAAGCTCAAGGCGGCTCTTCAGATCGCCGAGACCCAGGCGCGCGACATCCAGATCGGCCAGCCGGCCTCCATCGATACGCATAACGGCGTCATTCCCGGTCACGTGACCAGGATCGATCCCTCTGTCGTGAACGGAACGCGCACCGTCGACGTAACACTGGATGGGCCGCTTCCTCCGGGAGCTGTGCCGCAGTTGAGCGTGGACGGCACCATTGATCTCGAACGCCTGACTGACGTGCTTTACGTGGGCCGCCCGGCACTGGGCAACGAAAACTCCACGCTGAGCCTGTTCAAGGTGGACGCGGACGGCAAGGGCGCCACACGTGTGCCCGTGAAGGTGGGACGCGCGTCGGTGAACAGCATCCAGGTGCTTGAAGGATTGAAGGAAGGCGACACCGTGATTCTCTCCGACATGTCGAGAGAAGACAACGTGGACCGCATCCGGCTGGAGTAGGAAAAGCAGGGATCAGGGAACAGGGAACAGGGAATTTATCCGCACACACACAAGGGGGATGGAATGGCATCGAACGACAAGCTGATTGAAATTGAGGGTCTGACCAAGGTCTTCTACACCGACGAAGTGGAGACGCACGCGCTCTCCGGCATTCACCTAACCATTTCGCGCGGCGAGTATGTGGCCATGTCCGGCCCTTCCGGCTGCGGCAAGTCGACGCTGCTGTCGATTCTCGGGCTGCTGGACACGCCCACGGGCGGCAAGTATCTGCTCAACAATCAACCTGTCGAAAACCTGAGCTTCGGCGACCGCTCGCGCATCCGCAACCAGGAGATCGGCTTCATCTTCCAGAGCTTCAACCTGATCGGCGATCTTACGGTTGAAGAGAATGTTGAGCTGCCGCTGACTTATCGCGCGGGCATGCCCTCGGCGGAACGCAAGAAGCGCGTGAAGGAAGCCCTGGAGCGCGTCAATATGGCGCATCGCATGAGGCACTATCCGGCGCAGCTCTCGGGCGGCCAACAGCAGCGCGTGGCTGTGGCTCGTGCGCTGGCCGGTTCTCCGTCGATTCTGCTGGCTGACGAGCCCACCGGCAACCTGGACTCGAAGAACGGCGAAGCCGTGATGCATTTGCTGGCCGACCTGCACCGCGAAGGTTCGACAATTTGCATGGTCACGCACGATCCCAGATTCGCCAAGCACGCGCAGCGCGAAGTGCATCTATTCGACGGCAAAGTGGTCTCTGAAGATGAGCTGAAGAAGCTCGAGGAAGAAGTGGAGGCGTAGCTGTGTTCCTCCAAAGTTTGATCAAGGATGTTCGCTACGCGCTACGCCAGTTGAGCAAGTCGCCGGGCTTCACCATCACGGCAATCATCACGCTGGCGTTGGGCATTGGCGCCAATACGACGATTCTCAGTTGGATCAGTTCGACCTTGCTCAACCCGATCCCCGGTGCGACCGGGACCGGCAACATGTTCACGCTGATGCGGGGAGAGCGGACCGAGTATCCTTCTCCGCCGCTCTCTTATCCGGACTACGTGGATCTGCGCGATAACGCAAAAAGCCTCTCCGGGCTGCTGGCGTATCACGATGACGATTTGACCATCACCGGGATTGCCAAACCGGTGCGCATTTATGGGGCAACGACCTCGGCAAACTATTTCGATGTACTCGACGTGCGACCCATCCTTGGCCGGACTTTTCTTTCTTCGCAGCAGAATGAGCGCATGGGCGTGGCAGAGGCTGTGCTGGGCTACGACCTGTGGCGCAATCAATTCGCATCAGATCCTTCGATCATCGGCAAAACGATCCAGATCAATCTGCACTCCTACACCATCGTAGGCGTGACTCCCAAGGGCTTTCAGGGTTGCAAGAGCGGATTGAAGGCGGATATCTGGATTCCGCTGGGAATGAACCGTCAGGTCTGGGGTTGGAATCCGATCGAAGATCGCAGCGCGTCTTTCCTCAACGTGCTTGGCGTGCTGCGGCCGGGAGTGGATCGTCATCAGGCTGAAAATGAGTTGAACGTGCTGATGCAGCGCATTGTCGACCAGTACCCGACGCTGCACCGCGGGCAGAATCAAATCTCCACCGATCCACTCTGGCGCTCCCCGTTTGGCGCCAACGTATATTTGTCGGGGACGCTGCCCATTCTGCTGGCGCTTGCGGCCGTACTGCTGCTGCTTTCCTGCGCCAACGTGGCGAATCTTCTGCTGGTGCGCTCGGTGAGCCGGCGGCGCGAATTCGCAATTCGTCTGTCCCTGGGTGCGAGCCGCTGGAAGCTGGTGCGGCAACTCATGGTGGAGAATCTGCTCGTTGCATTGGCCGGCGGAGGCCTGGCGCTTCTTGGCACAATCTGGACGGCCCGCATGCTGAGCGCATTCCTGCCGCTGACGTCTCTTCCCCTTTCGATCCACGGAAGAGTTGACCGCACTGTTTTGCTGGCCACGATTGTTGTCTCCCTCCTCACGGCCGCGATTTCCGGCGTGGTCCCGGCGTTGCGCGCCTCTGCTATCTCTCCCATGTCGGTTTTGAAAGACGAGGCTCTCAACACGTCCGGCGGGCTTCATAAGTCGCGCCTCGCCGCAGGTCTCGTGATCGCGCAGGTTGCCATGTCGCTGGTCCTGCTCACCTGCGCCGGATTGTTTTTCCGCAGTCTCGACAAAGCACAGCGGGCCGATCCTGGCTTCGATCCTGACCACGTGTTGCTGGCTTCCTATGAACTGGGCCCGTTGGGCTACAACAACACCAGGGAACTCGAATTCACCAGGCAATTGCTGCTGCGTCTGAAGGCGCTGCCCGGTGTGCAGTCGGCCACCGTGGCGGATTTTTCGCCGCTCGGCTTCTCCATCCATTCCGATGGGGTGTTGCCCGAGGGCTACGTGCCGCACCTGCACGAGTCAGTGGAAAGTGATCGCGGGTTTGTGGGACCGGACTATCTGCAGACGTTGCGGACGCCCTTGCGCGCCGGACGCGAATTCACCGACCAGGACAACGCCGGTACGCAGCCGGTAGCCATGGTCAACCAGGCATTTATCGATCGCTACTGGACGGGACAGAATGCAATCGGCAAGCGAGTTCAATGGAACGGGCGATGGTTCTCGGTTGTGGGCGTGATGGCCAATGGAAAATATCGCAGAATTACGTACGAACCGGCGCCCCTGATCCTGCTTCCCATGGCGCAGACCTACGGTGGCGAGACAATTCTCCACATTCGTACTACCGGGGATCCGCTGGCGCTCACTTCCGCCGTTGAGCGGACGGTCGGCGCACTGAATGCCGATGTGCCTCTGTTCGACGTGACGACACTCAAGGCAAATATGCGGATGGGCAGCGTTTTCGAACACATCGCGGTGGTGCTGGCCGGCGCGTTCGGCTTGCTGGCGCTCATCCTAGCCAATGTTGGGATCTATGGCGTGATTGCTTACACGACCAAACAGCGCACGCACGAGATTGGTATCAGGATGGCGCTTGGAGCCGGCAAGGCTGCCATTTTTCGTCAGATATTGCAGCAGGGGCTCGGCCTAGCGTTTGCGGGTTTGGCCGTTGGCCTTGGGGTTTCTCTTGTCTTGACTCGCTTCCTGCGCGGCATGTTTGTCGGAGTGGGCCCAACCGATGTGCTGACCCTTGCGACAGCGGCGATTCTGCTCTGCGTGGTTGCGCTTGTGGCGTGCTACATTCCGGCGCGGCGCGCGGCAAAGATCAACCCCATGACCGCGTTGCGTTGCGAGTGAGGCACGAAGTTCAGCAAGAAGCCTCTCACTGCTTCCAAAACAGTGAAGGAGCCAACGACTCCACAACGGGGAGACTGCGATGCAGACTTTCGGACAAGATCTTCGCTACGCATTGCGCCAGTTGCTCAAGTCGCCCGGCTTCACGGCGACCGCGGTGCTCACGCTGGCGCTGGGGCTAGGCGCCAATACAGCGATCTTCACGCTGGTTCACGGCATCCTGCTGCGGTCGCTGCCGGTGGTCAACCCCGCGCAACTCTATCGCATCGGCGACACCAACGAATGCTGCGTTGATGGTGGATTTCCGGGCGACGCCAGCGACACCGGCGACTATTCCATCTTCTCCTACGACCTTTACCTGCACCTGAAGAACTCCGCGCCGGAGTTCGAGCAACTGGCAGCGGTGCAGGCAGGACAGTGGAGGTGGAGCGTACGACGCGGCAATGCGCTGCCCAAATCCATGCGCGGCGAATTCGTCTCGGGCAATTACTTCTCAGCGCTGGGCCTGGGAGCGTATGCGGGACGGGTCCTCAGTGACAGCGACGACGCGCCCAATGCGACACCCACGACCGTGCTCAGCTACCAGGCGTGGCAGGGCGAATACGCTGCCGATCCATCGATCGTCGGCTCAACGATCTTCATTCAGGCCCGGCCGTTCACCGTGATCGGCATTGCGCCGCCCGGCTTTTTCGGAGATCGCGTTTCCGATAATCCGCCCGATTTCTGGATGCCGATTCAGACGGAGCCTTATGCCCGCGGCACGGACAGCTCCATCCTGCATCATCAGGAATCCAACTGGCTCTATCCGATCGGCAGAGTCCACCCGGGAACCAATATCGGCGCGTTGCAATCCAAGATCACGGTAGCGCTGCGCCAATGGCTTTATACGCGCCCGTTGCTTACAGCAATCGGCGGCGCGGCCATCATTCCAAAAATGCATGTTGTCCTCACGCCCGGCGGCGGCGGCATTCAGGACTTGCAGGAGTATACCGGCAAGGGCTTGAAGCTGCTGATGATTCTCTCTTCGGTTGTGCTGCTGATTGCCTGCGCCAACATCGCCAACCTGTTGCTGGCGCGAGCCACCGCGCGCCGTGCCGATATCGCTGTGCGCATGGCGCTCGGCGCGGGCCGACGCCGCATGATTCGGCAGATTCTAACTGAGAGCGTGCTCTTGAGTTCGATCGGCGGCGTGGCCGGCCTGGCTGTCGCCTATGCCGGATCGCACACGATTCTCGCGCTTGCATTTCCAGATGCGCACAACATGCCCGTCAGCGCCAGCCCCTCGCTTCCGGTACTGGGATTCGCCTTTCTCGCTTCGCTCATTACAGGCGTTTTATTTGGCGTCGGTCCGGCCTGGTTGTCTTCCCATGCGCAGCCCGCCGAGGTTCTGCGCGGCGTCAATCGTTCCACCCGCGACCGCTCGTCGCTGCCGCAAAAAGCGCTGGTCGTTGTGCAGGCGGCTTTGTCCGTAGTATTGCTGGCGGGAGCGATTCTGATGACCAAGTCACTTGCCAACCTGGAGCACCAGAACTTCGGCATCGCAACTTCCAACCGCTACGTGTTGCACTTTGATCCAGCCGGTGCCGGTTACACTGCCGATCGTCTGGCCGGTCTTTACCGGCAGATTGAAGATCGCTTCTCCGCGCTGCCCGGCATGAACAACATTGGCATGGCACTCTATAGTCCGCTTGAGGGAGATAACTGGGGCGAATGCGTGATTCAGCAGGGCCATCCGGCACCGCGGCCCGGCGACAGATGCGGCTCGACATGGGACCGCGTCAGCACGCACTTTCTCGATTCCATCGGTGTGCCCATGGTGCGCGGACGCGGATTCAGCGAGCAGGACACGGCCGCGTCGCCGCAAGTCGTGATTGTGAATGAGACCTTCGTCAAGCGCTTCTTTCCCAATCAGGACCCCATCGGCCAGCACTTCGGCATTGACTTTCCACAGTACTCCGGGAGCTGGGAGATTGTGGGCGTATTCAAGGATTTCAAATTGAACAATCCACGGGATGCGACGCGGCCTGTGTATCTGCGCCCGCTCTCGCAGCACTTCTCAGGCTACAAAGAGCCGGAAATGATGAGCGGTGAAGCACAGTCGATGTTCATGAACGCCATGGTTCTCAACTTCAACCTGCCGCAGGCGAATGCCGATGCGCTGCTTCGCCAGACACTGGCCGGCATCGATCCAAACCTGACAGTAATGGATCTTCGTTCGCTCGATGCGCAGGTGGCCGGCAACTTCAACCAGGATCGCCTGATCGCGCGGCTCACCAGCCTGTTTGGCGTACTCGCGCTCGTCCTCGCATCGGTCGGCCTTTACGGGGTGATGTCGTATTTCGTGGCTCGGCGCACCGGCGAGATCGGGATTCGCATGGCGCTGGGCGCATCCCGATCGAGCGTGGTGTCCATGGTGCTCCGTGGCGCACTGTGGCAAATACTGTTCGGCTTGGCCCTGGGCATTCCCGCAGCGCTCGCTGCCGGCCATTGGATGAAGAGCCTGCTCTATGACGTTGGCAGCTACGATCCACTCGCTCTGGCCGGCGCAACTTTGGTGCTGGGAGTTTGCGCTCTCGCGGCTGGATTTATTCCCGCGCGCCGCGCAGCCTCCATTGAGCCCATGAAGGCACTGCGCATCGATTGACACAACTGCAAGGAGATTCTCGGATGAGTACGCTGCTTCAGGACGTTCGCTACACGCTGCGCCAACTGCGCCGCACGCCGGGCTTTACGCTGACGGCCGTGGTAACGCTGGCTCTCGGCATCGGTGCGAGTTCAGCCATCTTCTGCCTGATCGACGGACTGTGGCTGCATCCCATGCGTGTCCCGAATCCGGGAGAACTGGTGCGCATCTTCTCCACTACGCAACAGGACCCGGAAGGCTTGTTCACCTACTCCGAATACCGCGCGCTCGCTCAGCGGGCCACGGCATTGAAAAGCGTGGTCGTCGTGGGACGCCGCGGCAGTCTGATGCCGCGGACCGATGGGACTTCGGCGCTGCTGCTGACCAACGTGGTGTCTACCAACTTCTTCGACGCGCTGGGCGTGCGACCGATGCTGGGCCGCAGCTTTAGCCCTGGCGATGCCGAGCGGCTGCGCACACATCCCGGTGTCCTGCTCGGCTACGGATTCTGGCGGCGCGAATTTGCGGGCGACCCGTCCATTGTGGGGCGTCCGATTACGTTGCTGCGGGGCAAGGATCACCGCACTCCGGTGGACGTGTGGGGCGTGCTGCCGCCGGAGTTTCGCGAAACCGACAACGGCGAAGACCGTGACCTCTGGATGCCGGCGGAAACCTGGGCCGCTCTCGCCGGTCCTGGCGAGTTGAACTCGCGCGAGTTTCGCTGGTTCAACGTGCTGGGTCGCCTAGCGTCGGGCGCCACCGTTGCCCAGGCCAATGGACAGGCCGCCACTGCCGCTCAGTCCTGGGTCACAGCCGATCCGGCTGCCAGTCACGGACGCGGCGCACGCGCAGTGAGTGACTTTCGTTATCGCATGGATAACGCGGGAACCAGCGGGCTGGTGCTGTTCGCCATTGTCGGCTGCGTGGTGCTGCTGGCCATCGTGAATGTCGCCCACCTGCTGCTGGCGCGGGGACTGGCGCGCGGTCCTGAAGTGGCTCTTCGCATTTCGCTGGGAGCGCGGCGCTGGGTCGTTGCCCGGCAGTTGCTGATGGAGAATCTGCTGCTTGGTATGTTGGGGCTCGCCGCTGGGCTGGGACTGGCCGCCGGTATCGTGGCGCTGCTGCCGCGCCTTATGGTTTCTGAGCCCGCAATGCTGGTTGAAGTCGGATCTGCGGCGACCAACTTCCATCTGGATGGACGCGTGTTTCTTCTCGCCGGATCGCTGGCGTTGGTCGCCATGCTGCTATTGGCCCTGATTCCGCTTAAACAGGTAGCACGGCCACAACTGCTGCCGGTGTTGCAGGCCGGAGCAGCAACACGCACCACAGGCAGAATGCCAATCGCGCGCCGCGCCGCAATCTGGCTGCAGATTGCCGTCTCGTTTGCACTGCTGGTTTCCACTGCGGCGCTGGTGAGAAGCTTCCTGAACACCCGCATGCAGCCCATCGGATTGACGCGCAACCAGGTACTGCTGGCCTGGACGCAGGAGCCGGAAGCACCCATGCGCGACGACGTGGTGCAGCGCATGAAGGCGCTGCCCGGCGTGGAACGCGTGGCCTATGCCATTCGCGCGCCGCTCAGTCTCTCGGAGGGCGGCATCGCGGTCAAGACTTTGATGCCAAGCCATCCGGAACTGCGCGATCCAGTTTCAATCAAGTTCAACGCGGTCAGTCCAAACTTTCTCGATACGACCGGAACGCGCATCGTGCGCGGCCGCGGCATCACCACAGCTGACGACGCGGCCGGTGCACCGGTTGTGGTGATCAATCAGGCCATGGCGCAGAAATACTGGCCCGGCCGGGACCCGCTGGACCAGATCGTGCGCCTTGCGGACTCCAAAGTTGATGCGCGCGTGGTGGGAGTCGCCGAGAATGCGCCCATTGTCCAGATCGGCGAAATCGCCGAGCCCTACATCTACGTGCCGTTCAACCTTTATCTGGCGCGCATGTCGAACATGGGTGAGATCACCTTCGCTCTGGGAACAAAACAGAACGCGATGAGCATGGCCCAGCCCGTGCGCCAGGTGCTCATCCACACCGACCCTCTGCTGGACCCGATGATGGTCACTTCACTGCCGGAATTGATCCGCTACTCGGCGGGCAATTACCAAATGATGGCCGAACTGGTGAGTGCGCTGGGCTTCATCGGACTGGCTCTGACCGTGGTGGGACTCTACGGGTTCCTCGCCTTCCGCGTCACGCAGCGACGGCGCGAGATTGGCATCCGCATAGCGTTGGGCGCCTCGCGCGAGGCAACGGCCCGGCTGGTGCTGCGCGATACGGCGCTTATGGCCGCAATCGGCCTCGGGCTCGGACTCGCGTTGGCTCTGGCCGCCGCTCATGTTGAAGCGGCTGTACTTTTCGGCGTGCGCCCGCTGGATGCGCTTTCGCTCACCGGCGCACTCGGCATTCTGACGATTGCCGTCGCCGCGGCCGCGTGGCTGCCGGCGCGGCGCGCCGCCTCGATTGAGCCGATGCAAGCACTGCGTAACGAATAGAAACGAAATTGAAGGGACTCGATGATGCAGACACTGATTCAGAACATTCGCTACGCATTACGCCAGTTGCGCAAGTCGCCGGGATTCACTCTCACGGTCATCATTACGCTGGCGCTGGGTATCGGCGCCAATGCAGCGGTCTTTACGCTGTTTGACCAGGTGCTGCTGCGCATGTTGCCGGTCGAGCACCCTAAAGAACTGGTGCGCTTTCACTGGAGCGGCGCCTTCTCCGGGTCGATGAGCAGTTTTGGGGGCGATTCACACAACTATTTTTCCTATCCCATGTATAAGGACCTGCGCGACCGGAACCAGGTATTTGAAGGAATGCTGGCCGCCGACAGAACCGGCGTTGGCGTCAGTTGGCACAATCAAGCAGAAAACAAGGACGCCGAGGTGGTCACGGGCAACTATTTCCAGCTGCTCGGTCTGAAGCCCGAAGCGGGCCGGCTACTGACGCAGCAGGACGATACGGCAAAGAACGCCAATCCGGTTGTGGTGCTCAGCTACGACTATTGGAAGGCGCGCTTCGCGGCATCCCGCGACGTGGTTGGCCAGACGGTGCTCATCAACGGCCACCCCTTCACCATTCTCGGCGTGGCGCCCATGAATTTCCATTCTGCGATCGGCGGATACAAGCCCGGGGTCTTTATCCCGATCAGCATGGTCGACGTCGCCATGCCATGGATGGCGTCCCGCGATGACTTGAACAGCCATCAGTCGACCTGGCTCACACTGGTGGCGCGCTTGAAGCCGGGGGTGAACTCATCTCAGGCCGAAGCCAGCCTTGGGCCGCTGTGGCATGCGCTGCGGGCGTATGAGCTGACTCTCTACAAGTCGAGCACCGAGCGCTTCAGGAAGAATTTTCTCGACAATTCGCACCTAACGGTTCTCGATGACTCAACAGGATTTTCGCCCGACCGCATCGAGTTGAAGACGCCGCTGATCATTCTCATGAGCATGGCCGGCCTGTTGATGGCCATGTGCGCGATCAACGTGGCCACGCTGCTGCTGCTGCGCGCGGCGGGCCGGGCGCGCGAGATGTCCATGCGCTATGCCCTGGGAGCCAAGCGCAGCCGCATCGTGTCGCAATTGCTGGTCGAAGGCGGGTTGCTGGGTGCGGCCGGTGCGGCGGCGGGGCTTGCGTTTGCTCCCGCTGTGTCCATGATCCTGGTTCGATTGCTCACCAGCGCCGAACCTGGCGAAGAGGCATATTCGACCTCCATCGACACGCGAGTGCTGCTGTTCACGCTGGGCGTTTCTCTGCTCGTGAGCCTGCTGTTCAGCGTTGCGCCGGTGCTGCACTTTTTGCGCCCCGATCTGGCCCAGGCGCTGCGACAGAATTCGGGAACAGCATCGAAGGGATCGCAGAGATTTCGCAAAGTCGCGGTGGGCGCGCAGATCGCGCTCAGCGTTCTGTTGCTTGGCGGCGCAGGGTTGTTCGTGCGTACGCTTGACAATCTCCGCCACCAACCGGTCGGCTTTGACATTGATAACCTGACGACCTTCTCGCTCGACCCCGCCAACTCCGGTTACGGCGAAGGCCGCACGGCGCAGATTGTCACCAATGCCCTCGATACGGTGCGCCGCATCCCCGGTGTAACCTACGCCTCCGCGACCACCGATGCCGAACTTACCGGCAATTCCTCGCACTCCTCCTTCACTTTGCAGGGCTACAAGCCGACCGAGGACGAAGACCTGCACTTTGAAGAGCCATGGATTGCGCCCGACTACTTCGCAGCGCTGCGCCAGCCGCTTCTGGCGGGTAGAGAGTTTACCTCGGCGGATGCGCGGGGAGGGACGAACGTGGCCATTGTCAATCTGGATCTTGCCAAGCGGTATTACGGGTCGGCGCAAAATGCGCTGGGCCGCATGTTGGGTGAAGGGCGAGGCATCGATGTAAAGATCGATACGACCATTGTCGGCGTGGTGGGCGACGTGAAGCACCAGAACCTGCGCACCGATATAGGCCCCGCAGTGTACCGGCCTTATCTGCAGCAGCAGCATCCGGATGGCGTGCAGATCTATGCGCGCTCTGCGCAGCCGGCTGAAACCGTGGAAGCCGCGATTCGCCAGACGGTTCATCAGCTCGATCCCACGCTGGTGGTCGACGGCCTGCACACCATGGAAGTGGAAGTCGACCGCCGTTCCGCCGATGTGCGCGCACTGGCGTTTCTCGCCATCGGCTTCTCTTTGCTGGCCATGGTGCTGGCTGCGGTGGGGCTCTACGGAGTCCTAGCTTATTCCACGGCCCAGCGCACGCGCGAGATTGGCGTACGGCTGGCACTGGGAGCGCCGCGCTCCAATGTGATTGTGCTGGTAGTGCGGGAGATGGGAATCATCGCCTTCGTCGCTATGGTGATCGCGCTCCCATCGATCGTAGCGCTGGCCCGCCTCTTCCGCAGCCAACTTTACGGCGTCACCACATCCGATCCGCTGACGCTCGGAGCCGCGGCGCTTCTCACGGCAGTGATGGTGCTCGTAGCTGCTGCGCTCCCTGCCCGCCGCGCAGCCCGTGTCGAACCCATGCTGGCATTGAGAATCGAATAACATCAACCGCAAGATTGGACCTCGAGACAGGAGTCACTCGCAAGCCATGATCGAACTGAAAAACGTAGAACGGAGTTACAAGACGGGCCACGCCGAAACCTGGGTGCTGCGCCGCGTTGGGCTCACCATCAAAGAAGGCGAATTTGTCACCGTGATGGGGCCTTCGGGGGCGGGAAAGTCTTCCCTTCTCAATGTGCTGGCGCTGCTCGACGACGGATGGCAGGGCGAATACTGGTTCGACGAAACGCCGGTGCACAAGCTCAATCGCAAACAGCGCGCCGACCTCGCTCGCCAGCGCATCGGCATGGTCTTTCAGAGTTATCACCTGCTGGACGACTTGACGGTCGCGGAAAACATCGACCTGCCGCTGTCCTACAAGAACATGCCCGCCAAGGAGCGCCAGGGAATGGTGGCCGACATTCTTGACCGCTTTCAGATTGTCGCCAAGAAAGATCTGTTTCCCTCGCAGCTTTCCGGCGGGCAGCAGCAACTTGTAGGAATTGCGCGCGCCGTGGTTCACGCACCCTCGCTGCTTTTGGCCGACGAGCCGACCGGCAACCTGCACTCCACGCAGGCGCGGGAGATCATGGAACTCTTTCGCGAGTTGAATCGCCAGGGAACCACCATCGTTCAAGTGACGCATTCTGAAGAAAACGCCCGCTACGGCAAACGCATCCTCGAGCTGCACGACGGCTGGATGACACGCGACGAAACATTTCAGGTCCCGGAGGTTAGCGCCCAGTGAACTGCTCCAAGATATCCAAGTTGAAACGCATGCAGTCCCTGGCCGCAATTGTTTTGTTGCAGGTGAACCTTGCCTTGGCCGTCGAGCCTCCTACTTCAACGCCTGCCGTGCAGACACCGGCGCCAGAAGCCGCCAGTGCGCAAGGACGCGTTCCGTTCGATCAGTTGCTCCGGCCTACGCGCAATCCGTTTGACGCGTATCGCGGCAAGACCGCGCCGCCTCCTACGCTTGCCAACTCGGCACGTCTGGGTTCCCTGGTACGGGACGGCAAGCTCTATCTCTCATTGCACGACGCCATCGATCTGGCTCTCGAAAACAACCTCGACCTGGTGATAGCGCGCTACAACCTGCCCATCGCGCAAATGGATATTCTTCGCACCGAGGCCGGCGGCCAGGTGCGCGGCGTGAATACCGGCGTGGTGCAGGGAACGCCGGGCGGCGGCCAAGGCAATGCCGGCGCAGGAGGCGGCGCGGGCGGCACGACGGGCGGCGCGGGCGGCGCAGGCGCGGGCGCTTCCGGCATCGTTTCGTCTACTTTGGGTACCGGTACGGCGGTCTCAGGCTACGATCCCGTCATCTCCGCGCAAGGATATGTGGATCACGCCTCGCAGCAACTCTCCAACTTCCAGCTTGAGGGCGTGAATGTATACAAGGTCAACACCGTCACCGGCACCGTTGGCTACGCACAGGCCTTTGCCACCGGCGGCAGCCTGCAGGTGAACTGGGTCAATTCCCGGCAAACGTCAAATGGCATATACGATTTCTTCAGTCCGCAGTTGAATTCGAAGATGGAGGCCGTCGTCTCGCAGCCATTGCTGGCCGGGTTCGGGACCGGGACCAACCTGCGCTTCCTGCGCATTGCCCGCACCAACCAGAAAATCTCCGACATCGCGTTTAAAGCGCAGGTGATTTCGACAGTGACTCAAATTTGCGATCTGTATTGGGACCTGGTCAGCGCTTACGATGACGAGCAGGTGCAGGAGCGGTCCGTAGGGTTCGCCACGGAGACCCTGGACACAAGCCGCAAACAGCTTGGGCTGCAGGCTATTCCGGAGATGGATGTGCTGAAGGCTGAGGGAGAGTTGGCTACCCGCCAGCAGGACCTCACCGTGGCTCGCACCAATCTGGAATTGCAGGAACTCTACATGAAGAACGCCATCACCCGGAGCCTCGACGATCCAACGCTCGAAGAGATGGCCGTCGTGCCCACCGACAGGATTGGAAATACTGCGACGGGCACGCCGGAACCGATTCAACAGATGATCGAACTGGCGCTCAAGAACCGCACTGAACTCGCCGAGTCGACCCTCGATCTGCAAAATCGCGAGTTGAGCCGCAAGACAGCTCGCAATGCCTTGCTCCCCTCGCTTGGCGTCTACGGCCTGTACGCTGGAACCGGGCTGGCCGGTGAAAAGAGCGGGAACTACAAGCCCACGGATGTCACGACCACTTTGCCGTCAAGCTACACGGGCGCACTGCAAAGTGCCTTCGATAACAGCGCTCCCGAATACCAGGTGGGCCTCCAGTTGAACATTCCGCTGCGCAACCGCATTGCAAAGGCCGATCAATACCGCACCGAACTCGAATATCGGCAGTCGCAGGTGTACGCTGAGGAGTTGAAAAAGCGCATTCACATTGAGGTGCGCAACGCACGCTATGCTTTGGAACAGGGCGCCAGCCGGGTCGACGCCGCACGCCATGCGCGGGACCTGGCGCAAAAGACATTGGATATCATGCAGAAGGAACAGAAGCTCGGCGCGGGATCGAACCAGCAGACGCTGGCGTCGGAACACGACCTGGCCCTGGCCGAGTCTGCGCTGGTGACGGCCGAGACCGCCTATGAAAAGGCGCGCATTGAAGTGAAGCGCGCCACCGGCAGCGTTCTCGAGGACTACGGCATTTCGATCGCCGACGCGAAAGCCGGCACAGTGGAGGCGGACCATCTCCAGTAAGCAAGAGCCAATTCGAGTTCTCGTCGCCGACGATCAGCCGCACATTCTTGAGGCCGTGGAACTGCTGCTGCAGCCGCAGGGCATCCATGTGGACTGTGTGCGCTCGCCCCAGTTGCTGATGGAAGCGCTGGGCGAGAGCGACTACGATGTGCTGCTGATCGACCTTAACTACACGCGCGACACCACTTCCGGCCAGGAGGGCCTGGATCTGCTGTCGCGCATTCAGGAGTTTGACGCGCGCCTTCCGGTGATCGTGATGACTGCCTGGGGCAACATCGAACTGGCTGTCGAATCCATCAAGCACGGGGCCCGCGACTTTATCCAGAAGCCGTGGGAAAACGAGCGCCTGGTCAGTCTGATTCGCGTTCATGCCGAGTTGCATTCGGCCCTGCGGCGGGCGCGGCAACTGGAACTCGAAAACCGCCTGCTGCGTGCGGACGGCATGCCGGACTTTGTTGCCGGCGCGCCCTCCATGCAGCCGGTGCTCGAACTGATTGCGCAAGTCGGCCCATCGGACGCCAACGTCCTGATTACCGGCGAGCATGGTACCGGAAAAGAGATCGTCGCGAAGCTGCTTCACGCTGCTTCGCCGCGCGCGCGCATGCCGCTGGTGGCAGTGAACGCGGGCGGACTGCCCGAGGGTACCTTCGAGAGCGAGATCTTCGGCCACGTCAAGGGAGCTTTTACCGACGCACGCACGGACCGCATCGGCCGCTTCGAACTGGCCAACGGCGGAACGCTTTTCCTGGACGAGATCGCCAACGTCCCCATGCGCCAGCAGGCCAAGCTACTGCGCGTACTGGAGTCGCGCGAACTGGAGCGCGTGGGCTCGTCGCAAACCCGGCGCGTGGATGTGCGCATTCTTTCCGCCACCAATGCCAACTTGCAAGAGGAGGCCAAGGCCGGCAATTTCCGCGAGGATCTGCTTTTCCGCATCAACACGGTGGAAATTCACTTGCCCGCGCTGCGCGACCGGCGCGAGGACATTCCGCTGCTGGCGCAACACTTCCTGGGCCGCAACCGCAGCCGTTATCGCAAGCAGGTGAGCGGCTTTTCGCCGGCCGCGATGCAGCAGATGATGCAGTACGGTTGGCCGGGCAACGTGCGCGAACTGGAGCACACGGTGGAACGCGCCGTGCTGCTCTGCCGCGGCGAAGAGATTGAGCCGGCCAACCTGGCCATCGCCGCTGCGCGCACCGGCAATCAGTCCTTTGAAAATATGAGCATCGACGAGGTCGAAGCCCTGCTGATCCGCAAGGTCATGCGCCGCTGTGACGGCAACATCTCGCAGGCTGCCGAAGCTCTGGGGCTGAGCCGCGCTGCTCTCTATCGCCGTATCGAAAAATATGGGCTCTGAGAAAGATAAGCGCCGTCGCCGCCGCTCGGTCGTTCGCCGGGCGTGGCTCTATTGCCTTTTGCTGGCGCTGCCCGCGCTCGTATTGGCCGGATTCCTTCTCCACGAAAAGCAGGCTTCCCTTGCGCCCGCTCTTCTGTTCGGCGGTTGTCTGCTGCTTTATATGGTGCTGGTGGCGGCTGCGCTGATTGAGGGCATGATTCGGCCCCTGCAAACACTCTCCAACGTGGTCTCATCGCTGCGTGAGGGCGACTACTCTTTCCGCGCGCGCGGAGCCGGCACGCAGGATGCGTTAGCCGAACTGGCAGGCGAGGTCAACACTCTCGCCGACCTCTTGCAAAAGCAGAGGGTGCGGTCGCTCGAAGCTACGGCTTTGCTGGCTCGCATTCTTGAAGTCATGCACGCCCCGCTGTTTGCCTTCGATCGCCACAATCTGCTGCAACTGGTGAACAATGCCGGCGTGCAACTGCTCGGCCTGACGTATTCCCGCTGCTTTGGCCGCAGCGCGCGCGAGCTCGGCCTGGAAGATTTGCTTGCCTCGGCCGACCAGACCATTCACGCGTTCAATCCCAATCAAAAAACTCCTACCAGCCCCTCGCGCTGGCTCCTGCGCAAGGCGGTCTTCCGCCAGGACGGGGTGCCGCACACGCTGCTGCTTCTGGCCGACGTGAGCCTGCCTCTTCAGGAAGAGGAACAGCGGTCGTGGAAGCGCCTGATTCGCGTCCTCGGCCATGAGCTTTCAAACTCGCTCGCACCCATCAAATCCATCGCGGGCAGTTTGCTGGCCCGCGTCGAAAACATGGAGGGCGACGACTCCCTGCTGCGCGACTTTCGCCGCGGCCTGGGCGTGGTGGAGAGCCGCGCTGATGCGCTGCATCGCTTTGTGCAGTCATATCGGCAACTGGCCCAGTTGCCCCCGCCGCAGTTCAAGCCGGTCGCGCTGGGGCCGCTGCTGGAGCGCGTCGCGCTACTTGAACAACGCCTACCGGCGGAGCTCGATCCCGGCCCCGCAGTCACTCTGCTGGCCGACCCCGATCAGTTGGAGCAGATGTTCATCAACCTGCTGGCCAACGCTGTGGATGCTTCCCTGGCCAATGGTTCTCAGCCAGTACGCGCAACGTGGCAGGTGGCCGACTCCTCAGCCTGGGTCACGATTGAAGATCGCGGACTGGGTATTGCCAATACCGACAATCTTTTTGTGCCGTTTTATACCACCAAACCCGCAGGCAGCGGCGTGGGCCTGGCGCTGGCGCAGCAAATCGCCCGCGCACACGGAGGCGAAATTCGGCTGATCAACCGGGAAGACGGCGAAGGCGCGCGCGCCACGGTGCGACTACCCGTGGCGCGTCCGTAATGCGTCCCGGCAGTGAATCCCAGGTCTCAAAATCGAGACCTGGGGCACCCGCAATTTGTACAAGGACAATCGGACGGGGATGTAGCCAATGCCTCAGTTGTTGCGCAGTGCAACCATCGGGTTGATCCGTGAAGCCCTTCGAGCCGGAAGATAGCCGGCCAGCAGGGCAACCAATGCAAGCAGCAGAGTCATTCCCGCAAACGTGGCCGGGTCCGACGGCGCAGTTCCAAAAAGCAGCGCGGCAATCGCCTTCGCAACCGCAAGCGAGACGACCGTTCCCGCGGCGATGCCGATCAGAGCCAGCCGCAGCGTCTTTACCAGAACTCTCCGCTGCACCTGCGCCATGGTTGCGCCCAGGGCCATGCGAATGCCGATCTCCTGTGTCCGCTGCGTTACCGAATACGAGATGACGCCGAAGATGCCGAGGGCTGCCAGCAACAGGCCGAGACTGGCAAACGCGCCCACCAGCATGACGAAGAAGCGGCGAGGCGAGACGGCGTGGTCCACCAGCGATTGGATGGGCCGGAACTCCGCTGCCGGTTGCTTTGGATTCAATTCGCGCAGCGCGCTCATCACGCTCGATGCCAGGGCGGCAGGAGGCAGTTGGGTGCGCACTACCAGTTCGGCGCCGTTTGGACTCTTCTGCGTTGCCGGGTAATAGATTTGCCAGCCTTGCTGTCCCTCGACGCTCTCAGCGCGGATGTCGTCTACCACGCCCACAACGCGCATATCGTCTCTCCCATTGACGAGAATCTTGCCGACCGCGTCCTCACCGGGCCAAAAGGTGCGCGCGCAAGCGGCGTTGATCAGCACGACGTTCTCGTTCGTTGGACCATCGTCCCAGGTAAAGTCGCGCCCTCGAAGCCTCATACCCATGGCGCGTGCATACCCCGGCGTGACGACGTAGACCAGCGGCGCCGGCACCGCACCGGGAGGATAGGTTTTCCCTTTCGGCACCGGCGTTCCCCAAGCGCGATTCTGGCCCAAGGGCAAGTAATCGACCATGCCTGCCGCCTCGACGCCGGGCAGTGAACTCACGCGTTCGAGAGTCCGCTGGAAAATCAGTCTGCGCTTGGCGATGCCTTGAGCGTCGGTCGGCGCGCTGTCGTCGTAAACCACCTTGACCGCAGCAGCCCGCGCGGGCTGGAATCCCAGGTCCACATCCAGAACATGCAGGAAGCTGCGCAGCAACAGGCCCGCGCCCACCAGCAACACGCAGGCCAGCGCAACCTCCGAGACAACCAGCACGGCGCGGATGTGTTCATGCCTGCGGCCCTTCCCGCTGCCTGAGCTGGAGTCCTTGAGCGCTTCCTGGAAGTTGCCGCCGGCCATGCGCAATCCCGGAACAAGGCCAAACAGGCCGGCCGCGAAGACCGCAATCAGAACCGTCCACCCAAGCGCCGCGCCGTCAATGCGCAGGCTGCTCAGCAGCGGCAGCGCGATGGCGCCCTGGTGCGCAAGCCAGGCAACGAGGATCAGCGCGAGTCCCAACCCCAGTACTGCTCCGGCCCCTGAAAGCACAAGGCTTTCGGTCAGCAACTGACGCACGATGCGGCCGCGCGTCGCGCCCAGTGCGCCGCGCATGGCGAATTCCTTGCTCCGCGCTGCGGCACGCGCCAGCAACAGGTTAGAGAGGTTGACGCAGGCGATGAGCAGAATGGCGCCCACGGCCGACCACAGGACCACCAGCGATCGCCTCAGCCTGCCGCTCACGTAGTCCTTCAGCGGCACGGGAACAACGTCGCCAACGTAGTCACGGCACGATCCCGGGTTTTTGTTGTTCCAGCACATGTGTTGTGACGCCGCCCGCCCATCGTCCTGGGCCTGCGCCAACGTCACGCCCGGCTTCAGCCTTCCGATGAACGTAATGATGTTGCCCCAGTCGCGTGGCGGGCCATACAGGTCCAGAGGGAAAAACGCATCGACCTTTGAGCCGGGCGCAAACACGGCGCCAAAGTCAAAGCCCTTTGGCAGGACTCCGATCACGGTCACCTGTTCCCCGTTCAAGTCCACGGTCTTGCCAATGATCGATCGATCTTCGGCAAACTGCCGCTTCCACCATGCGTCAGTCAGCATCACTACCGGCGCAGCGCCATGGCGCGCGTCGTCGGGAGTGAAGACTCGGCCCATGGCCGGCTTGACGCCGAGCAACTGAAAGAAATTGGCGATTACCTCAATGCCCGTGGCCGGTATGGGCGGGCCTCCCAGCGAAAGGCTCAAATTGTCGGGGCTCGAAAATGCGAAGTAGCCGGTCACGTCCTGGTAAGAGCGGCTTTGCGCGCGAAATTCATCGTAGGCATCGGTCGAATAAGTCGCGCAGGAGAGGCCGCAACTTGTGGGCGGGGGCGCGATCCAGACCAGTTGCTGCGCGTTATGAAACGGCAGCGGCCGCAGCAGAATCGTGTTGACGACGCTGAAGACGGCGACATTGGCGCCGATGCCGAGGGCAAGGATGAGCACGGCGACACACGTGAATCCGCGATCACGGCTGAGTGTGCGGAAGGTGTAGCGAAGATCCTGAAGCAGAACATCGAGCCACGGCAAACCACGCGCGATGCGCTGCCGCTCCCTGGCCTGCGGCACTCCGCCGAAGCGAACCAGAGCCTGGCGGCGAGCCTCTTCCGGCTTCATGCCACGGCGTAAGTTCTCTTCGATCGCCATCTCAAGATGCGCGGCGATCTCCGCATCCAGATCGGCGTCGCGCTCCGGCTTCCTGAAAAAAGAGCGAACCCGCTCGACGGCTTCTCTTAGAATGCCCATCACAGTTCTCCTTCTGATGGCATGGCCAGCACGCGGCCCATCACATCGGTCAGTCTCTGCCAGTAGGCGGCGTCTTTGGCCAATTGCTTGCGGCCGCTCTTGGTGATGGAGTAGTACTTCGCCTTGCGATTGTTCTCCGAGGTACCCCATTCGGCGGCTATCCATCCCCGCTGCTGAAGACGTACGAGCGAGGCGTAGATCGTGCCCTGGTTCAGCAGGACTTCGTCGCCGCTGACCTGCTCAATGCGGCGGGCAATTCCGTAGCCGTGCAGGGCGCCCATGGCAGCCAGGGTTTGCAACACCATCAGGTCCAAAGTTCCCTGCAACAGATCGAGCTTCGATTCGCCCATCCGGTCCTCCTGTGTTCATGCCACATCAGTATTGCACAACATCTGTGGTACTGCCACAGGAAAAGAGCCGAAAGCAATTCCTCGAAGATCGATGAAGCCGCATCGGAGTGATGGAGATCACGCCGGGCTGAAAGTAACTCTTGCGACATCATTTTCAGTTAGATCAATCATGCAATTTCTGCGAACGATTTTCGGGCGCGTGCGTCTAAGATTCAAGATCAATTCGCGTCAAGTCGTTCTGAACCCCATTTCTTCCTTGGCTCTTGATGCGGCTGGATTGGGGCGCGTATATTTGGCGTACACAGCCATTGACAATGGAGCAAGCTCCTATGGTTTCAACTCTTGCCAAAGTAGGCCCGCGTGAGTAGCCTGACCACTCTTCCTCCGGACCCGGAGGAAGGGCCGCCTACAGGTTCTCTGGCGCATTTCAGCCCCCGCTGGCTTCGACTTGGCGCCATCGCTCTAGTGGCCATGGCATTGCTCACTGTAGCCCTGATCGCGTCACTGATTCATAGCAGAAGGACGAAAGCAAACACCGGCAGAACCGCCGTCGTGTCGCAAGGAAGCACGGCTCAAACCCTGCGCCTCAAGGGCATGACAGAAGCTGTCCAGGCGCGGTCTATCCAGGCGCCCCTTCTTGCTGGCCAGCAAGTGGGAACGCTGACCATTACCAAGTTGATTCCAAGTGGAACACAGGTGAAGCAAGGGGACCTGCTGGTGGAGTTCGACCGCCAGGCCCAGATGCGCGACTTTATCGACAAGCGGGCGCTGAGCGACGACCAGAACGACAAGGTGCTGGAAGAGCGGGCGAAGGAAGCAGCCGCTCGATCCAAGGACGAGACGGAGATTAAGCAGGCTGAAAACAGCCTGAGCAAAGCCCGGTTAGAGATGCAGAAGGTCGAACTGCTCTCGCGCATCGACGCAGAAAAGGCGCGGGAAGACCTCGACGAAGCCGAGGCCACACTGGCGCAGCTGAAAGAAACCTTCGATCTGAAGCGCAAGGCAGCACAGGCATCCATTCGCATTCTTGAGATTCAGCGCGACCGGACGCGTGAGACCATGCTGCACGCGCAAGCCAACTCCGCGCTGATGCAGATTCATTCGCCCATCGACGGCATCGTCGTCTTCAATACCATCTCGAAACAGGGCAACATGGGGGAAGTGCAGGAGGGCGACCAGATCCGGCCTGGAGTTCCATTCATGCAGGTTGTCGACCCTTCGGTCATGCAGGTCCGTGTGCCGGTCAACCAGGAAGATCTGCTGGGATTGAAAGTGGGCCAGAAAGCGCGCGTGTACCTCGACGCCTATTCCGACTTAGTCTTTGAGGGCCAGTTTGAGTCGGTGGACCCGATGGGCCGGAACGGCGACTTCTCTGCCAAGCTTCGCAACTTCTCTGCCACCTTCTCGATCAAAGGCAACGACCCCAGGCTCATGCCCGACCTTTCTGCCGCGGTGGAACTCGATCGGGCAGGCGCTGACAGCGCCGGGAGTCGATCGAAATGAAACCCAAATTGCTGGAGTTTTGGAGAAAGCGCAAAGCGATTGTGATTGCCGTCTTGATTGCAGGCAGCGTCGCTGTCTTTGGATTGGTTCATTACTCGAGCAAGGCCCCTACGGCTACCACTTTCCAGGTGAAGCGCGGAGAATTTCTGGATGTCATTCAGTTTCGCGGCGAGTTGAAGGCAATGAAGTCCGTGACCATTGTGGCGCCTCCCGATGCCGGAGATCTTCAGATTCTGAAGCTGGCGGCAGACGGAACCCAAGTGAAAGCGGGCGATGTTGTCGTCGAATTCGATCCATCCAAGACCAAGCAGGACCTGGCGCAGGACCAGTCGGTTCTGAAATCAGCACAAGCCGAGATCGAGCAGGTGCGCGCCCAGGGGCGTCTGACGGAAGAAGAAGACACCACCGCCGTGATGAAAGCGCGATATGAAGTTGAAGTGGCCAAGCTGGACGCCAGCAAGGGCGAGATTGTCTCTAAAATCGACGGAGCCGAAGCGAATCTGAAAGTCGCCGACGCGGAGCAGGCGTTGCGCGAAGCGGAGGAGAAGCTGAAGTCCGATACCGCTGTGAACAAGGCGACGATCGAGAACAAGCAACACGCCAGCAGCAAGGCCGCCTATGACGCACAACGCGCCGAGCACGCACTCTCTTCGATGACGTTGACGGCCCCATCGAATGGGACGATCAGCCTGGTATCGGTCTGGCACAACGGCGGCGAAGGTCCCTTCAAGGCTGGCGAGCGGGCCTGGCCTGGCGCGCCCATCGCGGAACTGCCGGATGCCGCGTCTCTGCGCATTGCGGCGCGCGTGGATGAAACCGAGCGCGGCCGACTGGCGCTATTGCAGCCAGTGACCATGCAGTTGGATGCGATTGCCGACCGGCAATTCACCGGCAAGGTCGATCACATCGGCACCATCGCAACCTCCGATTTCTCCGCCGGCTGGCCGATTCCTCGAAACTTCGATCTTCAGATTACAACCGACCAGGCGGACCAGCGGCTGAAACCTGGAATGACAGTGCAAATCACGGTGATCGTGGATCGTATAGCGAATGCCATCACCATTCCCACGCAGGCTTCCTTCCTGAAGTCGGGCCAAACAGTTGTCTACGTGTGGAACGGCTCCAAATTCCAGGAGCGCACAATTCAAATTGAACGAAGAAGCCGCGACCGCGCTCTGGTTTCCAGTGGCTTGAACCCAGGAGATCTGGTAGCGCTCAAAGATCCGTCGGTGAAGGAGTGAGGGGGCACGCATGAAACGGCATCGAGTCCTCAAATGGTCCATCGTCGGCTTGGTTCTCGCGACGGCGATCGGCGCTGTAGTGGCGGCGAGCCGCGTTCGCCTTCCTGCGAAAAGCGATGATGTCCCATTGGCTGAGGTAAAGCGTGGAGAGATCAACTTGCAGGTTCATGGAACCGGTGAATTGCGCGCAAGCCACTCGATCATGCTTGCTGCTCCAGCCGTTGGCGGGGACTCTCTGCAGCTTACTCATTTAGCACGCACCGGGGAATTGGTGAAGAAGGGCGATATCGTCCTTGAATTCGATCCCAGCGAACAGCACTACAAACTGGAACAGAGCCATTCAGAGTTGCTTGAGGCCGAGCAGGAGATTGCCAAGGCGAAAGCCGATGTCGTGGTTCTCGCGGCTGAAGACAAGGTGGCACTGCTCAAGGCGCGCTACAACGTCCGCAGGGCGGAGTTGGATGTCCAGAAAAATGAACTTCTGAGCAAGATTGACGGCGACAAGAACCAACTCGCCCTGCAACAGACCAGGCGCGTGTTGGCAGAGTTGGAAAAGGATGACGAATCGCACAAGGCCTCGGGAAAGGCTGGGACCTACCTCGCTCAGGAGAAGTACAACAAAGCCAAATTGGCAATGGACCAGGCGCAGCAGAATCTGGAGACAATGCGCGTCGTTGCGCCTATGGACGGATTGGTTTCCGTTCAAAAGAACATGAACGCCGCGGGCGGATTCTTTTTCACCGGAATGACTCTTCCCGACTACCATCCGGGCGACCAGGTGCAGGCGGGTAGCGCGATTGCGCAGATCGTAGATCCCATGGGGATGGATCTTGTCTCCAAGGTGAGCGAGCAGGAGCGCGGAAATATCCGTCAGGGCCAAGCGGTCGAAGTTGTTTTCGACGCATTGCCAGACCACGTTTTTCGCGGTTCGGTCAAGAGCGTTGGCGGGATGTCGACGCGGCAATTCTTTGATTCCAATTCTGGCGGCGGCTTTGATGTTTCCATTCAGCTTGCCGATGCGGATCCTCGCTTGCGCTCGGGATTCACGGCGCAACTGGTCTATCTCGGAGAAAGCCAGAAGAACGTGCTCTACCTGCCGCGACAGGCGCTGTTCCTGAAAGACGGCAAGCGCATTGTCTATGTGAAGAAAGGCAGCGCGTACGAGCAGCGCGAGGTCCACATCCAGAACCAGAGCGAAAGTCGCGCGGCCATTGACGGATTGGCGCAAGGAAACAAGGTTGCATTGATCGATCCCACCGCACCGCGCAAGGCGTCCGGCGGAAGTTCCGCAGCCGGCAGCATCGAAGGGACACCCTGATGGCCGCATTCACTTTTCCCATTCCAGCGCGCATTCTTCTCGCCTACCAGCAATGGACGCGTGACGCGCAGTTGGGAATGCAGAACCTGATGCTTCACGGACTCCGCTCGCTGTTGACGATGCTGGGCATGATCTTCGGCGTTGCCGCGGTCGTGGCCATGCTCTCGATCGGCGCCGGCGCGCGTCAGAAGGTGATGGCGCTGATCGAGCAGATGGGAGTGCACAATCTCATCGTCGAAGCCAAGGAAACGGTGGAATGGCAGGCCCACTCAAAGATTCGCAAGATCTCTCCCGGACTCACCTTGCAGGACTATCGCGTAATTCGCGACGACCTCGAAGGCATTGTGGCTTCCACGCCGCGCAAGCGGCTCACCCCTTCAAAGATCATCCCAAAATCGCAACAGGATATGCCGACCGTTTACGGCGTCAATCCGACATACCAGCAAATCGCCGGGCTGCACTTGTTGAATGGCCGGTTCTTCGATCAAAGCGATGAGGACCAGGGCGCGCCTGTATGTGTGCTTGGAGCGGCAGCGAAGTGGAGTTTGTTCGGTTCTGCGAATCCGATCGGCCAGTACGTAAAGGTGAATGAGCAGTGGTTTCACGTGGTTGGGGTGGTCAGCCCGCAGCTCAGTTCACAATCCGGAGGCTCGGCCACGCCGGCGACCGACGTCAACAACAACATCTATGTTCCGTTGCAATCGGCGCTTCTGAGGCTTGAAGACAGCTATAGCGACGTGCGCGATGAGATCGACGGAATCTATCTCGACCTGGGCGACAACACCAATATCTCCGAAGCGGCGCAAGTCGTCAGGGCCGTTCTCGATTCATCGCACCACGGCGCAGACGACTTCAGCGTCATTGTTCCCGCCGAACTGTTGGCTGAGCAGAAGCGCACCGAGCAGATGTTCAACACGGTGATGGTGGCCATCGCTTCCATCTCCCTGCTTGTGGGCGGTATTGGGATCATGAACATCATGCTCGCCAGCATTCTGGAGCGAACGCGAGAGATCGGCCTTCGCCGCGCGGTGGGAGCTCGACAATCCGACATCATCCGGCAGTTTGTGGTCGAGGCCACGATGATTTCCTTCGCTGGCGGGACCATCGGTGTGGTGTTCGGCTTCTTCATCTCCCGCCTGATCGCCTGGCTGGCCGGATGGTCGACGATCGTGACCTTCAGTTCCATCGCGCTGGCTTTTCTGGTCTCGATTTCGGTCGGGCTGGTGTTCGGAATTTATCCCGCTACGAAGGCTGCCCGGCTCGATCCGGTCGAGGCGATTCGCTATGAGTGATGCGTTCCCCGCGAGTCCTGAGCGGCCCTGCGAGAGCCGCGTCTTTCACTGCTGCCGAAGGATTCGGCACGCTTCTGGAGTCCTGCAATGAAGTTAGTACGCTTTGGGATTTGTTCGTTCTTGTACCTGGCCGCACTGATACCAGCATCAGCCCAGGCTCCTGAGAGTTATCGGGGACTTCTGACGGCACGCGTGCGCTCCGGAACGCTGGCGCCGCCGGAACACTTGAAGGACTATGTGCAGAACGACAAGCTTCGCCTTGGCTTGCGTGACGCGATTCTGCTGACTCTCGAAAACAACAGCAACGTTCATATTGACGAAACGCAAATCGAGATCCAGAAATTCACATTGCTGGCCGCCTATCAGCCATTCGATCCCACCATTCAAAGCGTTCTGAATATCAATCGGTATTCTTCTCCTAGCTACAGTCAACTGCAGGGCGTGGGCGTGTCGAGCGGCGCGACAATCAACTCGTTGAGCCAGGCCGGACAGGTGAACTATACACAGACCTTCACGACTGGCACCAACATTGTTGCTGGCATTTCCAGCAACAAGAATTCCGTTAATAACGGGTATTATTTTTTCAATCCATACTTCAGCTCCATGGTGAATTTTCAGTTCACCCAGCCGTTGCTGCGCGGTGCCGGACGGTTTGCCAACACCGCGGCCCTGGTGATTGCACGGCGCTCGCTCGCGCAATCGCGGGCCAGCTTTGAAGCGGAAGTGAACGACGCTGTTTTGCAGGTCGTGGGCCAATACTGGGCTGCGGTGCAGGCACGCGGCGCCCTCGACGTCCAACAGAAGTCGCGCCAACTGGCGGAGACAAGTTACCAGCGCGACAAGCGTTCTTTGGAACTGGGAGCCTTGCCTCCGTTGGACATTTATCGCTCTGAATCCGAGGTTGCTGCCCGCCGCGTTGAGGTCATCCAGGCTAAGTACTCGCTGGCGCAGGCCGAAGAAGCACTGCGTCTTACGATTGGCGCGGATCGCGATCCGCAGTTTCACGCGCTGGAGTTGGACTTGACCGAAGAGCCGCAGCCGGCGGGTGAACCGGTGAGCGTAGACGCCCAGACGGCGCTTGCGCAGGCACTCAGTCAGCGGCCTGAAATTGAAGCCGTCAAGAATTCGCTGGCCAACGATGAGACTGGAATTCGTCTGGCGCATAATCAGCTCGAACCCAGTCTGGCACTGACAGGTTTTTATCAAAGCAGCGGCTTGGGTGGCAATCAATACAATCTCACGACCGGTAAATTGATCTCGCCCGGAGGCTTTGGTTCATCGATGAATCAGCTCTTCGGCTTTGGTTATCCGGGATATGGCGGGACGCTCACGCTGACACTCCCGGTGAAGAACCGAGCGGGACAGGCGAATTTGGGAAATGCGCTCGTGTCGCGGACGCGCGATCTGATAACTGGCGGCCAGATTCGCGAGCAAATTACGCAGGAAGTCGCCAATGCGGTTCATCAACTCGAAGAAGCCAGGCAAGCGCTGGAGGCAGGCACGGTGTCCTTCGACTTGGCGCAAAAGTCCTTGACGTCGGAGCAGCGCAAATTCGAACTCGGCGCGGAGACCAATTTTTTTGTGCTCGATGCGCAGACCAAGCTCGCGCAAGCCGAACTGGTCCTGCTTCAGACCCGTGTCAACTATCAGATCGCGCTGGCTTCCGTGGGGCACGCAACCGGCAACCTGCTAGCTCCGTACCATGTGAAGATAGCCGAACTCTCCAAGTAGCCCACGCGATTTAAAGGAACAAGGTAGAGGCTGCTTCATAAACACCTTCTCATCGTGATCCATAGGCATGCGAGATAGAAAAGGCGCGGTACGTAGTGAGGAGGTGTTCATGTCTGACCAGCAGGCGTCGAAACTGCCCCAGCCAAGCATTGGCTCGCTCGACGATCCAGCGTCGCTTGTACCTTCTCAATTTGCATCCGTCCTCGTAGCGCAGTTGCTTGTTGTTCTTCCGGTACGGCACAATCAGTTCAATGCCGCGCCTCTTGAATCGCTCGCGAAGCGGATCGGAATCGTAACTGCGATCGGCTATGATGCGCTTCAGCTTTAGCCGCGGCCGGCCTCTCGGCCTTGGGACCCGGACTTCGCCGAGGGTGAGTTGCCGGTCCACATCCACCACGGTGAGCCATTTCAACCAATGCTTCCAGGTGCGCTGCGGCTGACCAAAGTGCTCGATACGGCGGATGAAATAGCGACTCACCGCTGCTTGTGCCAAGCCAGTCGCGTCGATAGCTACCGTAGCAGGACTTCGGTCGCTCCCTGGCATGCGCCGGTGTAGTCAGGACCAGAGTTCAGTCCGAGGGCGGAACGCAACTCGGAGTGTTCGCTCAAACGGACCTCGGCCTCGCGAAAAGTCCAGTCCTCATAACGCATCAGACAAAGCACGGCCAGCAACTGCGGCTGCGTGAACTGCCGCTTGCTGAACTTCGTGCGTTGCGCGGGCAAAACCGCCTGACTGACTTCCAGAGCCAGACGGGCAAAGCCTACCAGTCCAACCTCGGCCATAGGGACGGCGAAGAGACAGAGCAGTTTCAGATTAACCCGTTTTCTGCCGTGCAAAATACACACGTACCGAGGATGTCAACTGAGCCAAACAGCTTCTAGCCAATTTGGCCAGACTGCTCGCGCAAAAGTTAATAACAGGCTCTAGACAAGGTAGTTAAGGAAGCGGAGAAGAAGCAGTACTTCCAGAATGATCAGTCTATGTTCTTAAGAATCCCACATCGCATAAAAAGCCTCCTTGGCCAAATATGCTGCGCGCAGCCGAGGTTGCTCGGCAACTTTGCAACAGAGCCAGATTAGTTGCCTCCGCCGCAGTGGTCGGATCGTTCGGGGACGAATGTGAATTTGGTATCAACGTCCTATTAAAGTTGCTTTGCGATTGAGCAATCTTTCATTTGGCCTGCAAAAGAAATCATCACGTCACACAGTTCAAGCAGAGTTTAATTAGCAGCGAGGAGATCGGAATTGGAGGGTTGTGAGGCTGCGCTCGTTGCCGATGCTCTCGCCCCTTGAATGCTTCACCGAACATTCACAATGGTCGTGAAGGATAGGGCGCTTCCCAGGCAACCTTCT
>Ga0224527_1000326_pt1 | contig 33535 bp, 26 predicted proteins | sample CBST0metaG_FD_179882 | JGI IMG/M metagenome (GOLD analysis project Ga0224527, IMG submission 179882) | Peat soil microbial communities from Stordalen Mire, Sweden - C.B.S.T0 | ecosystem: Environmental > Terrestrial > Soil > Wetlands > Peat | place: Sweden: Norrbotten County, Stordalen Mire... | reverse complement strand
TTCTGGCGCAAGCCGCCGGCGCGGAAAAGAGCTGTTTGGCGACGTTCATCAACGTGATGGCGCCGTCCGTCGAAGACGCAAAGTGAGTGATGATCCAGGGATCGGCTGAAACCAGCGAAACGCCGGCCATCAGCGGCACCGACAGCCGCACCCACTCGCGCAGGCCCTCGTCACGCCAGTCCAGGATGGGCCGGAAATGCAAGCCCGCCTTGCGGACAAAATACGCGTTCAAAAGGAAGTTGCCGAAAAACGCTCCGGCGACCGTGCCCACAGCCAGCGACGAAATGCCCATGCGCTTGACCAGCAGCAGGCCGCCGACAATGGTGCCCAGGTTGTAAATGAGCGGAGCCACGGCCTGCACGGTGAACTGCTTGCGGACAAACAGGGCCGCCCCAAACACTCCGCTGGCAAAAAAGAACAACTGCGCCGGCAAAAGAATGCGGGTCAACTGAACGCAAAGCTGCGCCTTGGGTGCGTCGAAGCCGGGAAACATGCGATGCACGTAGAACGGGGCCAGCAGTTCAGCCAACACAATGGCGACGCCCAGCACCAGGTACATGGTGGTGAGAATCACCGACAGCGTGCGCTCCTCCGCGTCTTGCCGGCCCGTATCGCGGTAGCGGGTCAGAATGGTGACCAGCGTGGCCGACAGCGCACCGCCCACCAGGAAGTACGAAATCATGTCGGGCAGCATGAACGCGCCATAGAACGCGTCCGTACCGCGGCCGAAAAGGTATGCAATATATTTGGTCCGTACCAGCCCCATGACGCGCGACAGGATGGTGAAGCCCATCATCAGGATGGTGGCTGAAAATGCGGTGTGGGTGTGCGAAGGGCGCAGCAAGTCCAGCCCGCGGGACCAGTTGGACCGCCGCGCAGGGGGAGAGGGTTGAGTTGGGAGCGCTCCTGCCACTGGAGTTGATTCTAACGGGACTGCGGGCAAAGCCTGTAAAACGCAATCGGAAAGGTACTCCCGAGGAGCGCCCGGTCCCGCGTATTCTGTTCGCAGGAGGGCGTTCGGTGCGACTCAGTTCTGGATGGGGAATGGTGTTCATGGCGCTTGCCGGGACGAGCCTGACAGCGCAGGCGATTCATGGCCGCGGAGGCATCCTTCTTCCGGCGCCGCCCGCCGCCGAGGCAATTCCGGTCGCCGACGACTACTTCGGGACGAAGATTCCCGATAGCTATCGCTGGCTGGAAGATGCAAAGAGCACCCAGACCCGCGCCTTCATTGAGGCCCAGAACGCTTACACCGCGCGCTACATGAAGCAGGCGCGTATCCGGCCCCAGGTCGAGGACGATCTGGACGGATTGGAGCGCGTCTCGCGATGGTCCCTGCCCTTCGAGCGCGGCGGCAGCTACTTCTTTCAAAAGCGGTTGGCCGGCGAGGAGCAGGCATCGATCTACGTTCGCCGCGGCTGGACAGCCCCTGGCGGAACAGCCAAGGACGAGCGGCTCATCGATCCCGCCAAGCTGAGCCGGGACGCAAACACGTCCGTGGACCTGGCGGATGTGTCGCGCGATGGTTCACGGATGGCGTTTCGCGTTCGCACGGGCGGAGCGGACGAGACCACCATTCGCGTGGCCGACACCAAGACCGGCAAGACCCTTGAGGACGAACTGCCCGCGGCGCTCTATTCGTCGGTCAGCTTCACGCCCGACGGCAAGGGCCTTTTCTACACCCGCAACAATCGCCTGGGCACGCTTCTCTACCAGCATGTGCTGGGAACGCTTCCCGCCCGCGACACGCTTCTTTTTGGCCGTGAATTCCGCGGCGAGGAACTGGGCCCCATCGACCTGTTCAGCGCCGACGTCACCGACGATGGCCGCTACCTGGTGATCGAGATCGACCGCGGCGTCCCGGCAAAACGCGTCGATATCGTCTTCCGCGACCTGACCAAGCCAGGTTCACCGTTCGACATCCTGGTGTGGGGCCTGGATTCGCGATTCTCCACCATCTACGCCAAGGGCGCGTGGTACGTAAAAACCGATTACCACGCGCCCAACGGACGCATTCTCAAGGCCGACCCCGGCATCATGCCCGACGTCTGGAAGACCATCGTTCCGGAGGCGCCGGACGTGATCGAAGGCTTCTCCATCGTCGGCGGCAAACTCTACGTCGAACGGCTCAAGGACGTGAAATCGGAGACCTCTGTCTATACGCTGGAGGGCAAGCCGGCCGGGGCAATCGAACTGGACGGTATCGGAACGACCTCAGACTTGGTGGGCCGCACCACGGATCGCTACGGCTTTTTCAGGTTCGAGTCGTTCATTCAGCCGCCCACTTTGTACCGTCTCGACACGCTCACCGGCAAACGCGAAGTGTTTGCCCAACCCAAGATTCCCTTCGACTCCAGCCAGTACGAATTGAGGCAGGTCTTCTTCAAGTCAAAGGACGGGACCCGCATCCCCATGTTCATCGCCGGAAAGAAAGGCCTGAAGCAGGACGGCTCGGAGCGCCTGCTGATGACCGGCTATGGCGGCTTCGACCTCAGTATTACGCCCCGCTGGAACCCGGCTTATGCGTGGTGGCTTGCCCAGGGCGGCTGGTTCGCGCTGCCGAACCTACGCGGCGGTGGTGAATATGGCGAGCACTGGCATGAGCAGGCCATGTTCGAGAAAAAGCAGAATGTCTTCGACGACTGGTTTGCCGCGGCCGAGTACCTGATTTCCAACAAGTTCACTTCCCCGCAGCACTTCGCCATTACGGGCCGCTCCAATGGCGGCCTGCTCATGGGCGCTTCGATTACCCAGCGGCCCGAACTCTTCGCGGCGGTCGAGTGCGGCTATCCGCTGCTGGATATGCTCCGCTACCAGAAATTTCTTCAAGGTCCGCACTGGACCACCGAATACGGCTCAGCCGACAAAGAGAAGCAGTTCTTCTACCTGCTTAAATACTCGCCATACCACAATGTGAAGCCGGGGGTCGCCTATCCCGCTGTGCTGTTCTTTACCGGGGACAGCGATACGCGGGTGGACCCGCTCCATGCCCGCAAGATGACGCCCCTGCTGCAGTCGGCCTCCTCCAGCGGTCGGCCGATCCTGTTGCATTACAGCCTCGCCGGCGGGCACTCCGCCGGGGTCAGCGTGGAGCAGCAGATCCAGGACAACGCCGATGAGCTCACCTTCCTTTGGACCGAAACGGGCGAACTCGCCATCCAAAAGTAGTGCGCTAGCCAGTCAGGTACCCTTTGGGCACCCTCAGCGGTAACCTCTTCGGTTAGGGTCTGCCGTAACCTGTTGTGCCCGCTGCAGCTTTCCGATAAGGGAAGTGCAACACCCGTGCAGCAGACCAGACAGGCGGTTTTGCAGCAGCCCCAGCCGCGAACACTTCGCTGGGGCGGAACTGCCACTCTTCAGCCGTTTGTCAGGCAAGCGCACGGACGGCTCGCATCCACCGGCGCAATCGCATGCGGCCGCGGATGCGGCGGGACCCAGGAGCGGAGATGCAAAACGCGGAATTGGAAATTGGCGAAATCGACCGGCAACTCGAGGATGCACGGCTGGCTGCACTCCTCTCCACCGAGATTCTGGACACCGCGTCCGAGCCCAGCTACGATGCCATCACGCGCCTGGCTGCCGAGTGCTTCCACGCTGACGCGGCCACCATCGCCTTCGCCGACGAGAGCCGGGTGTGGATGAAGTCCTGCCACAACCAGACGGTTCGTGAGTTGCCGCGCACGAACTCCATCTTCGACATGGTGCTCAGGCAGGACGGTCCGGTCAACGTTCCGGACGTCGCACAATATCCGCAATCGGAGGTTCTGGCGCCCCGCCTGCGGCATGTGGGCATGGCGTCCTTTTGCAGCGTGCCGGTGCGCTCCTCCGAAGGCAGGATCCTTGGGATTCTGACCGTCTTTCGGCGCGCGCCCGGCGAAATCCTGCCGACCGAGGCACTCCCCATGTTGGAGAGCCTGGCCGAGATGGTCTCAAGCCAGTTGGAACTGCGCAAGCTGCGCAAGGCCTCCAACGGAAATGGGGCACGGCGGTCAAGAGCTGCCGCAGCCGCGAAGGGAAGCTGGCCCAGCCGGCCCGATCTGCGCCACGCCCTCGAGAAGCGCGAGTTTGTGCTTTATTATCAGCCGGAAGTCGAACTGTCGACGCGCAGAATTGTCGGGCTTGAGGCCCTCATCCGCTGGGCTCATCCCGAGCGGGGCCTGATCTCTCCCATGGACTTTATCCCGCTAGCCGAAGAGAGCGGCCTCATTCTGCCCATTGGCGACTGGGGGCTGGCCGAGGCCTGCAACCAGATTCAGAAGTGGTGCCAGGAAGATGCGCGCCACAGCTCGCTGCGGGTCTGCGTCAACCTCTCCGCGCGCCAGTTCTCGCGTGAGGGCTTGGCCGACCACGTAGAGGCCCTGCTGCTCCAATCTGGCATCACCAGCCACCAGCTCGGGCTGGAAATGACCGAATCGAGCCTCATCCCCAACATCGACACCGCTCTTCAGGTTCTCAGCAGTCTGCGCAAGCTCGGCGTCTCTCTGTTGATGGACGACTTTGGCACCGGGTACAGCTCGCTCAATCATCTGCATTCCTTCCCGTTTGATGTGCTCAAGATCGACCGCTCGTTTGTAGGCCGCATGACGGAGGGCGAGCAGCCGCTGCAGATCGTCCGCACCATCATTGAGCTGGCGCGCGTGCTGGGCATGGACGTGGTGGCCGAAGGCATTGAAACCCGCGAACAATATCGCCTGCTGCGGCAGATGGGGTGCCGCTATGGACAGGGCTACCTGATGGCGCGTCCCATGACGGCCGAGGCGGCCACGCGGCTGCTGCGCCTGCCTGGGCGCATTCTGCCCGAGGCCCTCGTATCCCCCTGCGCTTGATTCGCTTCGCCGCCTGCCCGTCCGGGAATTCTGCCTGCGCGGCCGGAACTCGGAGCGATTAATTGCGGATTCATTTTGGGAGCGTCAGCGGTCCGTCCGGATTTGGAACCCCACGAACCTCGACCATGGGAGATTTCTCACGATTGTTGCGCGGCGCCGCGGTATGCTCCAGGCCATGCAGCAGCCCAGCTCAGCAAACGCGCCCTCTCCCACCGCCTCCAGTTTTGCGGGTCTGTTGGCCGCGCTTGCGGCGCCGGCTCCAAAAAGTTCATCTGCGTGGAACGACGACGAGCTGGCCGACGATGTGGCCACCCTCAGCTACGAGCGGGCTTTGCGCACCCACGCGCGTTACCACTCCGAAGGCCCAACGGACCAATCGCTCACCGAGTCGCTGCACCAGGCGTTCAATCGGGCGACCGAGCCAATTCCAGTTCCAGCCAGTCTCCCGATTCGCAATCCGTCGGCTTCATCGGCGGGCTCAGCAGCGGTTTCACGGCCTGAACCCGCATCCGCGCCCGGCACGCAGCCGGAAACCAGCCACTTTCCGTTATGCCGGGAACTGAAATGCGCCAGCATCACCATTCGCATGAGCGAGGCCGAATGCGCCCAACTGCGACAGCGCGCCGCCGAAGCCGGGCTTACCATTTTCGCCTACCTGCGCTCCTGCACCTTCGAGGCGGAGTCCCTGCGAGCGATGGTGCGGGACACACTGGCGCAGGTACGATCGGCCACCAATGGAACTGCACGGCCCGCAATCTCCGATCCGCCGCACCGCTCCGCTTTGCGCAAGTCCTGGTTTCGCAGACTGGCCGCCCGGCTGGCCCACCCCAAGACCGCCGGGCAGGCAAACCAGGGCGCAGCATGACTACTCCGCCTGCAGCACCAGGCACTTCAAGTACTCGGTCTCCGGCAGGTTCAGCACCACCGGATGGTCCAAAGCCGCGCCGCGCCGTTCGAGCAGTCGAACGCGCCGGTGCGCATCGAGGGCGGCCGAAGCCACGCTGGCCTCGAGTTCCGTCCAGCCCACATGGTGCGAGCAGGAGCAGGTGACCAGCAGGCCGCCCGGCTTCAGCATCTTGAGCGCCCGCAGGTTCAGTTCCTTGTAGCCGCGCAATGCGCCCTCGACGGCTCGCTGGCTCTTGGCGAATGCCGGCGGGTCAAGCACAATGGTGTCGAACTTCTCGCCCCCGTCCGACCAGCCGCGCAGGGCTTCAAACGCGTCGGCTTCCACCCACTCCACCTGGGCGGTGAGCAGGGAGCGATTGGCCTCGAGGTTTCTCTCCGCCACTTCAAGCGACGCACGGGAAGAGTCCAGACCCGTGACATGGGCCGATACCTGCGCCAGGTGCAGCGCGAATCCGCCCTGGTAGCAGCAAACGTCCAGCGCCTTCCCGTTGCCGCCGGCCGCACCAAGTTTGCGCACCCACTGTGCCACGGCGGCGTAGTTGTCTCGCTGGTCGAGAAAGGCCCCGGTCTTCTGCCCTGAATTGGCGTCGTAGTGGAACTTGAGGCCATTCAACTGGAAATCAATGCTGGTGGACAGGGCTGCGGCGTCGGCGGTCCAAAGAGGCGCTGGGTTGGGTGCTCCAAGGCCTTCCAGTTCGCGCACCCGCGGGTCGGGCCGTTCCAGAATGGCGGCCGGCGACAGCTCTTCGCGCAGCACGCGCACGCACCGCTCCCGCACCGCGGCGGAGTCCAGTCCCTTGGACAGCAGTTGCAAGATCACCAGGTCGCCGTACTTGTCCACGACCAGCCCGGGCAATTGGTCGGCTTCGCTGAAGCACAACCGGCAGGAGTCGGTTGCCGCATCGAGCAGCGGCTTTCGGCGGCCAATCGAAGTGCGCAGACGGGCTTCCAGCAGATCCAGCCATCCCGCCGTATCGATCGCCTCGCGCGAAACCAGGCGGAGCGCAATTTGCGATGCGGGGCTGTACAACGCGGTTCCCAAGAGGAGCCCGCGGCTGTCAGCTACAGGCAGCAGGGCGGGCGGCGCGCTGTCCGGCGCTCCCGTCTGCGGAAGTTCAATCGATTCAATGTCGGAGGAGTAGACCCACAAATGGCCGGCACGCAGGCGGTCGGCAGCGCGGCGGCTAATGCGCGCGCCAGGGCCGGTGTTCGGCCGTTCCGAGGCGGCGGCTTTTGGTCCCGAATACGCTTTTGCCTGGGAATCACGGCCTTCCTGGCGCCGTGGACGGGCAGGGTTTTCGTGAGTCCGTTGAAAAGGCGCCGCGGGCTTTTGGACCTTGGGCGCCTTCGGTTTCATGGCAGGACTGGGGGTGCGAGACTTGGTCATAGTGCTCCTTTTAGAGCGAAATCAGAGTACTTACCCCCTGTAGACCGCGTTCAAGGTGGCTTCTTCTTGAGGAAGAAGCCACGAAACTTCGTGCCTTCAGGTACAGCCACTCTGGTTTCGCTAGTGCCGGGAGCGAATGAGCCGCCGGCCCCTACTTTGCCTGGAGGGTCTCCAGGTAGCGGCTCAGATTACTCACTCTGAGCAGCCGATCCTGCGGGTTGGTCTGGTTCATCTTACCAAGGATTGGACCCCAGACGGGCATATCGGCCGTGCCGTGCGACGGGATGTCCGACCCGTTCTGCAGCACGCTGACAATGTGCGTGTCGGGGAATTTCCCGTGATTGTTCTTGCTCAGGACCGTCAAATCGGTCGGCGGCGTCTTTAGCGCGGCCGCTACCGGGCCGTTCCCCCTGCCATCCACACCATGACAGGGCGCGCAATAGTTGACATACATCTGCTTGCCACTGGTGGCCTGAGTTTTGTTCACGGGAATGATTACTTTTGCCTTGGATTGATCTGCATAGCTCATGCCAACGGCAAGTGCCGCGAACATAACTGTAACTAAGAGGCGTTTCAACATAAGTTCCTCGGTTCTGGACCTCTAGTCCGAATGGGACTCTACTCCTTTTGTGTAGTAGCCCGGATGTGACGGCCAACACACTCAGCAGAGCGCATAAACACCGACGTTCCGATGCGGGAACGCCTAACATTTGAGTGCATAAAGCAAATAACAATTCCCTCTTGAAAATAAGTGGAATTTCACCCGAATGATGGGCGAACGCGGGCCAGGGTGTGGGATAAATCCGGACCATTGTGAAATCGCATCGGGTAAGACAAGATAGCTGAGACACTTATCCAAAAATACATCTCAGACGGATCGCTCTGAATGGGAATGTCAAAGGCAAACTCTATCGACGTGACTTATGTAAAAACCGTGTTTCCGCCTGCGAGATTTATCTCGCTTTTCGGGCTCCCGCCGGTGCCGTTTCCCGCAACCCCGGCACGCCTTCTCACGGAAGCCCTTCACCCGCTGTAAACCATTGCGGCCTATAATGAAGCATGGCGACTGTCCGGCAGCCCGCACCGGCAGAAGTTCCCGGCGCAACTCCAACTCCTTCAGCGGAGACGCAGTTTATCGTGCGCGGCACCAGCCAGGAGACTCTCGACCAGCGGTTTGAGGGCCTTCTCCGCCGCGTTCAGGTCAATCGCCCCACCGAAGACATCGCTCTGATCCGCAAGGCATGGGAATTCTGCGTCCAGCATCACAAGGGGCAGATGCGGGCGTCCGGCGAGCCCTACATCATCCATCCTCTTGAAGTGGCCGAGGTTCTGGCCGAGATGAAGATGGACGCAACGGCCATCTCCGCCGGCCTTCTGCACGATTCCGTCGAAGACACCCCGGCGACCAACGAAGAGATTGCCGCCCAATTCGGCGACCAGGTGGCCCACATTGTTGAGGGCGTCACCAAGATCGACAAAATCCAGTTCGCCAATCGCGAGGATCGCCAGGCCGAAAACGTGCGCAAGATGCTGCTGGCCATGGTGTCGGACGTGCGCGTGGTGCTCATCAAGCTGGCCGACCGCCTGCACAACATGCGCACGCTTGAGCATTTGCAGCCCGACCGGCAAGAGGCCATCGCCCGCGAAACCCTGGACATTTATGCGCCTCTCGCGCACAGGTTGGGCATGGGCAAGGTGCGCGGCGAGTTGGAGGACCTGGCCTTCCGCTACACGGACCCGATCAGCTATGAGCAAGTTGCGGCAGCCGTCGAGTCGCGCCGTGTCGAGGGCGAGCAATTCCTGCGCAGCGTCGAAGACACGCTCACCGAGCAGCTCCGGGAAAACAACATCGAGGCCCGCGTCGAGTGGCGCATCAAGCGCATCTATTCCATCTTTCAAAAGCAGCAGCGTTCCAAAGTCTCCTTCGACCAGGTCTATGACCTGCTGGCCATCCGCATCATCACCCAGGATGTGGCTGCCTGCTACGCCGTCTTCGGCATGATCCACACCCTGTGGCGTCCCGTCCCCGGCCGCATCAAGGACTTCATCGCCATCCCCCGCGCCAACCGCTACCAGTCGCTGCACACCACGGTCATCGGCGAGGGCGGCCACCAGTTCGAGGTCCAGATCCGCACCGAGGAGATGCACCGCATCGCCGAGGAGGGCATCGCCGCCCACTGGAAGTACAAGGCTGGCGGAGGCGCCGCCGTCACGGCCCGCGACGAGGAGCGGCTCAACTGGATTCGGCAGCTCGTTGAGTGGCAGAAGGAGATGACCGACCCCAACGAGTTCCTCTCCAGCCTGAAGATGGACCTCTATCCCGACGAGGTCTACACCTTCACGCCCAAGGGGAAGGTCGTCGTGGTCCCGGCGGACGCGACGCCCATCGACTTCGCGTACACGATTCACACCGAGGTGGGCCACACCTGCGTCGGCGCCAAGGTCAACGGCCGCATGGTGCCGCTGCGCACCAAACTCCGCACCGGCGACATTGTCGAAGTGGTCACGCAAAAGGACCACAAACCTAGCCGCGATTGGCTCACCTTCGTCAAGAGCCCCCGCGCCCGCAACAAGATCAAGCACTGGCTCAATGAGGACCAGCGCCGCCGCGCCGTCGAAATCGGCCGCAAGCTGCTGGAGCGCGAGGCCCGCAAGTTCAAAGTGCCGATGAGCCAGATTGACGACCAGGACCTGGGCCGCATCGCCAATGAATACGGGGTGGCCACGGCCGCCGACCTGCTGGCCACTCTCGGCTCGGGCAAGCACTCCGCGCACCAGATCCTCAACAAGCTGGCTCCCGGCTACAACAACCTGCCGGAGCCCGAAGCCGCTCCCGACGCCAAGCCCGGCACCGTGGAGTCGGCCATGTCCGATGCGGTGCGCAAACTGCACCTCACCGGTTCCGACTCGCTCCAGGTGGAAGGCCAGAACGACCTGCTGGTTTATCGCGCGCGCTGTTGCAATCCCATTCGCGGAGAAGAGATCGTGGGCTATGTCACGCGCGGCAAGGGCGTCGCCGTCCATGCGCGCAGTTGTCCCAACGTGCAGAACCTGCTCTACGAGAGCGATCGCCGTATCTCCGTCGAGTGGTCCCGCGTCGGCGACCAGACCGCTGGCCGTCCGCAGCGCTATCCCGTCAAAATCACCATCTATTGCGACGACCGCGCCGGCATGTTGAAGGAACTGACCGCCGTCATCTCCGACGACAACACCAACATCCGCGGCGTCGACATTCGCCGCGACGAGAACGCCGAAGCAATAGTCGAATTCGTCGTCGAAGCCGAAGACCTGCGCCACTTGAACCGCATGGTCCTCGGAATTCGCCGCGTCGCCGGCGTCCGCGCCGTCCAGCGCACGCAAAAGATATAACCGCGAGCGTCTTCGGCGCGAGCGTTACTAGGACTTTGGGTGTCCCATGTCTTGGGTGAGCGCCAAGTTCAATAACAGGAACGCCCTGAAATTCATGCTGAGGATTTTTGTGCTAATTCTGTGCGACGCCGTTTGCGGAAGTTCTGTTCGCCTCGAAGTAACGGCCGTGTAGGCGACCACTCGCTCGGAACGCATGTTGCTGGGACGTTCTGGCGCGAGCCAAAGGATTACCCTGCTAATCCTCGATGCACTTTTTGTAAGGCGAGGAAAACAATTCTGGGTACAAGCCCAGCCCTTGGGCGAGAAGTTCGGCATTCGGGCAACGGTGAGGGACGCCAATATACATGTAGAAGTCCCAACCAATATGAACAAATCCACTGTTGCTTTCCAACCGGCACCAAAGCTCTTCCCGCAGCATTTGTCGAATCACATCACCAACTGCCTCTAGAGAGAGAGTTGAGCCCTCGCAAAATTCAAGCGGAAGCCTCTTGTGGTTCTCTAACGCTTCGACGATTAGAGAATCAAGTCCACCCTCCCGAAGAAAGGCAATGGCGGAGTTGACGTAAGCCTGTTCTACTTTTAGGTATTCGCCTTCGGTCAGAACTACGCCCCCGAAAGAGCTACCGATTTGTTGAAATAGAATCCAATCGTCGGCGGTATATCCGCCGTGAGCATCGCGCAAAGCGGGATTGTATTTGGTGACTCGGTATTCGATCATGATTCGCTTGAGTCCACTCTATTTCTCACACGCCTCGGCGTCAAAGGCGGCTGGCCCACATCTCGTCTGGCAGGAAACTGGGTGCCCCTGGTCTCGATTTTGAGACCAGGGAAGTACAGATTCATGCCGCCAAAGTACTGGCTGTTTTACGGCTTGCGCTTTTGCCGGCCCAACTCTTCGAGCGCATTGCAGGCCACCCGCACGCCGTCTTCCCGCGCCATCTGTCCAGCCACGCTCTGCGCGCGCTTGGCAAATCGCGGCTCGTCCAGCATCGCCTTCAGCCTGCGCGCCACCTTCATCGGCGTGTAGTTGATGCGCTGAATCACCCCCGCCACCTTCAGCCGCTGCATTCGCCGGCCGTTGTCCGGTTGGTCGTGCGAATAGGGCATGATCAGCATCGGCTTCCCCGCGCGCAAACACTGCGCAGTCGTCCCCACGCCGCCCTGGTGCACCACCAGCGAGGCCCGCGAAAACAGCGCCGAGAAGGGCGCATATTCCGCCACGCAGATCGACTCCGGCAGTTCCTGGCGTGGCCGGTTGCGCGGGTCGGTGCCGATCAGCAGCACGGCGCGAATCCCCAGTTTGACGGCTGCCCGGGCTGAGAACTCATAGAACTTCCCCGCAGCCAGCACGGCCGCCGACCCCAGCGTAAACACCACCGGAGGCGGTCCAGCAGCCAGAAACTTTTCCAGATTCGACGGCAGCGCCTGGTTGCCGGCATCCGCATCGTAGTAGCAGAAGCCGGTAATCTTCGTGTGCTCCGGCCAGTCCTTTTGTTCCTTGCCCAGCAGCCGCGAAAACAGGGCCAGCACCAGGAAGGGCGAGTGCTTGGCGTCAAACAGCGGATTCGCGCCCTTGGGCAATCCGAGTTCTCGGCGCAGTTCGTAGATGGGCTCGGGCCACTTGCGGCTCACAAACCGCGCCAGCCGCCGGATCACGCGTCCAAGCCCCGGCACCGCCTTGTCTGCTCGCGCCAGCCGTGGGTACATGGGCAGCACCGGCGGGTCGAAGGCGGAGAAAAACGACAGCGGCGCCAGCACGTAACTGGCCCACGGAATCCCTGTCACCTCGGCAACGATCGGCCCGGCATAGTTCAGTTCGCCCAGCAGCAACAAGTCGGCGCGCTCGGGCTTGGTGGCCGCCTCCAGCAAATCGTCATAGGTCTGCCGCAGCGCCGGAAACAGAAACTCCCGCAGCCCGCGCTCCGTGCCCTTCTTCACGTCGTAGATCATCTCCACCAGGATGGTGTTGGTGGGGTCGATATCCGGCCGGACCGCGTGAAATTCCAGGCCCAGCGGCCGAATCTTCGGTTCATACACGGCCGGCAGCGCCATCACCGGCACGTGCCCCCGACGCTTCAATTCCAGTGCAATGGCGATCAGCGGATTGGTGTCGCCGTAGGTCCCGATGTTCGAAAGAACAATGCGCAAAATGTCATCCCTGGACCGTTTGTGGCCCACAGCTAAAAGGGTAATCGATAGGGGCTTGGGCTGAGTCTGCTTCCTGTGAATTCTGGCGGTGCACTTCGCGGTCAGGACGGGCGCGCACACGTCGAAATCCGGCCGGCCTACGTTCGCGCGCCGCAGACCCCTACTTGAGGCCCGCTGCAATCGCTTTTGTGAGCGTCCCCTGGGCATCGTCGTGATTCAGAGCCCACACGTAGGCGCCGCCAAGCTTGTTTTTCTTGATGTAGGCCGTCTTGACGGCCACCGATGCGGGATCGTCGAAGCTATAGAACGTTCCCGTAGCCGGGTTGTAGAGCGTCGCGCCGACGCGCACCGGATCGGACCAGGCGATGTATCCGTTCTTGTTGATGAGGTTTTCGACCGTCGCGGAGGTGAGGAAGCCCGGCGCCAACAAGCTGTCGCAACCCGGCGCGGGGGCGGCTGGATTTGCGTTCGGACACAAGCCCGAGCCGTCGGCCAGCAGGACCGGCGACAGGGCGGTCGAATTCTGATACAAGCCGTGATTTGCGCTGGGAACGCCCGTCCAGCCCACGGCATAGAGTGGCAGCCCCATGGTGTACTTCGCCGCCGGAACGCCCGCCTTGAGATAGGCCTTCACGGTTTCATCGATGCTGAAGCCCTGGTCGCGCAGCGGATTATCCGTCGAGTCATATAGCGGAGATTGCTCATTGGTCTGCTTGTCCCATGTTCCGGCGTAGTCATAACCGTCGATGGTAAGGAAGTCTACTTGCGCGGCAGCGGCCTTCAAATCGATGTTGACGTAGTTCTTTGCGCCTGCCGGCGAATCGAACGACAACACATATGTCTTCCCGGCGCTCTTCGACAGAGTGTCAAGTTGCGTGCGAAACTCCTTCAGCAGCGCTGTGAAGTTCTCCTTGTCCGCGGCGGATGGAAACTCCCAGTCGACGTTGAAGCCGTCGAAAAGTCCCGGCGCCTGAACGCCCGGTGCGATATTCCCTTTGACGAACAGTTCGACGCAAGAAGAGACAAGCGATGCGCGACCGGCTGCCGTACTCGCCGCTCGCACCCAGCCGGACGCATCGCCCAACTGGCCGCCCAGGGAGATCAACACTTTCAAGCGCGGATGAAGCTGCTTGAGCTGCAGGATCGCGCCATAGTTTCCGTAGATTGGCGCGGTATACGGCTTGCCGCTCACACTGGGGATGGCCGTGTTCTGATAAGCGTCCACTGGATCGGCGATGGCGCATGTGGGCGTCGGAGCCGTAGTCACATTGCCAAACGCATAGAGCAGGTGCGTCAATTCGTTGGCTACGCCATTCTTCTCGATATCCGCAATGTTATGGCCGGAGTAATGAATGTTCCACTCTTCAAAGTACGCGCCGAAGATCTTGCCTTGGTGGCGATCCTGTGCAACGGATTGCGCGGTACACGCAACAAGAACGAACAAACCAATCAAAGCTACCGTGCACGAGCGCACCCATAAGAAACTTGACATGCCGTGTCGTTCCATTCGCCGGTTGCGAACGCCATCAACTTCGGCAAATTGGAAGGTCGGAACCCGGATGCCGGGATGGGGGCGGAGACACTGTTCCTTGGCGGTGCTGCAGGTCATGAACATCCTTCTTTCGAGCGCGGCGCGGCGGGGCACTGAAGCGAAGGTCGGGCCAAACCGGCACTCTTTCCGCGGTTCATGGGTATCGCCGGCGTGGATTTTCGCAACGCCGCGCGTTCCATGGAACACGGCGACAAGAACAGTAGTAGGAATGACTGCAGTTTGCAAGGGGAAATCTGATCGTAATTGGCTGTTATGGTCATATTCGAGATTGCTTTTGCCAAAACAGTGCGGAATTGGGCGAGTTCACAGTTCGCTCTGAATCAGTGCGACCCGACCCACAATCAAGTCACTGGGCGCTTCGTCTGGATCGGGCTCGATCAGTTCTACCGGGAAGTTCAAGCTGTGCGGTCTGAGCACCAAGCGGCGCGCCAATGATTCCACATAGCGCAGGGTGAGGCGTCCCTCATTGCGCACAGCGTAGAGGTTGGGCCGGTTCGGCCTGCAGGGCACCAGCGCGGTGTAGTGCCGGTCAATCAGGGCAAGCGCATCGGGCAGCAACAAGGATTCCATGGCCAACGCGTCGGCGCTTGAAATGCGAACAGCGACAAACCGTTGCCAGCCGTAGCGAGCGTTCGACCCCCTGCGCGGGAGCGATTCGATGAGGCCGGGCGGTGGATGAAATACGGATTGCTTGGCCGTGGACCGGATGAAGTGTTCAAACATCGCTGATTGATCCGAGACGACCGGGACCGGGGCGCCCTCCTCGTCCTCTGTCACCGCCCCGCTTTGATCGGTTGCAGGTAGAAGATCCACGATTGTGATGTATTGCGAGGCGAGAACGCGATCCACCGCCTCCAGCGAGAGTGTCCTCCGTTTGTGCAGAAAGTTCGACAGATGAGGTTGCCCGAACCCCGTCTGCCGCGCCAGCAGGGAGACGCTGAGCGTGCCCCGCTGTATCCTGCGCAGCAGTTCCAGGCGGAGTCGCTCGTGCATTTGAGTAAAATTCATTTGTGCAAAATTCGCTACCAGCAATGGGGACAAGCGGTCCCCGTTTGCTCCCAGAAAACTTGGAAGGGCTGATTGGCCTTCATTTTCGACGCTTGTCTGCAGATTGAAAAGCACATTAGCGGAATACTGCCCGGAGGCGTTGACGCAGAGGAACCATCTCCGTAGATTTGCCTTACTTAATCTCGTGTTGGCTTGTGGGAAATTCTTCAGAATCGTTTCATTGCCGCAAGGCTGAAACGGGGCGAGTTTCTGCCCCTGCTTGGCGGCACATGAACATTTTGCCGGGGGGACGAAATTCCTTCCGGTATTTCTATCTCCGCTTCAAAGCGCCCTTCGATGAGGAGCGTCGCGAAGCAGCCGGCACGAGAGAATTCCAGAATCTGCGCGCTATGAGCATGACAAGTAACGAGAGAATCCGGGCGGCTATCCCCCATCAGGGCGCAAGAATCCTGAGCAGCCGTCGCCGGTTCCCTCTGCCCCGCGGAAACAAGAACGTAAAGCAAAGCCGTCGGGTGACTGCGCGAACACGGAGAGTACGTCATGGAATTGCGCGTGCATTTGAAAATTTGCGAGGGTTGCGGTTGTCTTTGGTATCGTGCCCAAACCCAAGGGACTGTGTATTGCAGGGAATGTGAAACCAAGTTGAAAGACTTTCCAACACCGGAAAGCCGCAAACGGCGCGGACGTCCCAGCCGCAAACCGCTCGTCCAGATCTGGGCGGTTGCGGAAGCAGCAGGAGGTGCGGCATGAGCGCTGCACTTCAGTTGCCAGTGGTCTGGGGAGCCGGCAATCTTCAAGTTGCATGGCACGAATCAAGGAGGAGAAATCAAGGCAATCCGGCGTCGCAAGCTGCGGCCAATCCGCAAGAGACGACGCCCGATCACGGCCCGGTGACCAGCCTGGCCTTTTACCGCAAGCATACGGAGAAAATGCTAAGGCGTTATCTGTACGCCTCCATGCAGGTGGGCAGGGCTCCTTCCATCCTGGGCGATCCGATCGCCAGAGGATGGGCTTCGAGCCGCCCGGTCCGCACCTTCGAGGATGCTGTGATCTTCGTCCTCGACATTGAAAAGTGTCTGGACCAGCTCGGATCGCTGGATCGCCAGATGTTGAGCCGGGTTGTTCTGCAGGAGTACACTCAGGCCGAAGCGGCCAATTTGCTGGGGATGAGCGTGCGCACCATTTGCTACAAGCTTCCCCAAGCCCTGGATCGGCTCACGGAAAAACTGCTGGAAACCGGGTTGCTGGTCTTACCGCACTAATGATCGATGATTGCCGGCCGGCGAAAGGGGAGGCTCACGAGAAAGCTCCCCCGTCGCGGCACAACGCCGTCCCGTTGTAGATCGCAAACTCCGGAGGGAGCCTGGGGCTTGAGCCCCAGGAAAAAGCAAATAGTTTGGCGCGGCCTTCAGGCCTGGGTCTTTGTCTTTCATCCAGCGCCGGAAGCAAGCACGACTTAGCCTTAAAACTTCCGCGACCACTCCCGCGGCCAGCGCTCCACAATCACTTTCTTGTCGGTGAAAAACTCCACAGCGTCTCGTCCCTGTGCGTGCATCACGCCGAAGAAACTCCCTTTCCACCCGGAAAACGGGAAATAGGCCATAGGCGCCGGAACGCCAATGTTGACCCCCACGTTTCCCGTGGAAACAGAATTCCGAAACTTGCGCGCCGACGCGCCGGAGGCGGTAAAGATGGAACTGGCGTTGCCGTAGGCGGACCGATCAATCAACTGAATCGTTTCCTCCACTGAATCGGCATGAACCACCGAAAGCACCGGCCCAAAGATTTCTGTCTCCATCAGCTTGCTGGTCGCCGGCAGGCCGTCCAGCACCGTGGGACCAACAAAGGACCCGGTCCGGCCGCCTGCAAGCCCTCGTCCATCCACCGTGAGTTGTCCGCCCTCGTCCACGCCTTGCCCGATCAGCGAAACCGCGCGGTCCCGGCTGGCCGCAGTAATCACCGGTCCCATTTGCGTTGCCGCGTCCAGACCGTTGCCCACCTTCAGCGCCGATGCCGCCTCCGAGATCGACTCCCGGAACCAGCCCTGCGCCTCGCCGACAGTGACCGTCACGCTCACCGCCAGGCAGCGCTGCCCGGCGCACCCGAAGGCCGAGTCGGCGATGATTTTGGTGGTCGTTTCCGGATCGGCGTCCGGCAGCACCACCACGTGATTTTTGGCCCCGCCCTGGCACTGCACCCGTTTGCCGCTGGCCGATCCGCGCGTGTACACGTACTGGGCCACCGGCGTGGAACCCACAAAGCTGATCGCCCGCACCAGCGGATGGTCCAGCAGCGCGTCCACCGCCGCCTTGCCGCCCTGCACCAGATTCACCACGCCCTCCGGCAGCCCTGTCTGCCGGATCAACTCCACCAGCCGCGCCACGCCAAACGGCACGCGGTCGCTCGGCTTCAGCACAAACGTGTTCCCGGTCGCGATGGCATAAGGCAAAAACCACAGCGGAACCATCACCGGAAAGTTGAACGGCGTAATGGCAGCCACCACGCCCAGGGGTTGCCGGACCATAATCTCGTCGATTCCCGGCGCCACATCTTCCAGCGAGTAACCCTGCATCAGCACAGGAATCCCACAGGCCACCTCGACGTTCTCGATGCCCCGGCGCAATTCGGCCTTCGACTCGGCAAAGGTCTTTCCGTTTTCGACGGTGATCAGGCCGGCCAGCTCATCCAAGTGCTCTTCAAGCAGGTTTTTGAGTTTGAACAGAAACTGCACGCGGTCCGCGGCCGGGGTTGCACGCCAGGCTGGAAAGGCTGCGTGCGCGGCCTGGACGGCGGCGTCCACCTCCGCGGCCGAGCCAGCCGGTGCCCTCCCGAGTGGTTCCCCGGTTGCCGGGTTCAACAGTTCCAAGCCGTCCTGGCTCGCCGGTTTGAGCCAGTTGCCGCCGATCAGGTTGCGAATCTCGTGGATGGTCGTGGTGGTCATGGGAATATCAATGTACCGCAGACGGCGGTCAAAAGGCAGCAGAAAACTGCATATGATTCCGGCCCCCAACGCATATGATTCCGGCCCCCAAATAGAAGCACCGTGCCATCCATTTCGCAGGCTTATCGCGAAATGGGTGGGAGAACGCAACACTCATTGAGGACCAGACCAATAAAACACCCGCAATTCTCTGCTATCGTGGACACGTTCCGCCGTTCCCGGCCCGAACCCCCTCAGAATGTTTTCATCTGGAGGAACCCATTCCATGAATCGCAAACCCCGCGCCGGCGCATTTCTTCTCCTGCTGGCCTCGACTGCCCTGGTTGCGCAGTCCGCTGAAACTCGTCCGGCCGCCGACTCCCACCCCACCACCGCAACCGAGGCGCCCACCCGCGACAGCAGCTACATTGACGCCCAGGGCACGGCGCACGTCACCCGCGTGGTTCCAGTCCCAACCTCCCTGAGCCCCCAGGCGCAACTCTTCGTGGACCGCGCCGAGCCTGACCAGGGACCGCCGCAATCGCTAGCCCAGCGTCGCGCTGGGACCGACGCCTACACCGCCCGCGCCCGCGCCGCCTGGAGCCGCCTTTGCCCCAACGAACTGGTTGAGGACAAGATCGCCGGCGTTCCCGTCCGCGTCATCACGCCCGAAGGGTTGCCCGAGGCCAACCGCGACAAGGTGCTCCTGAACCTCCACGGCGGCGGCTTCAACTCCGACTCCGGCTCCTACACCGAGTCCATCCCCATCGCCAGCTACACCAAAATCAAGGTCGTTGCGGTGCTTTACCGGCTCGCACCCGAGGCTCCCTTCCCCGCTGCCGTCGATGACTCCGTGGCCGTCTACAAGGAGCTACTGAAGACTTATAAACCGGAGCACATCGTCATCTACGGCACCTCGGCCGGAGCCATTTTGACTGCCGAAGTGGCCGCGAAATTGAAGCAACTGGGTTTGCCGATGCCCGCCGCGTTGGGCATCTTCAGCGGTCTGGGCGACTTTGCGCGGGACGGCGACTCCATCGCCATGTACGCTCTGCGCGGCCTCTCGGGCCATCTCGACCCGCCCAGTTCGACGCCGCACCTTTCCGAGTACGTCGCTAAAACCGATCCCAGAGACCCGGTTCTTTCGCCCATCTACTCTGACATGGGCGGGCTGCCGCCAACCTTGTTTGTCACTAGCGGCCGCGACCTGCTGCTTAGCGGAACGGTCAACCTGCACCGCGCCTACCTGAACGCCGGCGTCGATGCGCGCCTCGTGGTCTACGATGCCCTGCCCCACGCCTTCTGGTACGACCCCATGCTCCCGGAGGCTCTGGAAGCCAACCACCTGATGGCGGACTTTTTTGTAAAGCAGTTGGGGAAATAGACAGCCTGCAAATCCCCGCCGATGCTACTCCCAACGGGTCCCAAATCCGCATGATTCGAAAACCCGGCCTCAAGCAGGCTGGGTGCCCCAGGTCTCGCATCTGAGAATCTGGGAAGTACAAACCATGGGATCGGAGGAATCGCCGGTCCCAAAACCGAACCCCACTTAAAAACGGGAAAATCCCCACGGCAAGCTGCACGCTCCGCCCTCTTTTCAATTGAGCGCGTCGGCTGGCAGGCCTAGCGTCAAGTTCAAGAGCTCCGCTCAAGGTTTGCGCGCCTGCACTGCCGCCTAAGCCACAGCGCCGACTCCCGCCCCCTATGATGACGCAGCCAATCGCGACGCACTCCACGAGGCCTCAGACCGGACGGTTGACTGAAGTCGCGCTCGGCTATCAGCAAATGTTGCGGGAGAATCCGCGACAGCCCGAAGCGCTGGTCGGCATTGCGCTGGTTGCGTTGGCCAGCCGCCAAACTGAAGCCGCAATCCGCATGGCGCAGGCGGCCGTCGCATCTGCGCCGCAGATGATCACGGCATGGGTAGCTCTTGGCCAGGCTCTGAAGGCCGCTTGCCAAGTCGAGGAGGCTGAGCAAGCCTATCGGGAAGCGATTCGCCTGGACGGTATGAACGCCCTGGCCCGAATGGGGCTTGGCGAAATGTTGATCGCCACGGGTCGTCCCGGTGAGGCCATAAAGGAGTATGAGCTGGCTCTCCGCCGTCAGCCCGCGCTGGCCCCCGCTCACCTGGGCTTGGGCAATGCTCTGGCCGTGATGGGCCGCAACGAAGAGGCTTTCGACCGCTACAGTCAGGCTCTGCGGCTTCGTCCGCGCATGCCCGAAGGCGAGTTCGCCGCCGGGTTTGTCCTGGCGCGCATGGGCAAGCTGAAAGAGGCCGAAACCCGCTACCGGCGCGCATTGGCCCTGCGTCCAGACTTTGCCGCCGCCTGGATGAACCTGGGCAGCCTGTTGCGTGAACAGGGGCGGGAGATCTTCGCCGAGGCCGCCTTGCAGCGAGCCGTCGAGCTGTGCCCTGACCTGGTTGCCGGATGGCTTAATCTGGCGCTCCTGGAGCGGGAACGCCGCCGTCCCGACGAGGCCGAGAGGATTCTGCGCAAGGCTTTTGCGCTGAGCCCGGAGCATATGGAGACGCTGATCTGCTGGTGCCAGTTCCGCGCCGCCGAGGGCGATCTGGCCGGCGCCTGGGAATGGCTGCGTTGGGCTCTCGCGCGTCAGCCCTCCTGCCCTGAAGTCGTCAACATGCACGGCATCCTGCTGCACAAGGAGCGCCGCTTTGCCGAGGCGGTTGAGGTCTTCAAACTGGCTGAGGCGCTGGGCCATCGCGCCGCCGCCTCCAATCGCGGAAACTCCCTGCTCGACCTCGACCGCATGGACGAAGCCCTACTGGCGCACAAAATCGCAGTCGAACGCGAGCCCACCAGCCAGGGAGCGCTCTACAACCTGGCTCTGACCAGCCTGCGGATGGGCGACTGGGAGCGCGGCTGGCCAGCCTACGAGGCTCGCTGGCATTTTCGCGAGGTTCATCGCATTCCCCGGGTCTTTCGCCGCCCACGATGGCAGGGAGAGCCTCTCGAAGGTCGCCGGGTGCTGCTGCACGCGGAGCAAGGGTTGGGCGACACGATCCAATTCTGTCGCTATGCGACCCTGGTTGCGGCGCGCGGCGGCGTGCCCGTCCTTCAGGTGCAATCGGCTGTCCGACGGCTTGTGGATTCTTTGGCCGCGGTGCGCTCCGGCCGGGCAGAGACGGCGCTGCTCGATGGAGAGCTGCCGGAATTCGACCTGGAATGCCCCCTCATGAGCCTGCCCGCCGTCTTCCGGACCACCGTGGACACGGTTCCCTTGTCCGGCGCTTATCTGGGAGCCGATCCACAGTTGGCGACCGACAAGCGCTCCCAGTTTCCCAGTGTCCCGTCTGCGCCGCCGTCCTTGCGCGTCGGTCTCGCCTGGGCCGGAAATCCGCACTACAAGGCGGATCCTCTGCGTTCCATGCAACTGCCGCAATTTCTGCCGTTGCTGCGCGCGGCCAGCGTGACCTGGATCTCGCTGCAAAAGGGTCCGGCCGCAGCGCAGTTGACTGCCCTTCCCGACGATATTCTTGTGTGGGATGGCTCCAGCCGCGACCGCGATCTGGCCGAGACCGCCGCGCTCGTGGCGACGCTCGACCTGGTGATCACCACGGATACGTGCATCGCTCATCTGGCCGGAGCCATGGCCAAGCCGGTTTGGATCCTGCTGCCTTACTTGGGGGACTGGCGCTGGATGCAGCAGACGGAAACAACCCCTTGGTATCCGACTGCCCGCCTGCTTCGCCAGCCCGCCCCCGGGGACTGGTCGGCCGTAATTGCGCGAGCTGGCGCCAAATTGAAGAGACTTCGCGCAAGCCATTGGAAGTCTATGGATTGGCTTGCGAAGCACCCATTCCACGCTTCCCCGCTCAATCCGGCGTAAATCGCACACAGGCAAAAATAAGCGAAAATTCCTCTTGACATCACGCACTCTAAAACATAGAGTACTCCATATTGAGGACTGCTCTAAGAGTTCGCAATATCCTCAAAGGAGCTCGCTATGGCACACAACGCCGAGGAACAAGAACTGAGAGACAGGCTCAACCTGATTGAAACCATGATCGCCGAGGGCCGCCGCACCACCGAGAGCTGGGGCTGGATGTTCGTCTTGTGGGGCGTCGCCTACTACATCGCCATCGCCTGGTCTGCTTGGGGAAACCATGCTTCGCAAGCCTGGAATATCACCATGACAGGGGCAATGATCGTGACGTTTGGCACCGTGGCGTGGCGCATGTCCCGGCGCAAGCAGAGATCGCAGCCGGCCACACATTTGGGCCGCGCTGTTATCGCGGTCTGGATCGCCGTTGGGCTTTCGTTCATGGTTCTTCTTCCGTCGTTGGGCATCGGCGGAAGATCCAATTCAAATTTGGTAGTTGCAGTCATTGGGACGCTGCTAGGCACGGCCAATGCAGCTTCCAGCGTCATCCTCAAATGGAAGCTGCAGTTTGCCTGCGCGGTTATTTGGTGGGCCTTAACTGTCGTCTCCTGTCTGGGCACTCAATTGCAGAGCTTTGTCGCCTTGTTGGTGGCTAATTTTCTCTGCCAGATCGTCTTCGGCATCTACGGGATGATTGCGGAAGCCCGTGAGCGCCGAATGTACGAGCGGAACCAGGGCGCGTCCCATGCCTGAGTTGCCGGAGCTCAATCCCGTCATTCACGGAAAGCTGCGTCTGGCCCTGCTTTCGCTGCTCTCCGGCGTCGAAGAAGCGGAGTTTACGTGGCTGCGCTCCAAGACCGGCTCGACGGACGGCAACCTGGGGGCGCAACTGCTCAAACTCGAAGAAGCCGGCTACGTGGCCATCGAAAAGAAATTTGTTCAGCGCAAACCACAGACCCTGTACCGCATGACCGAAGCCGGCCGTGCCGCGCTCACGGAGTACGTTCAGGCGCTGAAGCAGCTGCTCGGAGCAGCCATCGATCCGGCCCCCAAATAAAAGCACCGTGCCCCATCCATTTCGCGGGTCCTATCGCGAAATGGGTGGGAAGGCGCAACACTCCTTAGGGGCCGGATCAATATCTACTTCTGAACTGTGAAGGCCACTCAACCTTCCGGATGGAGGCTCTTCCTGACGCGTTCCATGATCCCCAGGTAGTAGGCCAGGTTGTGGATCGAGTTCAGCGTTCCGGAAAGCGCTTCGCCGCATTGCATCAAGTGGCGCAGGTAAGCGCGGGTGTAGCGGCGACACACCATGCAGTTGCACTCCGGGTCGGGCGGGCCCTGGTCTTCTGCATAACGCGCGCCCTTGATGTTCAGCCGTCCCTCGCTGGTGAACAGCAGGCCGTGGCGCGCGGCGCGGGTAGGCAGCACGCAATCCATCATGTCCACGCCCATGCGGGCATACTGCTCAATCTCGTCCGGGTAACCGACGCCCATCACGTAGCGCGGCTTGTCGGCGGGCAGCAGCGGCAGGACCTCGGCAATCATCTCCATGGTCAGCTCGCGCGGTTCGCCCACGCTGAGGCCGCCGATGGCGTAACCGTCAAAGTTCATCTCCACCAGGCGCTCCACGCTTTCACGGCGCAGATCCCGGAACATCCCGCCCTGCACGATGCCGAACAAATTCTGCGTCTGCCCGCCCAGTTCCTGACGCCACACCACGTCCTCGCGGTGGGCGCGAAAATGGTCCAGCGAACGGCGAGCCCAGGCCAGGGTCAGCCGCAAACTCTCTTCCGCACGAGTACGGTCAGCCGGATATTCCGTGCACTCGTCGAAGGCCATGCAAATGTCCGCTCCGAGGGCGATCTGCACGTCCATGGAATGTTCAGGAGTGAAGAAGTGGCTGCTGCCGTCCAGATGCGACCGAAAGCGCACGCCCTCGTCCGAAACCTTGCGCAACTTGCTCAGGCTGAAAACCTGAAACCCGCCTGAATCCGTCAGCATGGCCCGCGGCCAACTGATGAACTGGTGCAGCCCGCCCATGCGCCGGACAGCCTCGTGCCCCGGCCGCAGGTAGAGGTGATAGGTGTTGCCGAGAATGATCTCCGCGCCCAGGCTTTCGATCACGTCCTGGGGAACGGCTTTCACGGTTCCGGCTGTGCCGACGGGCATGAAGACCGGCGTCTGGACGGTCCGGTGAGGCAGTACAAGCTGCGCACGCCGTCCGCCGGCTTCGGTTGTGTTCAGTAAATTGAAATCGAGGCTCACCTGTCGATTCTATGATCCGGCCCCCAAATGGAAGCACCGTGCCCCATCCATTTCGCAGGTTTTATCGCGAAATGGGCGGGAAGGCGTAACACTCTTTAAGGGCCGGATCAGCTGCTGGGAGCCCAGCGTTCACTTTCCAATCCGGCCGACCCGAATCAGCAGGCCTACCCGCGCCACCCGCGGCATGGCCAGCGTGGCGGTGGGCGTTTTGGCCACTTCAATCTGCCGGTCCAGCAGGTTTTCCCCCGCCGTGAACACTTGCAGCCGCGTGCCAAAATCGTGCGAAGCGTAAGCGTCCAGCCGGAAGTATCCGCGCAGCAGAAAGTCGTTGGCGTCGTCGTCGAACTGCCGCCCGCTCATCCGCCCCTGCACGTTGAGCAACCCCAGCGCCGGCCGATAGGCTCGCACGTTCAGGGTGGCCAGGCTGCGCGCCACTTCGGGAATCCAGTTGCCCCGGTCCTGCGTGCCGCGCGTCACCGTCGCGTGGGCGAACTGATAGCCCCCGGCAACCGCCAGCCACCGGCGCGGCGCAAGCTGGAAATCCACCGACACGCCGCGGCTCTCGATCTGCCCCAGATTCTCCCGCTTCAGCAGGATCGGCGAGCTATCCGGGTCGATGGTCACTGCGGTGATGGGCCGGTTGACCTGGGTGAGGAAATAGCTGGACCGTACGCTGCCCCAGCGGCCCTCAGTCGCAACGCCCGTCTCCCACCCAGTCGCCCGCTCGCTGAGCAGCGCGCCATTGGCAGCGGTCAGCTTGTTGCCCACCTGCGTGGATCGGTAGAGTTCGTTGGGTGTGGGCGCACGAAACGCGCGGAAGCCCGATCCCGACAGAGCCCAGTAATTCCCCAGTTTGCGCGACAGCCCCACGCGTGGATTGAAGACATTTTCGCTTTCCTCTGTCGGCTGCGTTGGAGAAATTGCCCAGCCCGAGCCGTTCCATTGCAGCTGCCGGCCATCGAAATTCCTGTACCAGTCCAGCCGCCCGGCAGCAGTCAGCGTCCACGCCTTGCGCACCCACATTGCTTCGGCGTAGCCGGCCGCGTCCCGCTGGTGGTCGCTGAGATTGGTGAGCGCCGCATCCGCGCCGTAGGTCTGCTCCCGGTCCCACACCCGCACATCGTGGACGTCGACCCCGGCCACCATCAACAGCCCAGCGCCCAGAGGCTGGCTCCAATGGACGGCTGCGCCCAGTTCATTGTCCGGGGAGAGCGAAAACCGCGTAGGAATTTCGCCCTTGCGGCTGGTCGTTGGGTCAAGAATCTGCGAAAACGTCTGCCGAAAGTGCTCGGCTGATCCGTAGACCCGCGCTGTCAGCGTCCCGTTGTGCGGACCTTGCCAGTCGCCGCCGGTCGCATAACGCCATAGCCGAGTTCCGTTCGTCTGGTCCGGGGTCCCGTTGCCGCGCGCTTCATTGAATCCGGTGCCGCGCACAAACAGGCGCAGCGATCCGCGGTCGTGTTCCGCCAGCAGCATTCCGTTCTGGCTGTGGACGTTGGAAGCCGTGTCCACCGACCCGCGCTGCCACGGAGCTTCCTGAATGTATCCGTCGGTTCCAAGTGCGCCGCCCGAGACCAGCGCTCCCCACGGTCCGCTCTTGATCTGCGCGAGCAGACTGTTGTCGTAGGTACCCTCCGCGCCGTAGCTGGACCGGACCTCTGCCCTGTCCGAATTAGGCCGCGTGGGCACCAGGTTCACCACGCCGCCGATGGCGCTCGATCCGTAAAGGTCGCTCGCCCCGCCGCGCACCAGTTCGATCGACTTGAGGGCCAGTTCCGGCTGCTCCTGCCAGTGAATCCATCCGCCCACGGGGTCGTTCAGCGGCACGTCGTCCTCGGTGATCAGAGTGCGGCTGGCCGACGTTGATCCCAGCCCGCGCAAGCTGATTCCCTGCGACGAAGGGTTGGCCACCAGCGAGGTCGAGCGCCGGAACAGCTCGACCCCCGGGATCTGTCGCAATTGGCTGTCCAGCGTGATGGAGGCGGTCGAGTTCAGCGCCACTTGCGAGAGCGCCACCGCGGTCGTCGGACTCTCCAACGTGCCCAGCGGCGCGCGATAGGCCGTCACGGTGACCTGTTCAGTCTTGACGGCGGGCTCCAGTCGCAGCGTTGTCCCGGCCGTCAGCGCCAGCTCCCGCGTCGAAAAGCCTTGCGCTTCTACGCGCAGTCGGCACGGTGCCGCACACTCCAGCGTCATCCGGCCGTCTGCGTCCGTGTGCCCCAGCAGCCGTCCGCTTGCGTCCTTTGCCGTCGCTCCGGAGAGCGCCTGGCCGCCGCTGTCCTCCACCGTCACCGTCATGGCGACAGGCGTTTGAGACCCAAGGCTAAGCGGAACCACCAGCATCGCGGCCGCTGCGCCACACATCGCTTTGAAGCTGAACCACCGCATGGCTTAGGGGAGTAGCCCGGGTCTCCAGAAGTTGCAGCAATTGTGACACGGTTTTCCCCTGCCTTGGGTCAAAAGCCTGCGGCGCAATCTCGCACAGTGGGACCAGCACAAACGCCCGTTCCGCCAGCCGGGGATGGGGAATTTCCAGATCGGGTTCGCTGATTTTCAGGTCGTCGAAGAACAAGATGTCCAGATCCAGCGTCCTGGGGCCGTTCGCGATCCCCGCCGACCGGTCCCGCCCGAACTCCTGTTCCAGCGCCATCAGCCCTTTCAGCAGTGCGCGGGGTTCAAGTTCCGTCTCCAGCGCCACCACCGCGTTCACAAACCGCGGCTGCTCGGCAAACCCCACCGGCTCGGTCGAGTAGAGCGACGAACGGCAAGTCACTCGTCCCAGCGACTCCAGCCGAAGCGCGGCCGCCGCCAGCGTAGCCTCCGCCGACCCATCCCAACTCGCCAGGTTGCCGCCCATTCCAATGAAAGCTGTGTGCATACATTTCAGCGTATCGCGGAAGGCAGAGTTTACCCCCCTCAAGCTGCATGATGAAAATCGACGTGGCACGAAGGCCCGCTCCTGTAGGAAGTGACCGGAAATAGCCATTCATGGCCCTTCGGCTCACAACCAGGCAGGTCAATTTGCTTTCCTCGCGACGCCTCCGCTCCCGGAGGGAGCGACCGAGAATAGCCCAGCATGGAGCGCAGCGGAATGCTGGGAACGAACGCCCGCCAAGAGTTGCGCCCCGTGGGGGCGCTCCGATCCTTCCACGAGAACAAAGCCCCCAATCTGCTAGCATTCTCTTTGGAGATTACCTCGATGGACGCTCTTACCAGCGCGGGCCTCGGCGCCCGGCGCAATGAAGACATCGCACTCGATCTACTCAAGTTTGTGGCCTCCACAGCCGGTGTTGGCCGCCCCGCCGCACCCTCCACAGGGTTCAGCGGAGCCGCCGCGCCCAAGCCGGAGGAGCACGTCACCCAGTTGCTCGAGCTCTATAGCCGCTGCCTGAATGCCGTCGAAGGCGAGGCCCCGGAGCAGAGTCGCACCGGCAAAGAGTCAAAATCGGAGTCGGCCAAGGGATCGCAATCAGGGGCTGCGCGATAGCCAATCAGCCCATTTTGCGCGTTGCCGTTGCCGGAACCGGTGCCTTTGGCAAGAACCACCTCCGCGTGTATCGCGAACTGGAGACGGCCGACGAAGGTGTTGCCCTGGTCGCAGCCGTCGAGCCGAACCCCGCACGCGCCGCTGAAACCGCAGCTAAATACGCGATTCCCGTCTTTGCTAGCGTGGACGCGCTGCTGGCCGCCGACCTCAAAGTCGACGCGGCCACCGTCGCCGTCCCCACCGTGCATCATCATGCCGTCGCCTCCGTCCTGCTCGAGGCTGGCCTCGACTTGCTGGTCGAAAAGCCCCTCGCCGCAAAGCTAGCCGAGGCGGACGACCTTCTGGCCCTGGCGGCGAAACATGCGCGCATCCTGCAACCCGGCCACCTGGAGCGCTTCAACCCCGCCGTGCTCGCCGTGCAATCCCGGCTTCACCGCCCCATGTTTTTTGAGGCCCACCGGCTCTCCATCTTCACGCCCCGCGCCCTGGATGTGGACGTGGTGCTGGACCTGATGATTCACGACCTGGACATCGTGCTCACCTTTGCCGCCTCGCCGGTGCGCGAAGTGCGCGCCGTCGGCCTGCCCATTCTGTCGCCGAAAGTGGACATCGCGAACGTGCGCGTCGAGTTCGAGTCCGGCTGCGTGGCCAACTTCACCGCCTCGCGCGTCTCCACCGAGCGCGTCCGCAAGCTGCGCTTTTTCGAGCCGCGCCAGTATGTCTCCATCGACTACGCGCGCCGGGAGCTGCTCGTGATTCGCCTGGATGCGGGCGATGGCGCAAATGCCACTGCCAGCCTGCCTCCCGAAATTGCCGCAGCCATCGCTTCGGGAAAGGTCGATCCTGCCCTGCTGGCCAAGCTTGCCGCTGCCGGAGCGGGTGGTCCTGCTCCCGGGCTTTCGTTCGTCAAGCCGCCCGTCGAGCCCGGCGAACCGCTGCGGCTGGAAATTCAATCTTTCCTCAATGCCGTCCGCACCCGGCAAGAGCCCCGCGTCACTGCCCGCCAGGGCCGCGAAGCGCTGGCTTTGGCTCTGGAGATTCAATCCTCCATGGCCGTCCACGCCCAGCGCGCCGGCCTTGAGAATTTCTTCCATCCCGGCGCATAAAGCGTTGTGAGCTACTAGGTCTCTGACCGCTTGTGAATGTACCAATTGTGGGTGCCCCAGGTCCCGATTCTGTTACCTCGGGATAGCACGAACCCAAAGTACGAAATTATGCGGTCATAGACCGAGCTTCGAGTTTTTAGAGCAAAATCAGAGTGACTGTACACAGGTGAGACTATGCGAGGTCGCCGCTCCCTGTTGGTCGCGTCAACTTAGCGGCATTGGCTTCGAGTACATCAACTCTGATTTGCTATAGCTAGCGGCTAGAAGCTAGAAGCTGAAGGCTGCTTCACGCAATCCCCATCACCCCATTCAAAAAACCCACAATGTACTTCCACACCAGGTAGTAGCCCGCCAGGGCCGCCAGAAAAATCGGCGCAATCAAAGCATACGGAACCTCGCACGCCTGAAACCAAGTCACGCCACGGGCGCCGACTGCCAGAATGCCCAGAAGACTCGCCACCGTGGCCCCGATCGGCGCGCCGAGGATCGGCAGCACCGCGCCGTGGACCCCGATAGGCAGGTGCGTCCGTCCGTGAGACACCAGCCACAGAATGTTCCACAGCCCAAACAAGCTCGGCACCAGCGCCATGGGAAAGATGATGCCGCGCTCAATGGGAACCGGCACGTGCAGCACCAGCCGCAACACGATAAACACGGTCAGGATCAAAGGCAGGACCAGCACGGGCACAAAGATTCCGGCCAGAAATGCGCGCAGATACGGATGAGTATTCATACAATCCTCCAGACTTGCGAGCAGCCTTTGCCCGCGCGTTCATAGGTAGTAGAGAAGCACCGGAATCGACGCTGGAAACACAGCGACCAAAACCACCAGCGCCGCGGCGAGAGCGCCGTCGAACCACGCCCAACCGGGTGTTGGCTCCGCGGCGGGCGCTGCGTGGATGCGTCCAAGCATTGCGGGCCAAAGGTCGCGGCCCGGCTCCGAGTCGTCCTCAATAGGCGCCAGCGCCTGTTGCAACAGCTTCTTCATGCGGTCCTGATCCTGTGCATTCATGGCGTAATCCCCTGCCTCTTCAAGTCGGCTCTTAACAAGCGAAGCGCGCGAAAGACGCGCAGTTTAACGGCCGTGACGGAGATGCCCAGCGCCGCCGCCACTTCTTTTTGCGGCAGTTCTTCGACCACCGCCAGCGTGGCGGCAACTCGCAATTTGGGCGACAGCCGTCCAAAGGCCTGCGCCGTCCTCGTGCGTATCTCGGCATTGATAGCCGGATCACCCGTCGCCGGCGCCGCCAATTCGCTGCAAGTCTCCGGAGACAATTCACGCTGCGGCCGCCGTGCACGCAGCCAATCCAGCGCCGCACGGGTGGCGATCCGCCGAGCCCAGCCCTCGAATCCCAGCTCTGGGTCAAAGCGGGCGCGTGCCTGGTGGATGCGCCAGAAAGTCTCCACGGTCAGTTCTTCGGCCGCCGCCGGGTCCCGCACAATGCGCAGAATCCAGCCGTAGACAGAGCGCTGATGCAGCCGGAAGAGCGTTTCGAAAGCGGTCTCGGATGTTTCGAGGCTGCCCGCCCGGAACAGGCTCAGAACGTCGCTCGCTCCGATCTCCATCCGCCCTTCCCCCATCTATCTACCCTTACGCGCCGGGCACAGGAAAGGTTACACGCATTCGGCAGCGGCGGAGCCCGGGCGCGGCGAAATGCCATCGTCGTCGCGCCGCCCTGGTTCATTCAGCCGCAGCGTTTCCATCGGACTAAAGCGATTTTCCATTACAATGGATCGAACCTATGCATGCCTTGACAGCGCCGTCCCAAGCGCACTACCGTTGGCAGCCGGGGACGGACCGCGTTTCACTCTCCGCTTCGAACAGGACAACGCCAGAATCCGTGGCCCCTAAAACTGCTCACTGACCACTGTTCACTGAAAGAGGATTGCAATGAGAAGCATCGTTTTGCGGGCAACGACGGCAGCCTTGGCGTTGTGCGCGGCAGTAGGAATGGCCGGAGCGCAGAGTGCTCCCAAGCCCGCGTACCTGGACCCCAGCGTGCCCGCCGAGCAGAGAGCCGCGGATTTGGTGCATCAGCTCACGCTCGAGGAGAAGGCCACGCAGCTTGTGAATCAGGCGCGGGCCATTCCCCGCCTCAATGTTCCGGCCTATGACTGGTGGAGCGAATCCCTGCATGGCGTGGCCGTCAACGGCACCACCGAATTTCCCGAGCCTATCGGCCTGGGCGCCACCTTCGATGCGCCGGCCGTTCACCAGATGGCCGTGGTCATCGGCACCGAGGGCCGCATCAAGCACGTGCAGGCCATGCGCGCCGGCCACAGCAACATCTTTGAGGGGCTCGACTTCTGGGCGCCCAACATCAACATCTTCCGCGATCCCCGCTGGGGCCGCGGTCAGGAGACCTACGGCGAAGACCCGTTCCTCACCGCGCGCATGGGCGTAGCTTTTGTCAGCGGCATGCAGGGCGACGATCCGCGCTATTACCGCGTCATCTCCACGCCCAAGCATTTTGCGGTGCACAGCGGCCCGGAGCCCACCCGCCACAACGCCGACGTCAAAATCAGCAAGCACGACGAGCTTGACACCTATCTGCCCGCCTTTCGCGCCACGGTTACCGAGGCCAAGGCTGGCTCGGTGATGTGCGCCTACAACAGCATCAACGGCCAGCCCGCCTGCGCCAACGAGTTTCTGCTTCAGGACCAGTTGCGTGGCAAATGGGACTTCAAGGGCTACGTGGTTTCCGACTGCGGAGCGGTCATCGACATCTTCGAAGGCCACCACTTCAAGCCCACCCAACCCGAGTCTTCCGCCATCAGTTTGCAGCGCGGCATGGACAACGAGTGCGTTGACGGCACCACCAAGGTCACCGACGACCACGACTACAAACCCTATCTCGACGCCGTCAAGCAAGGCTTCCTCAAGGAGAGCGAAATCGACGTAGCCCTCACCCGCCTGTTTACCGCGCGGATGAAGCTGGGCATGTTCGATCCCCCCGAGATGGTGCCTTACACCAAGATCGACGAGAAATTGCTGGACAGCGCCGAACACCGCGCCCTGGCCCGCAAGCTGGCCAACGAGTCCATGGTGCTGCTGAAAAACGACGGCGTGCTCCCGCTGCGCACCTCCGGCATCAAGATCGCCGTGGTCGGTCCGCTGGCCGAGCAGACGCGGGTCTTGCTGGGCAACTACAACGGCCTGCCCAGCCACACCGTCTCGGTGCTCGAAGGCCTGCGCGCGGAGTTCCCCTCGGCGACCATCCGCTATGTGCCCGGCACGCAGTTCCTCAGCAAAGAAGCCACGCCCGTCCCCGCCGCCTTGTTGACTACCAACGGCAAGCCGGGCGCAAAGGTCAGCTATACCAAGGGAGACGAGCCCTCGGACGAGAAGACCAAGCCCGCCGTCCTGGCAGACCGCATTGAAGCGAGCGTCGACACCTCGGCCGCGCCTTTGCCCGCGCAGGTCGCCGGCATCAAGCCACTCGCCATCCGTTGGGAAACCACCCTTACACCGACGGAAACAGGCGACTACGAGCTGGGCGTCGTGGGCGACGGCTACTTCCGCGTCTCGCTCGACGGAAGCGAAGTCACGTCGGCGTGGAACACTAGCGGCCTCGATACCAAACTGGGCCGCGTGCATCTCGAAAAAGGCACGCCGGTGCAGGTCGTGGTCGACTACAACCAGAACGACAAGCCGCAACCTCTGGCCCGCCTGGTCTGGTCGAAGTTCGACCCCAAGCCTCAACCCGAGGCCGTTGCCGCTGCCCGCAATGCCGATGTGGTGGTCGCCGTCGTGGGCATCACCAGCGAGCTTGAAGGCGAAGAGATGAAGGTGGCGGAAGACGGCTTCAAGGGCGGCGACCGCACCAGCCTCGACCTGCCCAAACCCGAGCAGGACCTGCTGGAGGCCGTGGCCTCCGCCGGCAAGCCGCTGGTCGTCATACTCACCAACGGCAGCGCGCTCGGCGTCAATTGGGCCCAAGCGCACGCCAATGCCATTCTCGATGCCTGGTACCCCGGCGAAGAGGGCGGCGCAGCCGTCGCTGAAACGCTCTCCGGTCGCAACAACCCCGCCGGCCGCCTGCCAGTCACCTTCTACAAGGATGTAGCCCAGTTGCCCGCGTTCGAGAACTACGCCATGAAGGGCCGCACCTACCGCTACTTCGAGGGGACGCCGCTCTATCCCTTCGGCTACGGCCTCAGCTACACCACCTTCTCGTACAGCGATCTCGCCGTTCCCACCGGCGCCGTTCAGGCGGGCAGCCCCGTGGTGGCGGAAGTCACGGTCACCAACAGCGGCCATCGCTCGGGCGACGAGGTAGCGCAACTCTATCTCGAATTCCCGGCCGTTCCCGGTGCGCCCCTACGGGCCTTGCGAGCCTTCCAGCGGATTCACCTGGAAGCCGGCGCCTCGCAAAAGGTGCGCTTTGAGCTGCAACCGCGCGACCTGAGCATGGTCACCGAAGAGGGCAATCCAATCGTCGCCGAGGGCCAATACACGGTTTCGGTGGGCGGAGGCCAGCCGCACACCGGCACCCAGACCCTCGCGCAGACGTTCAAGGTACAGGGCAAGCTGACCTTGCCCGAGTAAACGGGACAAACCGCAAACAACCGGGGCGCATCCGCAGCATGGATGCGCCCCATTTTTATGGTCCCCTCTTGCAGAAATTAAGGCCCACCCGCCGCACAATCGACTAAGAAGGAGAAGGCCGATGCGGAAGCAAGTCTCCGGTTCAAAGTGTCAGGGAGGTGCCCAG
>Ga0224527_1000325_pt1 | contig 33548 bp, 22 predicted proteins | sample CBST0metaG_FD_179882 | JGI IMG/M metagenome (GOLD analysis project Ga0224527, IMG submission 179882) | Peat soil microbial communities from Stordalen Mire, Sweden - C.B.S.T0 | ecosystem: Environmental > Terrestrial > Soil > Wetlands > Peat | place: Sweden: Norrbotten County, Stordalen Mire... | reverse complement strand
CCGATCGAGCAAGACGGAGGATTGACCGCACCCGCTGGTGACGACGTGAGCGCACATGTCAGGCTCACTGCACCCGAGTAATCTCCGCTCCCAGTCACTGTTACCCCGGATGTCGCCGTTGCTCCCGCAGCAATTGGTAATGGTGTAGTCGCCGAGATCGCAAATGTCGACACAGTTCCAGCCGATACCATTACGGTTGCCGTCCCTGTACTAGATGCGAAGTTAGCGTCACCACTATAAGTGACCGTAAAGGTATCAGTCCCCAGGGCAAGACTATTAGCCGGTATTGCGAATGTTGCACTGCCGTTTGAGAGCGTTTGCGCCGGCGAATCATAGCCGCCGCCAGACAAGGTGACGGTCCCTGTCGGCGTGCCCCCCGTACCTGCGACCGTGGTCGTCAAATTCAAAGATTGGGTCGAGAGAATTGTCGTCGAAGCTGGGGTTACGGTTACCGTTGGCGTGGGTAAAACCGCGGTTGTCACTTTAACCGATACGGTCGCCGTGCCCGCCGTATAGTTGTTGTCCCCGCTGTAAGTTACGCTCAGAGTATAAGTGCCCGGGGACAGAGTTCCACCTGGAACGGTAAACACATAGGTGCCTCTACTCGACAACGTTTGTGCAGGAGAAGTGTAACTGCCTCCCGATAAAACCACCGTACCCGTAGGAGTCGCGCCCGTTCCGGATACAGTTGCGGTGGCCTGCAACGATTGGTTAGCCGAGATTGTCGCAGAAGATAAAGTCAATGTGACTGTCGGAGGCGCCGCAGTAACAGTCACCGATGTTGTCCCAGTGGTTGAAGCATAATTCGCATCGCCGCTATAGGTAACCGTGAACGTATCGGTTCCCGTCGTCAAGCTACCTGCCGGAATAGTGAATGTATATGCCCCGCTAGTCAGAGGCTCTGTCGTTGACGTGTATCCACCGCCCGACAACGTGACCGTACCTGTCGGAGTCGGCAAACTGCCCGAGCCTGCCACCGTTACGGCCAGGGAAAGGCTTTGAGCCGTGGTAATCGAAGTTTGGTTTGCCGATACGCTCACGGTTGCAGGTTCGCCCGAGCTGGCCGTATCCCAGTAATTGATAAGCTGTGCTGCATCTACACTGCCCAGGCCAGTCGCCAAATCGTATCCGCTCGCCGCGTTATAACCTGACTCGTAATAAATCTCGCTCGTAATTTCCTTGCAGTTAGGAGTACCAGCCGTGCAGGGAACTGAGTTGTTGCCGATCGTCACGTCGTGAAAGATCTGCGATGCATGGCTGCCGTTATATAAGTTGTAAAGTTGCGTGGCGGCCTGCCCGAGTCGCCCACCGACGCTCTGCTCGACTAATGCCAAGATCCCTGCAAAAGCGGGCGCCGATGTCGAAGTACCGCCAAATCCATCGTTGTAATATTGTCCGTCCGGCTGCTTGGTGCAATTCATCGTAACGGTCGACGAATTGATGTAAGAGGTAGTCGTCGCGTCGTCGCATACCAACCACATAGCGTTATCATTGCCGTTTCCTGCCATCAATGCCACGTCCGGAAGATCGCGTACTCCGTCCGCCGGCACTCCTGTCCCGCGCTGCCATGAGGGTTTGCTGTAACCGGACGTGCAGTTTCCCACCGATGTTTGTGTCGTGTTTGTCGAGCAACTACTCGAGCCGCCGCCTCCGGCAATAATGTTGTACGTCGGGGAATCGTTGCTGATCGTCGTATCGTTACTGGTGGAATCGTTCCACGTGGACTCCGGAATATATCCCAGAGCATCGCCGAAATACTTCGTCTCGGTTGAGCCAATATACTTGTCCCAGGAACTCGTCAGCGGATAAAAATCAGTGCCGCCGACAGCCACATTGTAAGGCGTAGAAGCATAGCCGTTGACCTTCAGCCCATTCACAGCCTCAAGCACATAATTGTTGCCATCCATAGGCAAATCGCAGCCCGCTGACCCGCTATCGCCAGTTGCGACCGTCACCGCAATGCCTTGCGCAGCCGCTTGCTGCCAATAGCTGTTAAGCACTGCGTTATCGGCGGTAGAAAGATCTTGCTCGCACTCCAAAAAACTTAGACTGAAAATGTCGACCGTGTTCTCGTTGATTGCCTGCTCAATACCAGAGTTCAGGTCAGTCGAGGTATAAAAGTGAATCTTTGCCCCAGGAGCGAGGCCACCGGAGATTTCCGTATCGATATACGCTTCGTCCGTGTCACTCGTGCTGGTTACACTATCGACATTGGTGATGACTGGCGCAGTCTTGTTACCCAGGTATCTAGACCGATAGTCGATCACTGTACTGGTCTTGATGACCGCATCGCCGCCAATGCCTATCGTGACGCCAGTTCCGTCATAAGTGGTCCCGGTTTTGTAGTTAGCGTTAAAAGTCGAACTGGGCGAGTCGTAGATCGTCGCCGCATCCGCCGGAACAACGTAAAAGGCACCATTGGCGCCCGTATAACCCGGCGTTGCTTCGGCCAGAGCTACGACTTTCCGGGTGACGGGATTCATTACGCCGGCTTTGCCACGCACATATTGTGGCTTCGGACGAAGGGTGTTGAGATGCGCAATTCCTTGAATCACTGGAGCAAGTGCCGATGGAATCGTGGGATCAGAGGTATTCGAATAGAATTGCTCTCCACGAATCTCGAACGAATGAATCTCCGTGTGCAGCGTTTCTTCTATTTGGCTCACATATCCAGAAAACGCAATGTTCGTGCGACCAGGAGACACCGAGTCAACTGTCAGTCCGTGTGATTGCAACCATGCCACAATTGCCGCAATGTCGGAGTCGGCGGGTCCATACAGCTTGCCGAATTGGTCAGGAGTTAGCCATTTATGGTAGTTTGCAGAGGATTTATCCTGAAGCTCCTCCTCGAACTTATCGAGCGCAGCTTGTTGTTCAGCCGATCGCGACAGTACGATCCTCATGTGACTTAGCTGTGTACTCGCTGATGCATGTCCTCGGTCGTATTCCAGCTTGGCCGCGGCAGATACATTGCCGTACAGCCTCGTCCGCGACATCTCGTCCATCGGCTCGGTGATTCGCGCGGGAACTGTAGATACCTGCGCCGCAGATCGCGTCGGAAACGAGACGGCGATCACCAAGGCAATGAATAAAAAGAAGCGCAAAAACCGCATCATCATGACTTCGGACCTCTTGTTCGAGAACCCGGTAAAAACGTTCAGATTATGTCTCGGAGAATAGGGGGTCTATACAATTCTCCCCTTGGCACACCGCTGCTTTACGCCACTCTTTCGGGCAGGGAGAGTTCCAATAAGCACAGATTCTCAAAAAGTATTCAAACCGGCTAAGAATAGTTCGAATCAGCTCTCTTCGATTGAGGCCGGATTCAATCCCCAGATGTAGGATGCCTCTAGCAAAAACGCGGTTGGTCAAGTTTCCACCGTTACTCAAATAACATCTGTTAATTTTGGACCAAAATGGCACTCATCGCCGTCGAACTCCGCTTGTGGCTTCGAACCAGCGCGCCTCGGCTTTGCTCTCAAGAATGCGCAAACTTGCGCCTATTAGATCTTTAATATCATCGTGTTAGGCTTTAGCGTTTTGACACGCGAAGGGCCTCTAATATAAGCGTAAAGACTCGATCGTAAAAGCGCCCGATCGACTAAAGGACTGGCTCACCGCACCGTGGATAACATGAATGATGTGCAAAACTCGAACCTCTTGGCCAGGTTCGTGCGTCTTATTCGTTATTCTTATGTGGTTACGCCGTCAGGTATTGAGCCGTCATCAAACGATCTTCTTAATTGACAGACGGCTTCGCGAGTTTCGAAAGATAGAAGGAGAAAAACATGGCAACACCCGTATCGACACCCACCAGCACCCCGGCTACAGAGCCGTTGACCACACTTCCGGCTTGGAAATCTCTCGAATCCCACTACAGGAAAATCGAGAAGTCGCACCTTCGGGAGTTATTCGCTGGAGATCCCTCCCGTGGCGAACGATTGACCGTCGAAGCTGTAGGCCTCTTCCTTGACTATTCGAAGAATCGCATTACCGATGAGACCATCAAGTTGCTTCTTCAATTGGCCGAGGAATCGGGCCTCAAACACCGTATCGACGCTATGTTCCACGGTGAAAAGATCAACATCACCGAGAATCGCGCTGTCCTTCATGTTGCTCTTCGCGCGCCCAAAGGACAATCCATCCTGGTTGATGGTGAAAACGTCGTTCCCCAGGTGCATGCCGTTCTCGACAGAATGGTCGCTTTCTCCAATCGCATTCGCAGCGGCGAGTGGAAAGGTCACACCGGCAAGAGGATTCGTAACATCGTCAACGTTGGCATCGGAGGATCGGATCTCGGCCCTGTCATGGCCTATGAAGCCCTCAAGCACTATAGCGATCGCAATCTCACATTCCGATTCGTATCGAATGTCGACGGCACCGACTTTGCTGAAGCAGTCCAGGATCTCGATGCGTCCGAGACACTCTTCGTCATTTCGTCGAAGACTTTCACCACTCTTGAAACCATGACCAATGCTCACTCCGCTCGTACTTGGCTGCTGAACGGTCTTGGTGGAGACGAGTCATCCGTCGCAAAGCACTTTGTCGCAGTGTCTACAAATGCTGCTGAAGTGACCAAGTTCGGCATCGACACCGCCAACATGTTCGGCTTCTGGGATTGGGTCGGCGGCCGTTATTCCATGGACTCAGCCATCGGACTTTCGACCATGCTGGCCATCGGTCCAGACAACTTTCTCTCGATGCTCGACGGTTTTCACCAGATGGATGAGCACTTCCGCACCACTCCATTCGAGCGCAATCTGCCCGTACTTCTGGGACTTCTCACCGTCTGGTACAACAACTTCTTCGGAGCCCAAACCGTCGCCGTATTGCCTTACGAGCAGTACCTCAAGCGCTTCCCGGCTTACCTCCAACAATTGACGATGGAGAGCAACGGCAAGCACGTAACGCTGACTGGCGCCGAAGTAACTTATTCGACTGGACCCATCTACTGGGGCGAGCCAGGAACCAATGGCCAGCATTCGTTCTATCAATTGATCCATCAAGGAACCAAGCTGATTCCCTGCGATTTCATTGCGTTTTCCCAGACCCTCAATCCTCTCGGCCGTCATCACGACATGCTTCTCGCCAATGTCTTTGCGCAAACCGAAGCGCTGGCGTTCGGCAAAACTCCCGAACAGGTCAAGAACGAAGGCACCGCGGATTGGCTGGTACCTCATCGTGTTTTTGAAGGCAATCGCCCGTCGAATACGATCATGGCTAACGAACTTACTCCCGCTGTACTCGGCAAACTCGTCGCTCTCTATGAGCACAGCGTGTTCACCCAGGGCACCATTTGGCAGGTGAACTGCTTCGATCAGTGGGGTGTCGAACTCGGCAAAGCGCTCGCTCAACGCATCATTCCCGAACTTGAAAGCAAGACCGAGCCTGCGCTCAGCCATGACAGCTCAACCAACAATCTCATTCGTCGCTATCGCAAGTTCAAGGAGGCTTGATGACACCTCGCGGTTATGAACGACCTCTCTACATTTTGCCGTTCGATCACCGCGGGTCGTTTGAGACCGGCATGTTCGGTTGGCACGGTGCGCTGACTCCCGACCAAACATCGCAGATCGCCGCTGCTAAGCAGGTGATCTACGATGGCTTCAAAACCGCGCTCGCGGCTGGCGTTGACCCAGCCAACGCCGGCCTTCTTGTCGACGAGCAGTTCGGCTCTGCTATCCTTCATGACGCCGCGGGGCAGGGTTATCACTTTGCCTGCCCCGCGGAAAAGAGTGGGCAGGAAGAGTTCGACTTCGAATATGGTGAAGATTTTGCGGCCCACATCGAAGCTTTCCGTCCGACTTTTTCAAAGGTACTGGTTCGCTATAATCCCGAAGGCGATGCCGCACTCAATCGTCGCCAGTCCGCTCGCCTGCGCCGACTGTCCGACTATCTTCAGACTCAATCTCGCAGCCTGTTCATGTTTGAGCTCCTTGTTCCTGCGGAGAAGTCTCAGCTCGACAAAGTCGATGGCGACAAGAAAGCTTACGATCTCGTGATTCGCCCCCAATTGATGGTGCAAACGATCCAAGAACTGCAGGATGCCGGCGTCGAGCCCGACGTTTGGAAAATCGAGGGACTTGATCGCCGCGAAGATTGCGAAAAGATTGTCGTCGCCGCACGACGCAATGGTCGGGACAAAGTGGGCTGCATCATTCTAGGTCGCGGTGAAAACGACGAGAAAGTTCGCTCATGGCTGACGACCGCCGCTGCCGTCAAGGGTTTCATCGGTTTCGCCGTGGGCCGTACCGATTTCTGGGATCCGCTCTCCGCCTGGCATAATCACAAGGAGCCAATGGTAGCTGCGGTCAACGAAATCGCCACGCGCTTCCGTAACTTCGTAACCCTGTTTGAGGGCTCCCGCGTCTAACTAGTCGAGTCTACCCGCCAAAGCAATTTACGGCTCCAAACGCTCGCTCTCCAACGGATGGGACAGAACATCCAGGTTTGTCGTGCATATGTACATTGCTTGGTTGATAGATGTCCAGTTACAATTCGCTTTTCGCCTCTTCCTTTAGAACTCCCGCTCCGGTGTCATTCGTCTGATCAAAAGTTGCACTGCGCGCTCGGCGTTCTTCCATCAAAATGGTAGGTAGGCTCATAATTGGCGACTGAACACCCAACACTGCATACTGGCTGGCTATTTTGAACAACACGTTTCGCTCAGACTAACCCTCCTCAAGCGAGTCATCAAACCTGGATTGATTGGATCAAGCTGCTTCGCAAAGTAAGTCGATAAGAACCGTATTTTGAAACCGGAGTTGGGTAATGAGTAGTTCGGAACAAGCGGTAACTCTCGTTGTCGGTCTCGGCGAAGTTGGTAAGCCGCTCTTCTCGATCCTTCAAAAGTCGGATGCAAGCGTGATTGGCATCGATATCGAACCGGTGTCATTCGATCGACCGGTTGGCTTGATGCACGTTTGTTTTCCCTTCAAGGATTCTGCTCAGTTTGAGCCGGCAGTCTCGGACTATGCCCGCAAGTACTGTCCTGAAATAATTATCATCAACAGCACAGTTGTTCCCGGCACCACTCGCAGTATCCAAAATCGCACCGGCGTGCCTTGCGTCTATAGCCCCATTCGCGGCAAACACACCAAGATGGTTGACGATCTTTATAAGTACGTCAAGTTTGTTGCCGGTGTCGACACGTCGACAACGAACCGAGCGCAACTGCACTTCATCGCCGCCGGGCTGAATTCCGAATCCATTTCCACACCTGAGACACTGGAATTAGCAAAGCTGTTGGAGACGACTTACTTCGGCGTTCTCATCGCCTGGGCTCAAGAGATGAATCGCTTCGCAGAAAAAGTAGACGGCGATTACCTGGAACTCGGAAAATTCTTTAGTGAAATCGACTATCTTCCTCGCGTTCTTTTCCAGCCCGGCGTCATCGGCGGCCACTGCGTCATGCCCAATATCAGCCTTCTCCAGCAGCGCTTCCAATCCGTGTTCCTCGATGCCGTTCAGACTTCAAACGAAGCGCGAAAAGCCGAAATGGCCGCGCAGCAGCAAGAGTTGGAGAGGCGCCTCAAGCCGCTTTCATTAGCCTGATACGCAATCCTCATGAAAAAAATCTGCATGGTCGCCTACACAAATTATCTCTCCGATGCTCGCCCTCGGAGAGAGGCTGAAACGCTCGCATCGAGAGGCGACCAAGTCGATTTCATTTCGTTAGCGGAAAAGAACCACCCTTCCTCAGAAACCGTCATGGGAGTGAGAGTTCTCCGCGTTAAGCAGTCGCGCTATCGCGGCAGCAGCGGTCTTCAATACGGATTATCGTACTTGAGGTTTTTACTCACTGTAACTTGGAAGCTAGCATGGCACTTCCGCCGCGAACGCTATGATATCGTGTATGTCCACACCATGCCTGACCTGCTTGTTTTCGTCGGACTTATTCCCAAATTGTTCGGCACGACCCTTGTCTTGAATTTGCACGACATGATGCCGGAACTCTACATGTCCAAGTTCGGCATCGCAGCAACTCATCCATTAATTCGTCTGCTCGCATTTCAGGAGCAGTTCAGCATTCGCTGCGCCAACAAAATCATCTGCGTCCATGATCCACATCGCGATATTCTCATGAAGCGTGGAACTTCCCGCGACAGAATTACAGTCCTACCCAATGTCCCCGATCCGCGCATCTTTCGTAGCGATAATCAGGTCGCCACCGACGACAATGCATTCCGAATCGTCTATCACGGAACCATCGCCAAGCGTCTCGGCCTCGATCTCGCCGTTCGCGCATTCGCTAGGGCCGCTGATCGCTGTCCCCATGCGCGTTTTGAAATCTACGGCACAGGCGACGCTGCCGACGATGTCGAGCGGGAGATCGAATCCTCCGGCAAGCAAGACAGAATTCGCTTCAATCGCAATATGTTTCGCGTCGAAAACATCGCCCAGATGATTCGAGGCGCATCCGTTGGACTTGTACCCAATCGTCGCGATGCGGCCACTGAATACATGCTTCCGGTCAAGCTCTTGGAGTATGTCCATCTCGGCATTCCGGTAATCGCACCGCGGTTAATGACGATCGAGTATTACTTCAATTCCGAGATAGTCGAATATTACGAACCAGGCAATATAGAAGAGATGGCTGATGCCATTGTCCGTCTCTATTCCGATCCGCAAAGGAGAGCGCTGTTAGCACTGAAGGGCAGGGAATTCGCACGAGTATTCGCTTGGGAGATATTTAAGCAAGACCTTTTTAATGTCATCGATGGCTCTCGCAGTTCAAATCATCCCAGCGAAGAACGTCACAAAGCGATTGCTTGTTGACAAAGGATAGGTAGATGGGACTCATAGTTCGAATCGATGTCGATCGTCCCTACGGCAAACAGGGTTTCATCCGGCACGTCGCCAGCCGAATCGCATCGGACTATTACCTACCTCCCATGCAATGGCTCCAGTATCTCGACGAATTAAAGACCATCCTTACCATCCTCAATGAAAACAAAACTCCATCCTGGGTGTTCTTTCGCAAGTGTACTTATCCGACAGATGAGATCCAAGCGCTCATGCAACAAGGCGGCCATCATTACGGTCTTCATCTCGAAAACTCACGCACTGCTGATACGTTCCGCGATGAACTGACCTCACTTGAACAAAAACTTGGCTTCAAGGTCGAAGCTTTTTCAAAGCATGGATCGGGCCGCTACCGATATGGATGGCATCATTTCGCTCCTTATGAGCCTCAAAAATACATCGTATGGGCCCTGCAGGCTGGATTAAAACTCTTTCTGGGTAACTTGGAAGATCCGCAACTCACTCCATCCAACGATGGCGGTCTCTTGTGTTTTCCTTCCGCATTTTGGCTCGAGCCACATTGGCGCGATACCAATCGGTTTCCAATCCAATGGCTCTTGAGCGAGATTCAGAAGAGAGATATCGTGATGCTGCTCCATCCTGACAACGTCGTATCCAGTCCCGAGATAATGCGCGAGTTTCGCACAGTAATCGAGAACGTTAATCTCGCCAATCGGAACCTCTGACCTCCTGACTTCCGTTTGTCCGCGTCCGCAAGCGTTCACTGCATCACGCGATCCGTTCCCTGCAAGTCAGTGGAAATGATACCGCCATTCCGGAAACACTGTTTCCGGAGGCGTCAGCGTGAACTTTGGATCGAAGATGTTCCTATTCGTCGGTGTGTCGCTGATGCCGGCGTCAGCAGTCAGCCAAAGCGATTGTGCAAGCGCCGCCAGCGTCCAAGGCATCGTCACCGACCCCACCGGAGCCTTCGTCGGGGGCGCTCAACTGCAAACCCTCAATGGAGTAGGTGCTCTTAGCGATGCCGCAGGCCACTACATCTTGAAATGTATCCCTGCAGGCGAAACTACAGTGCAACTCCAGGCGCCGGGGTTCGCTCCCACAACAAAGACCATCTCCACTCGCGCCGGCGAGACTGCCAGGTGGGATGTGCAACTAACCTTGGCCACCGTCGAAACGGACGTGCAGGTAAGCGCACAAAGCAATGACATCACTGACGACCAGGGACCCAACACCGTCGCGCTCAACACTCAGCAGATCCAGCTACTCGCCGATGATCCCGACGACTTTATGCGACAGCTCCAAGTCCTGGCCGCCGAATCAGGAGGCGATCCCAGCAACGCTCACATCACTATCGATGGAATGCAAAACCCAGGTGCTCTACCGCCGAAAGATTCCATCGCATCCATCCGTATCAACCCCGATCTGTTCTCTGCTGAGTACCAATGGCCGCCTTATGGCGGAGGGCTGATTGAGATCACCACCAAACCAGGCACCTCCGCATTACATGGAGCAGCCTTCTTCACCGATAGCACGGGCGCGCTGAACGCAACCGATCCATTCTCGATTACCGCAACCCCTGCTGGAAAAAAGAGGTACGGCTTCAATTTAAGCGGGACTATCTGGCCTAAGAAAGTCGACTATTCTCTCGGTCTCGAGAAGCGTGACATTGACGAATTCAATGTGGTAAACGCAGACGTTCTTGGAAGCGCAGGAACTGTCACCCCATTTCAACAAACTGTATCTGCGCCACAGCGGCGCTGGATTGCGTCGGCGAGAAATGGATGGCAGTTTGGCGCCAACGACTCTGCCATCATTTCATTCTCTGCCAACGTCGACACGCAGGGAAATGAAGGGGTCGGTGGCCTCGTTCTGCCCGAGGCCGGTTATACAGGCATCACCAGTGAATACAACCTCAGGCTCGGGAATACACAAACGTTTGGTGCCACTCTCTTACACGAAACGCGAATCGGCTACAGTTGGAAGCGATTGACTCAATCTCCAAACTCGATTGCACCAACCCTCCAAGTCGCAGGTTATTTCACGAGTGGAGGGTCGACGGCAGGCAGTCTGAACACTCGGGAACGCGATCTAGAGCTTGATGATGATATCGTTCTTACTCGCGGCAAGCACACGTTCAAAACAGGTATTCAGTCTCTCGCAATCTTCCTCCATAACTACGATCCTGACACATTCAATGGCGCATTTGTGTTCGGTGGAGGCAGTGCTCCGATACTTGACACCAACGGTTTTCCAACTGGCCGAACCACCACGATCGATGCGCTCGAACAGTACCGGCGCGCGTTACAAAACCTCCCAGGTGGAACTCCAACAACTTATCAACTCAACACCGGCAAACCTGTCGTCCCCATCACTCAGTGGAGGCCAGCATTCTATGGTCAGGATACGATTCAGCTTACTTCTCGCGTTACCATGGCGACCGGTCTGCGCTATCAGTTACAGACCACACCCGATAGCTTCTTGAGCTTCGAGCCGAGGCTAGGTTTCGGGTGGGCAGTAGACAAGAGATCGAAGTGGGTCTTTCATGCTCGCGTCGGTATCTTTCATGATCCAAATAGCACCGATGTAATTTCCGATGTCTATCGCACCAATGGCGTACAACAAAAGCAGCTTACAATTTATTCGCCAGATTATACGGCTCCTCTCACTCCAACAGCAGACTCAATCGCTATCGACACAATTCGTGAATTTCCCCATTCCATGGTGCAAAAATCGGTGCTCACCGTCTATGTAAATGCTGAGCATGAATTCCCCCACCAATGGCACGCCCGAGCCAACTTTTATTGGGGTGAAGATTGGAATCGCCTGCGTATCCGCAATATTAACGCGCCCGTGGTGGCAAGCAGCGTCGGCACTGCACCCGATCCACTCGCGGCCCTCCGCGCTCCACGGCCCTTTGCGCCCAATGAGAATATCCTCCAATATCAAAACGCAGGACACCTTGCCGGTAACCTCGTTTCAATGTCATTGGATCAGCACAGCTACAAACGATTCGATCTCCACTTCAGCTATCGCCATGTCAATTTCAAGTCGGATGGCGGTGATGCTTTGGGAAGTCCTCAATCAAGCTACAGCGACGCGGGAGAGTCGTCGCGTGCAGACTGGATGCGGTCAAACGCGGGATCTTTCTTCGGATCCGTCTATCTTCCCTACAGGCTCCAATGGTCTTCTCAACTCGATGCCAGCACCGGTGCGGCGTATAACATCACTACGGGAACCGACGCGAATGGTGACGGAATCTTTAACGATCGGCCGGCGTATGCTACAACCATCGGTCCCGGTACATATAAGACGGCTTATGGAATTCTGACTGCCAATGCTGTCAATGGAAATCTGCCGCGCAACGCGGCAACGTTACCGAGCGTGTTTCACCTGGATACAAACCTGAGTCGCGCATTCGTACTTAATTCAAAGAACACTGACCACTTACGGACAGTTACTCTCAATGCGCGCAGTGCCAACGTACTTAATCACACTAACGTCACCGGGGTAAGCGCCGTTCTTTCGCCTACCCTCGGTCAACCGACCGTTGCCGAGCCCGCGCGAAGAATCGAATTCGGTGCGCGCTTTTCTTTTTAACCAGGGCATAAGATGGATGCAAGGAATTTGAAACCTCTAGCGCCCGCCACAACGTCAAGGATAGAAAGTAGGCCACTCATGAATGAACCTATTCAGATTTCTAAAACTCGGCGCGAAGAGCCTTTGTTCGAATTGCCAAGGGCGGTCAAGCCCGACGCTACCATTTGGCTCAACGCACACATTGTCATCTTTCCCGTGGCAACCGCCCTCGCCCTGGCCACAGCCAGCGAATGCCACTCCATCTTCCATCTACCTTCGTTGCTCTATGGCGTTGTGCTCTGGGAGTGGTGGGGGCTCATCGCAAGTCTGCTCTGGACCACAGGGAAGCGCTCCGCTTTTCTCTCGGGCTTCTCTCCCAAATCAATCGTGCTCCACGTGCTCATCGGTCCAGCTCTCGGTGTGGTTCATCTTCTACTATTGGGGGCGCTCGGCTTCACGGTGCCGCGCTGGTGGCTATCTGCCTCAGCATCCTCTCTATGGTTTGGAGAGTTTCATTTGAATCGTTTTGGTCAGGAATTGTTGATCTATGTGTGCATCATCGGCATCGTCGGCGTCGTCCAATCGCAAATAAAAATACAGCGCAACGCGCTCCATGCTTCCGAACTGCAACGACAGCTATCCGCTGCACAACTTTTTGCATTGCAGTCTCAAATAGAGCCGCATTTTCTCTTCAATACTTTGAATGCTGTTACAAGCCTCGTCGAACTTGGAAGAAACCGTGAGGCGTCTGAAACCCTTGCCCATCTCGACACGATCCTTCGCACAACGCTGCGCCGCAAGACGCCTGAGAAGGTACTCTTCACAGAAGAACTAGGTGTCATTGAAAGTTATCTGGCAATACAGCGCGTTCGCTTTTCTGATCGGCTTCAAGTAAAGATCGATGCCAGCGATGAGGCACTCGAAGGCCTCGTTCCTTCGTTCCTGCTTCAGCCTATAGTTGAGAACGCCGTGCTGCACGGCATCGCTCCAGCGGAAAACGGCGGCTTGATTGAGGCGCACGTGAAGCGAGTTGGCAATCGCCTCTGGATGCAGATTCGCGATACTGGCCATGGCGTGGCGACCAAGACTACAAAAGGACTCGGCATCGGAATACAAAACACCAAGGATCGCCTCGCGCACTTCTATCCCAACGCCCATGATTTTTCAGCAGGTCCTTTGTCCACTGGTGGATTCGAGGTAACGATACAAATTCCTTTTGAGCGCGCCGCAGTATGACTCTTCGAACCCTCGTCGTGGACGATGAGCCGCTCGCTCGAGAGCGATTAAAGTTGCTGCTGCACGAAGAAGATATCGCGGTCGTCGCAGAATGCGGAAACGGAACCGACGCCGTGGCCCTGCTAAAGTCACAGCCTTTCGACCTCTTGTTTCTGGATATCCAGATGCCGGGCCGCAACGGTCTCGAAGTTGTCGAAGAATTCGGATTGCACGGTCTGCCCGCCACGGTCTTTGTGACCGCTTATCAGGAACACGCCGTCCAAGCCTTCGAAATGGAGGCCATCGACTATCTAACCAAACCCGTGCAGCCGCTTCGCCTCAAACAAACTCTGGTTCGCGTACGGAAAGCACTCGAGGCCAAAACAGCGTTACTCACTCAATCTCAATTCTCAGCAGCTCTGCGCGAAATGCAAAGCCTCTCGGAGCAAAAGCGGTACCTGACTCGGATTCTCGTCAAGGATGGCCTGAAGGACCTCCTCGTCTCCACGACATCTATCGAATGGATCGAAGCCGCCGATTACTATAGCTGCCTGCACGTCAACGGCCGGTCCCGCATGCTTCGTGAGTCAATAACTGACCTCGCAGCTAAATTGGATCCAGCGATGTTCCTTCGCGTGCATCGATCCGCGATCGTTAACTTGAACCACGTTCGAGAAATCTATCGTGAAGGTCAGGACGAGGGCACCGTCGTTCTCCTCGACGGGCAAAAAATCAAGATGAGCAAAGCGGGCAGGCTCAAACTGACGCAAATGCTCGCGTCCTAACCATCGCACCCGCATCGATGAATGCCGCCAAGCCTCGGCAGCACGTCTCCGCAATCTGCTTTTGGCAGCATCCCTCTGTTAGTTATGCCCAAGCCCCGTGTCGACATCAATTCGAATTCTAAAAATCCCTCTTGATTGAATCGTCTCACCGCTGCGGCAAACTTCACGGGCACATTCCCACATGATCTCCGATTGTGGGCAGTGAACCGGACACAGATTTGCCCAGCTATCTCTACCAGTTGTCCGTTCGTCTTTCGGTTGCACAACTCCGTGATGTAGCAGCACAGACGTCACCACGTCGTAAATTTCAGATAAAGATCGAGTCTTTTCCAAGGGCCCAACTCCTTCAAGGGAACGCGAAGGTGAGTTTTGAGTGTGCCGTAAACGTATCCTCTGAATCTGTGATTGGGATCACTTTCGATCAATATTTCCCGGACTTCGATGATCCGCCGATTCCGCACTTCCGTCATCGGACGGGCCCTTCAGGCTTCGGTAAGATGGAACTTGGCTTTTCCAGCCCGGCAGCATCCGTTCGGGAACTCCGGACAACCGGAGCGTTCGCCTCGTTTTGCGGTTGAGTCACTTGCGGCATGATCTTGATTTATGAGAATTATGAGAAATCAAAGGAGCTCCAATGCGATTAGGTGATCTGCTTATCCTTGCGAAACAGGTCACCCCCGCCGACGTGGCGCGCGCCCTCAAGCGTTCACGCGAACTGGGCGAACGGCTCGGCCGCAGTCTCGTGGCCATCGGCGCCATCGACCAGCGCACCCTCGAGAGCTATCTGCATCGCATTCCCGGCGAGCCCGCCAACATCGCTGCGACCGGACTCGACCCCAACGATCTCGTCATGCTTCTCATGAAGCTGATCTACTCCAATCGCCTTGAGACCGCTCGCCAATGTATGGACGCGATCAAACTGCCCTACCACATTGTCAGTGAACTCGTAGGCATGGCCGTCGATCGCAAGTTACTTCGCACCCTGGGCACGCGCGAATCCGACAATCTTCTCGACATGGCCTATGTCATGACCGATGAGGGCCGCCGCTGGTCGACCGACGCCCTCGAGCAAATGCGCTATACCGGCCCCGCGCCTGTTCCACTCGCAGAGTTCATTCAGCAAGTTAACCTTCAAAGACTCACCAACGAAATCGTTACCATGGACCGCGTCAATGAAAGCGTTGGCGAGCTTGAACTGCAGCAAAGCATCATCGAGCAGATCGGCCCCGCGCTCAACTCCGGCCGCGCCATCCTCCTCTACGGTCCCGCCGGCAACGGCAAGACTACCGTGGCCCTGCGCATTGCTTCCGTATTCCGCGACATCATTTACATCCCCTATGCCGTCGAAGTCGAAGGCCAGATCATCCGCTTCTACGACTCAAGCATCCACAAGCAAGTGAAGTCGACGGGAATGGCCGATGACGATGGATTTTCCTTCCTGCGCAGTGATGAATTCGACGCGCGCTGGGTTCCATGTCGCCGCCCTTTCGTAATCACCGGCGGCGAGCTGATCCTCGAAATGCTCGACCTGCGCTACGACACAACCGGTCACTACTACGAAGCCCCTCTGCACATGAAGGCTCTCGGCGGCTGCTTTCTCATCGATGACTTTGGCCGCCAGCTTGTCAGCCCCGTCAACCTGCTCAATCGGTGGATCGTGCCACTGGAAAACCGCGTAGATTACTTGAAATTGCACACCGGAAAAAGCTTCAGCTTTCCCTTCGATGAACTCGTCATCTTCTCCACCAACCTTGAGCCTGAAGACCTGATGGATCCCGCTTTCCTGCGCCGCATTCCCTACAAGATCGAGGTCGGTGCGCCTACCCTCGCCCGATACAAACGCATCGTCGCAATGGAATGCGAACGGCAGGGAATCACGCTCACCGATGATGTGTTCAACGTCATCGCGGCCAAGATCCAATCAGAAAAAGGTTTGAACCTGGCGGCCTTTCAGCCACGTTTCATCGTCGATCAAGTGGTCGCAATCTGTCGCTTCATGGGCCAGGCACCGCACTTCGAACAACGCTTCATCGACTACGCAATCGACAACCTCGGCGTTCGTCGCCGCACTCCGCCGCCGCATTAAACCAAACCGTTTCTCCGAGAAAGGTCTCATCACCCTGCCGCGCCTTGAAATGCTACGCTAGATGAGGATTCGCACCGCTTATCCGTGGCCCCGTAGCTCAGGTGGATAGAGCAGCAGTTTCCTAAACTGTTTGTCGGAAGTTCGAGTCTTCCCGGGGTCACCATCACCTTTTGCAGTTCGCTTTTAACGCACTCGACGACCTAATCTCGTTTTGACTTCATTCGATCAGAACGTTATAAATGTTTGTGTCGTCGAAAATGGTTTCATGACGCCAAGCCGGTCAACTCGACGGCGTAGTTCAACACAGCTATTGCCAGGATGCTCGGGAAGGCGGTGAAAGCCCGCCACTGCCCCGCAACTGTGAGCGCCCTGCCCACTGGTTTCGTCCCTTAAGCCATGGCAGAATGCCAGCCCGCGAATTCTCCGTATTGCGGAATTCCGTATCAACCACTGCCGATGTGCGGTCACGCGCATCCGCGGGAAGGTGGCTGGAAAAGGCGCAAGTCAGGAGACCGGTCCGCGCGCCTTAACCGCTTGCGTTCCGAGGGGAACGAGGGAGCCATTTAATGTTTCTATCCGCAGCAATCCGCGGCCAGTTTGTCCACGCGCGCGTCCGTATCGCCCATTTTGCCTTTTCCGCCGCACTAATCGCCGTCGTACTTTCTTCGATCGTCCCGTTGGCTCACGCCGCCTCCATTCGCGGTGTCGTCACAGACGCATCGGGCGCGAAAGTCTCCGGCGCCACTGTCGCCCTCATCAGCACCGGCAAAGTCGCTGGCTCAGCCGTTTCGGCAGCCGATGGAAGTTTTCAAATTCTCGCCGGCGCCAGCGGCCGCTTTTTTCTCGTCGTTTCCGCCAAGAGCTTTCGCCAATTGCAGACACCGGGCTTTTATGCAGGCAAACTCGATAACATCGAACAGGATGTAGTCCTCGAGCCCGAGTGGGTCCGCCAGTCCATTGTCGTCACTGCGACCGGCATTCCCACTCCTCAGCCGCAGACCAGCGCGGCTACCAGCGTGCTCGGCCCCCTCGATCTCGTCCTCCAGGATGACATGGCAAGCTCGCTCCGCCTCATGCCCGGCACTTCGGCAGTCCAGATCGGCCAGCGCGGCGCGCAGACCTCGCTCTTCATCCGAGGCGGCGATTCTGACGACAACAAGATCCTCGTCGATGGCGTCAGTGCCGGCGATCTCGGTGGCCGCTTCGACTTCGGCGCGCTCTCGACCACCGCCGTCGAAAGCGCTGAAGTCTATCGCGGCACCAATTCCAGCTTGTATGGAGCCGATGCCGCCAGCGGCGTCGTTAACTTCACCACGCCGCGCGGCACCAGCAGTTATCCCTCGATCATCTTTCACGGCGATGGTGGCAACTTCAACACATCGCGCGAGGAACTCGAATTAGCCGGCTCACACAATAAATTCGACTATCTCGGTGCATTTAGTTGGCTCCAAACTTCGAACTCACTTCCCATGGATGAATACCACGCTGCCACATCGGCTGCGAACCTTGGATGGCAGCCCACCGGCTCCACGCAAGTTCGCGGCACCATCCACTATGGGGTCGATGCGACCGGCGTTCCCAACGCGTGGAACTTCTATCACGTCGCTGACCATGCCACTGAGAAAGATCAGGACATTTATCTCGGGGCTTCCATCGATAACCAGACCACCGCATCGCTGCACAACATGGTTCGCTACAATCTGACCCGCAAGCGCGAACAATTTTCGTTGTGGGATCAGCGGGGCAGCGGGTTCTTCGATGCTTATGGCGACAGCCTCGGCGACCTCGTCACCATCACCGGCGCCAATGGTTCATCCGCCACTGGTCGCGCCGTTCTCGACTACGCCGAGACCTATCCATATCAGTACCAACTCGTCAACAATCGCGATCAACTCGCCTATCAAGGCGATTACCGCTTCACTCCTCACATCACTGCATTAGTCGGCTTTCACTTTGAAGATGAACGGGGCTCTGAGGTCGTTCCCTCTTACGCAACCAATGAGACCACCGAGCGCCAGAACTATGATTACATCGCCGCTGTTCACGGCGACTTCAAAACCAGGTTCTTCTACACCCTCGGCGGCAGCCTCGAACACTATTCGCTCTTCGGCGTGGAAACCTCACCCCGCGGCGGTGCTTCCTTCTATGTCCTCCGCCCACGCAGTGGAAAATTCAGCGGCACGCGCATCCTGTTCAACTATGGCGATGCGGTTCGCGAACCTGCGCTGACCGATCAATTTGAGTCTCTCTACCAGTTCTTTACTAGCGCCGGCATTGCGTCTACCGCGCAGCAATTGCATATCACGCCGCTTGCCGCACCGACTGCGCGCACTTATGAGGGCGGGCTCGAACAATCGTTTCTGAGCGAGCGAATCATCCTGCACGCCAACTATTTTCACAATGAATTTGGCAAGCAAATCGAGTACGTGGACAAGTACTTGCTCCCCAACCTGCTTATCAATCTCACCGCGGCTCAGCAGCAGCAACTGGCTGCGGTACTCGCACTATATCCATCTAAATACAGTTTCAGCGCCAATACTCAAGCCTTCCGCGCCCAAGGCTTTGAAACTACCGTCGAAGGCGGCATCGGGCGCAACATCTTCCTCCGCGGCGGCTACACCTATCTCGATGCGGTGGTTCAGCACTCTTTCGACAGCGATAATGAAGCCCTCACCGGCGGTTATGCACCCACTTATAACGGAACGCCCATTGGCGCGATCTCCCCGCTCATCGGTGCGCGTCCCTTCCGCCGTCCGCCCCACTCAGGCTTCATCACCGCCAGCTTGCCCTACCACGGTTTCTCTGCGCTCGCCACCGCATCGTTTGCCAGCCGAGCCGACGATTCCACCTATCTCGAATACGCCGACGCCAACGGTGGCAACAGCCTGCTCTTGCCCAATCGCAATCTCGATCACGGTTTTGCCAAGCTCGATCTCGGCGGCAGCTACGAGCTCTTCTCCTGGTTAGCCATCTACGGTCAGGCTGAGAATCTCACCAGCAATCAGCACATCGCCCCCATCGGCTACGTCAGCCTGCCCATGAACTTCCGCGCCGGCCTCCGCATTCAATGGAGCAAGAACACCAACCGCTAATTGCCCCTCACCCAGAGGCCAACCTTCTGTGCGATGCGTCCACGACCGTCGCACATTCCTCCTCCGCAAAAGGGGCGGGCCTGAGCAAAACTGTCTCCAATCCACAACTCCACGTGCAGCACAAATGAGGAAATCTCTGCGAAACGTCCTTTAATTCACAAACACGAACAATATTTTCCATGCCACGAATACAAACTCGCGAATTCCAGCCAGGAATCTACTTTAGCTATATGTTTCGATCCCATCAATACCGATAATCTATTCAAATTCGATCCCGGATCTTTTGCCAGTTGAACTTGAGGAAGCGATCGTCTTTCGAGGTGTCCCTGATGTGCTCGAAGTGTCAGTCTGAGGCTCTTTGTACCGTTCCCGCGGAAGTTAGACTGTATCGCAACAGCCCCCGCACGCTCAGCCACCCTCCCATGTCACCCTCGCCCGACATCCGCATCTGCCTCGATTGCGGCTGGTCCGAATTCTCTATCCCTCAATCCTGGCTCTCCGCCGGCTGGCTTCGCTCCATGCGACCCAACCAACCCGTTTCCATCTCCACCAAAGCTCGCGCCGTCTCCTAAACTCACTGGCCCCTCACGACCGTCCCGCCCTTGCTCACATCTACTTGTGACGCCGCGCATATACACCGCACCGATTCAGGATTTGCATCGTGGCCGAGTTGATTAGGTTGGAAGGAAAGTTCCCAAGCCAACCCGTCGACGGGAGGGCTCCCATGTCAAAATCTCGCTCCATCTCGCAGAAAATCGCAACAACCTCGCCCATCCTCAACCCCCGCAGAAGTTTGCAACTGCTATTGATACTTGTATGTCTGGGCTCGGCCGTAGCCATGGCTTGTCCGCCCTGGATGCGCGCCCACATCGCTGGCGGTAGTGGGTACACCATCCCCACCGCCATTAAGGTCGCCCCCAACAACGACTACTATGTCACCGGGCAAACCATTCCCAATGCGAGCTTGCCGGCAACCGCCTCTACTGCCTATGGCGGATCGGATATTTTCCTGGCCAAATTCGCAGCCTCGGGAAAACTGATTTGGAGCATCCAGGCAGGCGGCCCCGAAGATGACAAAGGCGCAGGGCTCGATATCGACTCGCAGGGAAATGTCTATGTCACAGGAACATTCACAGATAGCGCGTACTTCCCGTCCGTCGACAACTCTGTCGCCCCACTCGTTACGGGCTTGGGCCAAACCATCTTTCTCGCGAAATACACCCCTGCTGGCAATCTTGTCTGGGTCGAGACCGGCGTTGTCTCCTATAGCGGTGCAACCAATGGAGGCTATGGTGTTGCTGTCGATCCTGCCGGCAGCGCCCTCTGCCTCACCGCGGTGAGCCAGGGAAACACCACCTTCTCCTCGCAGAACGGAATCACCGGCACCGTCTCCGGAGTTGGAACATGGCACATGGTCGTTGCCAAGTTCGATCTCGCGGGTGACTTCCAATGGGCCCAAACCAACGAGTCCGGCCCCAACAGCGTTCCCGGCGCCATCGCCGTTGATGGTCGAGGCAGTGTCTACATCACCGGTTGGCTTGAGGATGAAACCACTTTCTCGAGCACCAACGGAAAAGACATCGCCATCACAGGCTTCAGTCCCGCTCAAATCAATACCGACTATCCGGACGACGCTTTTCTCGTCAAGTATGACTCCAACGGCAATGCCAAATGGGTAAACCACATCGGCGGATACAAAGGCATGGGCAATGCACTCGCCATTAGCCCATCCGGCGAAATCACCCTCGTCGGCTTTATCGGCAACGTCAACTATCTATCTCCATCCGACGCGAAAACCCTCGCAACCTCTCACTCTCCGTACAAAACGTTTAGTCTCGGTGGTGGCTATTTCACCGATCCTTACAATCCTGACGTCGTAATCGCCACTTACGATAACGCCGGTCAATTGAAGAGAGCCATCCGTTACGGCAGCAGCAACGACGAGGTAGCCAACGGCGCAGCCTACGATGCAAAGGGCAACCTATATATCGTCGGTCTCTCCAGGTCGGGATCGGCCCAACCAACACTCTTCGTGCAGAAGTATTCAGACAGCAAATTGCTCTGGCAGCAGAAAGCCCAAAATGCGGGAATCTGGAATGAGCAGGGAACTACGCCCACAATCTCACTTAGCCCTTCCGGTCACATCTATGTCGCCGGCAGTTTCACCGGCATCGCAAAATTCGGCACCATCGATCTGTCCGCCATCGGTTCAACAGATATGTTCGTCGCTGAACTAGCCCACGAATAACTCGTTTGATCAATCCCAACAAAAAGGACCCCCAGCCAAAGCCGGGGGTCTTTTTGTACTGTACGGTATTTGCGCCATTTGACGCAGTTGGCCGCACCGCAGGTGTGGTTGATTCTTAGTACATGCCGTCCATACCGCCGCCGCCGTGGCCGCCGCCTGCCGGAGCACCCTTCGGCTCAGGCAATTCGACAACCAGTGCTTCGGTGGTGAGCAACAAACCAGCGATCGAAGCCGCGTTCTGCAGCGCCGTGCGGGTTACCTTGGTCGGATCGATGACGCCGGCCTTCACCAGGTCTTCGAAGATTCCGGTCGCAGCGTTGTAGCCATAATGCGGTTCATTCGACTCCAGAACCTTGGCCACTACAACCGCACCCTCTTCGCCGGCATTGGCAACAATCTGCCGCAACGGCTCTTCGAGTGAACGGCGAACAATCTGTGCGCCGATCTTTTCGTCGCCTTCGAGCGTCTTGATCAGGGCGTCAACCGCGGGAATGGAGCGAACCAGCGCCACGCCGCCGCCGGGGACGATGCCTTCCTCGACTGCTGCACGTGTCGCATGCAACGCATCCTCAACGCGAGCCTTCTTTTCCTTCAGCTCGGTCTCGGTAGCCGCGCCAACCTTGATGATGGCAACGCCGCCCACCAGCTTGGCCAACCGCTCCTGCAGCTTTTCCTTGTCGTAGTCAGAGGTGGTCTTCTCGATCTGCGAACGGATTTCCTTCACGCGGCCGTCGATGTCCGTCGTCTTGCCCGAACCGTCAACAATCGTCGTGTTGTCCTTGTCGATCGTGATCCGCTTGGCGCGGCCCAGATCCTCGAGCTTCACGCCTTCCAGCTTGATGCCCAAGTCTTCTGTAATGGCCTTGCCGCCGGTCAAAATCGCGATGTCGCCCAGGATCGACTTACGGCGATCGCCGAAGCCAGGAGCCTTCACCGCAGCCACATTCAGCGTGCCGCGCAGCTTGTTCACGACCAAGGTCGCCAACGCTTCGCCTTCCACGTCTTCCGCAATGATCAAGAGCGGCTTGCCGCCACGGGCCACTTGCTCCAATAGGGGCAACAGGTCCTTCATCGCGCTGATTTTCTTCTCGTAGATCAGGATGTACGGTTCTTCCAGAACCACTTCCAGGCGCTCTGCATCCGTCACGAAATAGGGGCTCAGGTAGCCGCGATCAAACTGCATTCCGTCCACGGTCTCGAGGCCGGTGTGCATGGTCTTCGATTCTTCAATCGTGATCACGCCATCCTTGCCGACAACCTTCACTGCATGCGCGATGATGTCGCCGATTTCCTGGTCGCCGTTGGCCGAAATCGCACCAACCTGCGCCACGGAACCCTCATTCACAGCCTGCGAAAGCTTGCCCAGTGCGCCCTGTTCGGTCCACTTGCCGTCCTTGTCGCGTGCGCCGATGATCGTTACCACGGCCTTGTCGATGCCGCGCTTCAACGCCGTCGGATTCGCACCCGCAGCCACCGTCTTCACGCCCTCGCGGAAGATAGCCTGCGCCAACACGGTCGCCGTCGTGGTTCCGTCGCCGGCCACGTCAGAGGTCTTCGAAGCAACTTCACGCACCAACTGTGCGCCCACGTTCTCCAGCGGATCCTTCAGGTCAATCTCTTTGGCCACCGTCACGCCGTCCTTGGTGATAGTGGGCGAACCAAACTTCTTCTCAATTACAACGTTGCGGCCCTTGGGTCCCAACGTCGCCTTAACTGCATCCGCCAGCGTGTTCACGCCGCGCAGGATAGCCTGACGGGATTCCTCACCGTGCAAAATCTGCTTTGCCATGCTCTTCTCCTAATAGGTTTCAGGGGTCAGGGATCAGGGATCAGTTCTTCCTGTCCGTCAACCCGCATCCAAACTCATTGATCCATTCATTTAAGAAGCGCTTCGAAGATTCCCGGCCTCGGAGTAATGGGGTTGTTTTTGACCCCTGACCCCTGATCCCTGAAACCTGTCTTCCGCTACTTCTTAACGATTCCCAGAACTTCCTCTTCGCGCATGATCAGAAACTCTTCGCCGTCGATCTTGATCTCGGTGCCAGAGTACTTGCCGAAAAGAATCTTGTCCCCCGCCTTCACATCAAGCGGGAATACCTTGCCTTCGTCGTTCGACTTGCCCTTGCCCACGGCGATCACTTCGCCTTCCTGGGGCTTTTCCTTGGCGCTGTCCGGAATGATGATGCCACCACGGACGGTCTCTCCCTCTTCCAAACGGCGGACGAGGATACGGTCATGAAGCGGGGTGAACGTAGTTGTTACCGTAGATGCTGCCATTGCTTCGCTTCTCCTTCACGCGCACTCAGGGTTGAGCCCCAAACGCGTGTTTTGGTACTTAAATTGGCTGAGAATTCTTGGACTGCGGCCCCAAAAGCAGGGCAGCGGATTAACATTAATTAGTTCCACCAGCAGCGGTTTAGCACTCTCGCCTTCCAATTGCTAACATAGGCCGTGAGCCTTACCTTGTCAAGTTGTGGAAATTAAATCTGAGTGAATCGCGCTCATATTAGAGGGGCAGGTTTCAGGGGGCAGGGATCAGAAGGCCCGTCGAGCGTAAATCATCAGCTCGACAGGCTGCGGAATTCGATCCGTGAAGGGAAATGGCCTCAGCACGTAGATCAAAACTGATCCCTGATCCCTGACCCCTGATCCCTCACCCCTGCTCTCTGACCCCTGCTCTTCGCGTAGAATGATCTCCATGCTTCGTCGTTCGTTAATCCGTTCTGCCGCTGTCGTGGCCGCCTCAGTTTTGGTCATCGCGTTATTGACCAGTGCCCATTCTCAAGACACCTCCAAGCGCGGCCGCAAGTACAAATCTCCTCCCCAGACAGCACGTATCGAGGTCTCCATCCTCCGCGACGGCAGCGGCAAGCCCATTGAGAATGCCTCCGTCATCTTTCATCCGATGGAAGGCGAGCACGACAAGGGCAACATGGAGTTGAAGACCAACGAAGACGGCAAGACCATCATCGACGTGCTTCCCATCGGCGGCACGGTGCGCCTCCAGGTCATCGCCAAGGGCTTCCAGACCTACGGACAGGATTACAAAGTCGACAAGGCCGAAATGGCCATTGAAGTTCGCATGAAGCGACCCGGCGAGCAATATTCGGTCTACAAGCATCAAGACGACAAGCCCAAGGACGACCAGAAGCCACCCCAAAACTAGGCATCCTGTCTCAATATCAGCGGGTGCCCCCGGTCTCGCTTTTGAGACCGGGGAATGACCAATCCAAACCTCACCGTACATGACATCCCAACCACTCACCAACAAATCCGCCCTCATCACCGGAGCCGCCAAGCGCATCGGCCGTGAAATCGCCCTCACCCTCGCCCGTGCCGGAGCCGACATCACCATCACCTACAACACCTCCGCAACCCAGGCCGCCGAAACCGTCCGCGAAATCGAATCCCTCGGCCGCCGCGCCCAGGCCGTTGCATGTGATGTCCGCTCCGAAGCATCCGTCCACGCCGCCGTCCAATCCGCTGCCGCCTTTCACGGACATCTCCACATTCTCATCAACAACGCCGCTATCTTCGAGAGCGCTCCCCTCGATCGCCTTACTGTTGCCCAATGGGACGCCATCTTTGAAACCAACACCCGCGGCCCTTTCCTGCTCTCGCGCGAAGCCCTCCCTCACCTCCGCGTAGCCGCAGGAAAAATCGTCAACATCGGTTCGCTCGGCGGCCTCGAACCATGGGCCACCCACGCCCACTACTGCTCCTCCAAAGCCGCTCTCCACATGCTCACCCAATGCATGGCCAAAGCCTTTGCCCCTGAAGTCTCCGTGAACGCCGTCGCTCCCGGCCGCATCGAGATGGACGACCACACCGCCCAGGAAGCTCTTCACTTCGCCGCCATAACGCCCCTGCGCCGCAACGGTACTCCCGACGACGTTGCCCAGGCCGTCTTATTTCTCGTTGCCCAATCCACTTTCATAACCGGCCAAATCCTTACCGTCGACGGCGGCCTGGGCCTCTAACTCTGACGTGATTCGCAGGCAAGTGGGTGCCCCATCCATTCCGCGTTTTGTGCGGAAAGGGTGGGAGACCGTGACACTATTTGAAGGCCGATTCATCGGGCAATCGCATTTGGAGTTTTCCAAGTTTCGACTGTGTCATTCTGAGCGAACGGGGCCCCGAACGTCCTTCAGTTCGGGGGTGGTGAGCGAAGAATCTGCTGTTGTTCTGCGCCGTACTCTGCCTGGAAACACCGTATGCAGTCAAAATCGGGCTTCTTGCCAATTCGGATGTCATGAGAATTCCAAGTGCGATTGCCCTGGGTCGATTCAATCGTCACGTCCACCAACGGTCCCCAGGTTGTAAAGTTATTCGCATGCGCAAAATGACCTGCCTTGCGACCCTCTCTATTTCGCTCCTCCCCGCGTGCCTCTTCGGCCAAAACAGCCAGAACGCCGCCATCATTTCCGTCGATGCGTCCCACCCCGGCGCGGCCATCTCACCCTCCATGTACGGCATCTTTTTCGAAGACATTAACTTCGGCGCCGACGGCGGTCTCTATCCGGAATTAGTCAAGAATCGCTCCTTCGAATTCCAGGAACCAATGACAGGCTGGCATGAAGTCATGGGCATCAACGCCAAAGGTCTCGACACGCCCAAAGGCGAACTCGGCGTCCATACCGAAGACCCGCTCAACCCGTCCAATCCGCACTACCTGCGCGCTCGCGTCTACGATCCCGGCTATTCCTTCTACAACACCGGTTTTCGCGGCATGGGCATCGAGAGCAACGCCGAATACCGCTTCTCCGCCTACGTCCGCTCCACAGGCCCAAAATCTATCCGCGCCACCATTACCGATGAAAACAGCCACGAAATCGGCACTGGCCAACTCACCGGATTTGACCAGCACTGGAAGCACTACGAAACCATCATCCGCGCCAACGCGACCGCCCCGCACGCCCGCCTCAATCTGATCGTCGATGAAAAAGGCTCGCTCGATCTCGACATGGTTTCGTTGTATCCCGTCGACACCTGGAACCACCGTCCCAACGGCCTGCGCAAAGACCTCGTCCAGTTGCTTTATGACATGCATCCCGGCTTTCTTCGTTTCCCCGGCGGCTGCATCGTTGAGGGCCGTCTCCTCGCCACGCGCTATCGCTGGAAGAATACGGTCGGCGATATCGCGGAGCGCAAAACCATCATCAATCGCTGGAACGATGAGTTCGATCAGCGCCCCGCTCCCGACTACTTCCAATCCTTCGGCCTCGGCTTTTATGAATACTTCCAGCTTGCCGAAGACATCGGTGCCAAGCCCTTGCCCATTCTGAACTGCGGCATGGCCTGCCAATTCAACTCCAGCGAAACCGCTGCCGTCGATCAACTCGACGAATATGTGCACGACGCCCTCGACCTCATCGACTTCGCCAACGGTCCAGTGACCTCCCCGTGGGGCAAACTCCGCGCCGACATGGGACACCCCGAGCCATTCCATCTCACCATGCTCGGCGTCGGCAACGAGCAGTGGGGCCCCCGCTACGTCGAACGCTACAAAGTCTTCGCCGCCGCTCTAAAATCCAGCCATCCCGAGATTCAGTTAGTCGTTGCCGCCGGCCCCTTCCCATCTGGCGAGCCCTTTGAAGGTCTCTGGTCCACCTGGCGTCAGCTTCACGCCGACATCGTCGACGAACACTACTACATGAGCCCCGAGTGGTTTCTGTCGAACACCGCCCGCTACGACAAATACGATCGCTCCGGCCCCAAAGTCTTCGCCGGAGAATATGCCGCCCAAAGCGTCCAATCGACCAGCGCCGACAATCGCAACAACTGGAAGACCGCCATATCCGAAGCCGCCTTCATGACCGGTCTCGAGCGCAACGGCGATGTCGTCCGCATGGCCTCCTACGCCCCGCTGCTGGCCGACGTCGATGCCTGGCAATGGAAACCCGACGCCATCTGGTTCGACAATCTCCACTCCTTCGGCACCACCGATTACTACGTCCAAAGCATGTTCGCCAACAACGTCGGCACGCGCATCGTCCCCGTAACCCCCGAAGCCGTTGATGGCCTCTACACCAGCGCAACCCTCGACGAGCGCTCCCATGAACTAATCCTGAAAGTGATCAACTACTCACCCAATACACGCCCCGCCGAAATCCGCCTGACTGGCCTCAACCCCTCCGGCGCCGCCAAAGTCACGACACTCGCCAGCCCCGATCTCGCCGCCGAAAACAGCTTCGCCCACCCCACAGCCGTCTCGTCCGAGCAATCGAGCCTTCCACTTACCTCAAGTTCCATCCCCGTCCAACTCCGCCCCTACTCCGTCACCGTCTATCGCATCCCCGCCCGCTAAGTCCCCCACAGTCGTTCCCGACCCAAGGCGGCATGAAACTCGAGTCACCAATGAAGGTGGGTGGGAGACCATAAAGGCCTACGTCCACCATCGGGTCCTTCCTTTTTCCATTCCTGTTTCTTATCAGTCCCCCACCGGTGTTACCGACCCACAGGAGATGAATCTGGGTGCCCCCGGTCCCTCGCTTTTGGGGACCGGGGAGGAATATTCCAAGGTTTGACTTGTTTCTTTCTAGGACCGCGATGCTTCGGCGCAGCGGCCTCGAATGATATTCGTGTCTTACATCTGCGGTTGCTCCTGGCGATTTCTGACACGCCATCCCCTCCGATTTTCATCATCCCTTGCCAAATTAAATCGAACTGAGTTATAGTCGTTTATCGATATATCGATCATCGAGCGACAATGCCAAAACGAAAACTTGATCCGCTGCCCTCCGCCGCTTTTCAAATCATGCTCTCTCTCGCCGAAGGCGACCTGCATGGATACGCCATCATGCGCCAGGTCGAAGAACAAACCGGCGGACGCCTCCGTCTTGGCCCCGGAACCCTCTACAGTTCCATCCAGGCGCTCCTCGAAGGCAAGCTCATCGAAGAGGTCCACCGCGCCGACGATCCCGAGGCAAACAACGAACGCCGCCGATACTACCGCCTGACCGCAGCCGGCCGCAAACTGGCGCGAGCAGAGGCAGAGAAAATGGCCGACGTCTTGCGTGTTGCACGCGCCCGCAAAATCCTGAGGGGGGATTATGTCTGACAAGATGTACACCCGCCTGCTTCGTCTCTATCGTCTCTATCCATCAGGCTTCCGCAAGGAATATCAGGACGAATCGCTGCAACTTATTCGCGATCGTCTTCGCGACGAGACCGGCTTTTTCAAGCGAGCCCGTCTGGGCTGGGATCTCATAGCCGATGCCCTGACCGGTCTGCCACAGGCCTATCTAAACTCCTACGCAATGCCGGAAGCCGTTTCGCTCTCCCCCCACCCCAACGGCATTCCATCCTTCAAAGTCCTCGACCAGCCACCACTCAGTCGCAGCTCGATTCTTGTCGGCGTCACTCTCTCGATGTTCGCGCTCGTCGCCTTTGGATTTGTGCTCAGCCGTCCGATCTTCTACCAATCCACCACGCCCGCCAACGGCCGCATGTCGCCTATCGAATCCGTCATGCAGCGCGTAAATCAAGATTTGGATCCTGCTTCACTTACGGCCTCTCCTCGGACTGATGCCAATTCCCCCTCAGCGCAAACACGCAATCCAGCCGCGACAGCCGCGACCGCATCAAACCCAAGCCAATCCGCACCACTCGCAGAAAGCCCCAGTCGTCTCGGAGAACGAGCTATCCCCACTCAAGTCCCGAATCCCAACGGTCGATCGTTCACTTCGACCACGGCCCAGAGTGCACCGTCGCAAGCAGTCATGCAACGAAAAGTAGTCGTAACCGCGACCCCAGTTCCAAATGGGTTGGCAGTGGCTGTCCGCGGCGAAACGCAAGACTCCAGCATCGTTCCTAAGTACGCGCCAACCCCTGCGCCCGCGAACCAACCTGGGATGCAGAATTGGGCAGCCACGCCGACTCCCGTTCTTCTTAATATTGAAGGGCGAACCACGCTTCACGTCGGTCAAATCGCAGTCCTCCGACTCAGTTCCGATCAGCCATACTCCGTCACCTCAGCAGGCAACGCGGTCGTCCCTCTTAATGTTGACCCGAGCGAAGGCGTGTACTCTTACCGAGCAATTCGCGCCGGGAACGCAACGCTGCTGATCTCCCCCACCAATCGCAAAAATGGCGAGTGCATCGACTGCGTAACGCGTCATTCTTTTATTACGGTCGTCCCGTGAACCGCGTCTGCATTGCGATAACGAAGATGAGATCTGTTTCTCATTTGCCGGAGACGACGCTCCGCGCCGCATCACCAAAACAGCGCTATTTCGTCGCCAACGCCTCAATCATCGACGCAAAAACCTTCCATCCGTCCGACGATCCCAGCAGCTTTTCGCTCGAACGATCCGGATGCGGCATCATCCCCAGCACATTCCGACCCGCATTCAAAATCCCTGCAATATTGCTCAGCGAACCATTCGGATTGGCTTCCGGCGTAATCTCACCATCGGGCGTCGCATAACGAAACGCAATCCGATCCTCCGCCTCCAACTGGTGCAGATCCTCGGCGGTGCAAAAGTAGTTGCCTTCCATATGACCAATCGGAATCTGCAACACCTCGCCCTTCGCCAACTGATTCGTAAACGGAGTATCGGTGGTTTCGACCCGCAGATTCACCTGCTTGCAGATGTACTTCAGTCCCGCGTTGCGCATCAGCGCGCCGGGCAGCAATCCGGCTTCCGTCAAAATCTGAAACCCGTTGCAAATGCCCAGCACCAATCCGCCGCCCGCTGCAAATCGCTTCACCGCCTGCATCACCGGCGAAAACCGCGCAATCGCGCCCGTGCGCAGGTAGTCGCCATAAGCAAATCCACCCGGCACCAGCACCGCATCCACGCCCTCCAGGTCCTCGGAGTCGTGCCACAAAAACGTAACCGGCTGGTGAGCAATCTCCGCGATCACGTTATACGTGTCGTGGTCGCAATTGGAACCGGGAAAAACCAGCACACCAAATTTCATGTAGATAGGTTATCAGCTTCGCTCTACGCAATAAACAGTGGCCCATCCTTTCGCACTTTCGTCGCGAAAGGATGGGCCGCCCCAAACCTCCAACTTCAATACGTCAATTGCAACTCCATTCCCTTGCCGTTATCCGGAAACAGCGCCGTAATCCGATGATGTTCGGCGTCATATCCCGTCGAAATCTTCTCCGCATCCGATCCATCGAAAGCCGAAGCGCTCGCCATGGTCGCCGGTTTCGCCGCCCCATAAATCTCGATCGAAAGCTGCTTCCACCACGGCGCAAAACTCCCCGTCGGTTTGGTCATCGTCACGATCAGCCCCTGCGCCGACAGCCTGCAAGTGAACCCAATCCGCAGAAAATCGCCCTGCTGGAATCGATAACTCACGCCATCATCGAGATAAAGGCTCCCACTGCACTCTTTATTGAATCCCGTCGGCGGATACACGCGCACCGTCAGCGGCCCCTGCGGCTTCTCATCCGTACTCTGCACCAGCGGCTGCTCCGGCACAATCGCGCCCGCCTTCACAAACACCGGCAGCGTGTCCAGAGAGCGATGAATGTGGATCTCCGGCTGCGTAACCACGGTATTGTCAATGGCCTTTCGCTCAGCAATTCCATCCACCCGCGCCCCCGTCCAGTAGTCGTACCAACCCACCGCCGGCAGCGCCACCGTGTAATCATCCACTTCATCCGGATAAGGACTCTGTGCCACTAACAAATCCGGCCCCAGCAGAAATGCGTTGCCCGTACTCAAATCCACCGGCGCACCGCCCGTTCCCCCATTCGGAAACTCCAAAAACAGCGGCCGCATAATCGGCAACCCCGTCCGACTCATCTCCTCTGCCGTCGTGTACAAATACGGCAGCAATCGATACCGCTCCTCGATATACCTGCGCCGCAAATCCACATCCTCCGGCGTCCCGTTCTCCCACGGCTCTTGAGGATTCGTCCCAATCGCCGAGTGATCGCGATCGATCGGATGAAACGCCGCAACCTCCAGCCAGCGCGTCAGCAACTCCGGTTGCGGAGATCCAGCAAATCCGCCCACATCCGCGCCGCTCATCGCAAACCCGCTCAGCCCCAGGTTAATCAGTTGCGGAGTCGTCTGGCGCAGATGATTCCACGTCGCCGAGTTATCCCCGCTCCACGTCGCCGCATAGCGATGCCCACCCGCATAACTCGCACGCGTCATCACAAATGGCCTTGCATTCGGATCGAGTTTGAGCAATCCCTCAAATGTGCCGCGGCTGTTCTCCATGCCAAACACATTATGTATCTCGAGATGGTTCGCCACGCGCGGCGCAAATCCAGGCTCGTCGATGCGATGCTGCACATCGTCCGGCATCGTCTTCGACGGCGTCAGGAAGACCGCCGGCTCATCCATGTCGTTCCAAAATCCAGCCACGCCCTTGCTCACGAAGTCCGCGTAAAGCGTCCCCCACCAATCTCGCGAAGCCTTCTGCGTGAAGTCAGGAAACACCGCCTTCCCCGGCCACACCGTCCCCACATACGTTGACCCATCGGCGTTCTTAACGAAGTGATCTCCAGCAGTTCCTTCATCAAATGGCTTGTATCCCGCATTCGGTAAATCCGCGATATGCAGATCGGTAATCACCACCGTGCGCAGATGCTCCGCCTTCAAATCCTGAATCATCTGATCGAAATGCGGAAACCTCTCCGGGTCCACCGTGAACGGTCGATTCTTGAGTTGATAGTCGATGTCCAACCAGATCACGTCCGCCGGAATATGTTCGCTCCGCAGACGCGCGCCAATCCGTCGCACCTCGGCCTCGGGATAGTAACTGTAACGCGATTGCTGAAAGCCCAGCGACCACAGCGGCGGCAGCGGCGTCGTTCCCGTCAGCCACGCCCACGTCTCGACAACACTCTTCGGCTCCGGGCCATAAATGATGTAGTAATCGAGCGGTCCGCCCTCCGATCCAAACGAATACGCGTCCCTGTATTCCTTGTTGAAATCGAAACTCGTGCGCCATGTGTTATCGAGAAAAACTCCGCCCGCAATCCCCTTGTTAAATGTAATGAAGTAGGGAATTGATTTATAGATCGGATCCGTCGATTCCTGCCATCCAAACGCGTCCGTGTTCCAATCCGTAAACGCTTCGTTGCGTCGGTCCAAAGGCCCAGGCTTGTCGCCCAAGCCAAAGTAGTGCTCGTCGGCAGGTGACTTCATATACACCCGAAACGACGAGCCGTGATACTCAATCGGCCGCCCCGGAAAATCCTCGGCGATCACATGGCCCTCAAGGTCTGTGACCGTCAACTCCAGCGGATCTTTGTGAATCGTCACTCGCAACTTGGCCGTCTTGAATCCCACAGTCGCTCCATTCGACTCCGCCGTCACAGCCACTGTCGACGTGCGCGCCGCGGCCAGCACAGCCCACGATGCGTCTTCCGGCAATTGTCCCGTCGCGCCCACTCGCACCCGCAGCACATCGTCGCGCAAGGCACTGATCTGCATCACTGCTGAGCCCGATCGTATCTCGATTCCATTTGCGGTTGCCCGGGAAGCGGTGACCCGGTCCAGCCGGACGAAGCCCATCTTCTGTTGGGTCTCGGCCATCAATTTCGCTTGTGTCGTTGCGGCTAGTAACAAAATTGCAAGTGAAACAAATACAAAACTTCTTACCCTTGGCACTCAACACCTCATGGAGGCTATTTGTCCGTCGCCAAGAAGCATAATCGTGCAGACGCGCGAATGGAAATCGAAAACGCACTCACCATCCCGCGCCCGTCCACCTGCCATCGGCTCCGTGTCCTTTCGTTTCGCCGCGATTCACTTTTGCCTTGACACGCTCATGGCTGGCCATTTCTCCTGACATCACTGAAT